>Ga0310691_10002111_pt1 | contig 27630 bp, 22 predicted proteins | sample 176DNAGHGlowgp2_FD_203887 | JGI IMG/M metagenome (GOLD analysis project Ga0310691, IMG submission 203887) | Sheep rumen microbial communities from Palmerston North, Manawatu-Wanganui, New Zealand - 1766 DNA GHGlow gp2 (v2) (version 2) | ecosystem: Host-associated > Mammals > Digestive system >... | reverse complement strand
GTTATTCAGTACATTATCGATGTCGAACAGGCGCGGCGCAAGATATCTGACCACGTCAAATCCAAAGATCAGGAGCAGAACGACCGGCAGGAAATACGCCAGAACATGCTTCGTCTTCCTCTTAAAGTTACGGTTAGTAAAGATGACCATGAGAATGATCAGGATTATGCACAGGAACACATGCGCACCGAGATTTGCAAAGAAATACTTCATCTCACTCCTCCTCTTCCACAGGCACCGCGAAAACAACATCGCAGACCATATCGTTCTCATCGACGGGTATGGAACTGATCATCTGGAAATCATAGCAGATCCCCACCAAGACCGTCTTCCTTGAGGGATCATCGCCTCCCAATTCCTTCCATAACCTGTCGTAGTATCCTCCGCCCTGCCCGAGCCTGATACCTTCATCATTATAAGCTATCGCGGGCACGATTACGATATCGCAGTCAGATGCGCTTCCTGTCTCACAGGTAAGCTTAGGTTCCTTAAGCCCGTATGGACCATCCTCTACATCATTATCAAGGTTACTAACATAGTAAAACTGCATTTCTGATCCGTTCACTCTCGGCATCATTACCTTGCCGCCCCTTGACAGTACATCAAGACAGAAAGGGATCGATGAGATCTCACCTCTTACGGGGATATATGAAGCTACCGTGATCCCGGACAGGTCAAGCTTAAGTTCCTCTTCTGCAAAGTCAGTCAGGCTCTCTGACAGCAGATCAGCGCATCTCCTGATAACTTCTTCAGGAAGAGAACTACGCCTGTCCCTGATGACAGCTCTGATCCTGTCCTTCATCGTTCAACCCTCCCCGATCATCTTCTTCAGGTCATCAAGGCTTATCACGTTGACACCCAATGATATCGCCTTATTGAGCTTGGATCCGGCTGCATCGCCTGCAAGCAGATAATCAGTCTTGCCTGACACGGAAGATGTCACCTTGCCGCCCCAGCTCTCGATAAGGGCTGATGCCTCACTCCTGTCCATTCCGGGAAGCGTGCCGGTGATACAGAAAGTCTTGCCTTCAAATATGCTGCCTTGAGCCTCCACTTCCTCAGCCTCAAAGCAGAGACCATATCCCTTAAGTCTCTCAAGGAGTTCCTTGTTGGAATCCTCGCTGAAGAAACCAGTGATCGACTGTGCGGTGATAAGTCCGATATCACCTGCAGCCGTTAGTTCTTCAGCGCTTAACTTTGCTATGTTGTCTATGGACTTAAAGCACCTGATTAGTTCCCTCGAAGAAGCTTTCCCTATGCCGGGGATACCAAGGCCTGCAAGGACCCTGTCAGGACCGGCCTTTACTCTTGAATCCTCTATCGAGGCTAATATCTTATCCGTATTCTTAGCAAGTCCCAGGACCTTATCTTCGATAAGCTTGTCCCTCTTGTCCTTCAACGCATAGATATCTCCGATATCCTTCAGATAGCCGAGTTTGACGAGCTTGCGGATATACTCCGTACCGAATCCCTTGCAGTTCATGCAGTCCCTTGACAGGAAGTTGCTGATGCTGTTGACGATCGTTCCGGGACACTTGAGATTGACGCACTTCAGATCAGCCTCAGACTGGCTCCTGACGAGCTTGGCGCCGCATGAAGGACATACGTCCGGCATCTTATAAGGAACCCAGTCAGACGGCCTCTTATCCTTATTAACGCCCTTGATCTTCGGGATGATCTCACCCGACTTGTAAACGATCAGCGTATCGCCTATGCCAAGGCCCAGCTCATCGATAAAATCCTGGTTATGCAAAGTCGCACGGCTGACCTTCGTACCGCACAGGCTTACTGTCTCAAATACGGCAACAGGCGTGACCCTTCCCGTCCTTCCTGTCGCGACCTCGACAGAGAGGAGCTTCGTCTCCTTCTCTTCCGGCGGATACTTATAAGCGATCGCCCATCTGGGGAACTTGATGGTATTGCCCATCTGCTCCCTGACACTAAGATCGTTGATCTTGACTACTGCGCCATCGATATCGTACTTGAGCTCTCCCCTTCTCCTGCCGATCTCCTGGATCGCATCCCAGACCTCATCTTTGGTCTTGCATGTAAAGTAGAGCTCTATCGTCTTAACACCGTTGCTCTTGAGGAATTCATACCCCTCCGAATGAGTCTTAAACGTCCTTCCCCTTGTCTCCTGAACATTAAAGATAAACAGGGACAGATTCCTGTGCTTCGTGATCCTCGTATCCTGCTGTCTCAGAGTGCCGGCAGCACAATTACGCGGGTTGGCAAACACCTGCTTGCCCTCTTCCTCGGCTTCCTCATTGACCAGCGCGAAAGCCTCCCTCGTCATATAGACCTCGCCCCTTATCTCGATATACTCGATCGGGTGAGGCATTTTCTTAACGACATCAGAGATCACCTTGGCGTTCATCGTGACATCCTCACCTTCAGTGATGCCGTCACCTCTCGTTACTGCGAGCTTAAGATCGCCGTTCTCATATCTCAATGCCATCGACAGTCCGTCGATCTTCGTCTCTACAAGAAACTCCACCTCATCGCCGAACTGACCGTGGACTTCATCAACAAACCTGTCCACATCTTCCCTGTCAAAGACATCCTGCAGCGACAACATGGGTACGTTGTGCTTAACGAGGACGCCTTTCTCCGCCTTCCAGCCTACGCGCCTCGACGGCGAATCATCAGTAACCCATTCAGGATGTTCCTTCTCGAAAGCCTTGAGCCTCTGATTGAGCATATCGTACTCATAATCAGATATCTCAGGTTCATCATCGTTATAGTATCTGTCGCAGTGATAATTAAGAACCTTGACAAGTTCCCTGTACTCCGCTTCACCGGAATTATCAAACATCGATATCTGGTCGCTCATGCTCTCCTCCTTGTCAACATCAGGTAAGCTGTGGGAATAAGCGCGATGATCGCGATAAAGGCTCCCCAGACCGCCTGCGGAATGCTCAAAGTCCCTGCCAGAGGCAGCGACAGGTCAGTATCCCTGTATCTCGTAATGTATAAGACCTTCTCCAGGAACGGTGCCAGCTTCGATACCGGTACGAGCATCAGGTTCGTCACAAGATACACGATGTGCGCACAGATATAGACATCTCCCGCGGTCTTAAGAAACTGATCCATGTGAAAGATATGGAACACCGCCAGAACGAGCAGCATCAATGCAGTCGTAACGAGCAGCTTAAGATCCATATCGTGATCGATGATGGAATTGATGATATAACCGATGCCGGTAAGAATGGTCATTGCCGTTGCAATGTAGATCGAGTACTTAGTCTCAGAGATCTTGATCAGGAGACAGGAGACGATCACCATAATGACCGTTATAACGACAGTCATCCCGATCGATACTCCCCTGATCCCAACAGTCTCGCCTGCCGTCTCGGTTATCTTCCTTACATAATGCGTATAAATATGCAGGGGCTCTGCAACCAAAGTCCCCCACAAAAAAAACAATATTACTAAAACAATGCCGGACTTATCTCCGCTGTTCAAAGCAGACGATCCTATCAGGCTTCGATATCGTCGAGATTGATATCTTCCAGAAGAGTCTTGAGAATGGCAACTTCTTCCTTAGTCAGAGATATTCCCTTACCAACCTTCTCGTGGTCAGGACCCCAATCACGGATATCAAGCTTAGCCTTGCCTTCGTTCCACTTGATGATATTAACTTCGCGCTGCCAGCCTGATCTGTTCTGAGCGATAACTCCGATAGACTTTACTACTTCTGATGTGATCTGTGTGTTAGGCATTGTGACTCCCCTCCGAAAAATATAAAAAATAATACTTTTTTATTATATCATATTATAATTAAATAAAAACAGTAAATGGAGACAAGTATGTTCTGGATCATTATTTCGGCCGTTTGCCTGGTCTTGGCCATCCCCATCGTGATAGCTGTCATAGAGCCCAGGATGCCGGAATATGACACTGTAAGGCTTACTGACAGTGATCCTTCACTCAGGCTCCTCTTCTTCTCTGACGTTCATGTGGATATGTGCTTTGTCCCCGCGGAATACATCTGCAGACGGATCCGGGAGGCTTCTGCTTCGGGCCTTGATGCTGTTGTCTTTGGCGGTGACGTGTCAGGCGATCCGGACAAGATAGACTTGGGAGTAACATATCTGAAGAAGATCGCAGACTGCTGCGCATCCCTGAACATCCCTTTCCTTGGTGTCACCGGCAACCACGATACCGAAATGACAGCTAAGCAGGAAGCTTCCTGCGGTTTCTTAAGTCTTGAGGGGACTTCCTATGAGTTAGGTGATTATGTGCTTACCGGAGTAGATGATTCAGGCCGCGAGGAACGCCGGTGGTTTGATCCCGTACCTGTCCCCCCTGGTAAGACCCATGTATTCATCGCTCACACGCCTGATGCGATCTTACACGTATCTGATCCCTCATCGATAAGATACATGCTCTCAGGACACATACACGGCGGTCAGATAAGGACTATTTCGGGCTTGGAATTCAGACTGCGCAAGACTGACGTCCTGCCCTCTCAGGGGATATTCAAAGGCATACACATGATAAGCGGCACAAAGGTCTTCATCTCCCGCGGCATCGGCTGCGTCAAGATGCCCCTCAGGCTCGGTTCCAGACCGGAAGTAAGTATCGTGGAATTGTAAGGGTTGTGGTTTGTGCGCCTGCAAAGGTGTCCCTACTGTCACACTCGAAGAGTTTCATAGCAAAATGGGCATATCTTCATAACATTGCTATGAAAAAAACCGGATTTGTTATGAAACACAACAAAACAGCCAATTCTTCATAACATTGCTATGAAAAACCCCATGATTTGCTATGAAAGGATCTGCCGAATGAGATTCGGCGGCATTGCAAACATGTCCCTCTTGTCACCTAACGCGCAAGCCCCCGATAGCGCGAAGGACAACTCCATCCACTCCCTCAAGCCCCCGATAGCGGAGGATCCTATTCAGGAATTCTTTGGAGTCGAGCGCAGCGAAGCGACTGAATTCCTGATTAGGATCCGAAGCGCCCTTACATCTTCTCCGAGAACAGCCTGATCAGCTCTTCCCTGACGCTTGCCATCCTCGGCTTGCTTATCTGCAGCTTGCGGCCGTCATTTAAGATGATCTCGCTGCCGGTCATTTTCGCGATGTAACGTGTGTTTACGAGGTAGCTTTGATGGATCCTGATGAACTCGCCTGCGATCCTTTCCTGGATCGCGTTAAGTGTATCGTAGAAGGAGTCTGGTCCTTCGTTCGTCACGATCTTTACGACGCGCTTGGATGACTCAAAATACACGATGTCTTCGATCGGGACGATGTAGATCTTGCTCTCTTTCTGGTAGCAGAAACGCTGGCTGCGGCTACGGCTTAAGTTGTCGAGACCGATGCCTACAGCCTTGATCAACACGCCATCCTCGATGGGTTTCTGGACAAAAAAGATGGGCTTTGCATCAAAGATCATCTGGGCATATTCCATATAGCCGCTGATAAATATGACCTGGCAGTCACGGTTGTTGTTCTTGATCCTGGATGCGATGTCGATGCCGTTCAGTTTTTTTGCATTGCCGAAATTGATATCGATGATCAGGATATCAATGATCGCAGCAGAGGCAATGAGATCAGCGGGTTTTGCGGCCGTGATGTAGTTGAACGAATCGCCGAACTCAGCTTTCAGGATCTCGATCACACGTTCCTGGATAATGTAGTTGTCGTCATAGATCGCCACATTATACATTTGTTATGCCCTCCTCTTTATCGATCCTGACAGTAACAACAGTCAGGCATTTATTGTTCTTGACATTGACTACGACGTCGCCGCCGTACTTTGCCGCCTTCTCCTGGACGATGATCAGTCCGTATCCGTGACCGGAGTTCTTCCTGTTCTCATTGATCTGTCTCATAAGCGATTTGACGTCGTTGATCTCGCCGTCATGGACCGTGCAGTTCTCGATGCGCATTGCCAGGTAATCGCCTATCATCCCGATACTTACATTGATGTCCGGGGTCATCCCCTTCTCCTTGCAGAGTACCGAAGAATCTATCGCATTATCGATCAGGTTCGACAGGATCGAAGACCTGTCGAGCGGCTCTATACACGCCGGATCGAAACCTTCAGGAAGATTGATCTTAACGTTAAATCCTATATTAAGATCAGAACATTTTTTTGCCTTCAGCGTAAGAATGACATTTGTCAGCGGATCGGATGAATACACCCTCGCATTGATCGATCTTGTCCTGTCCTTCAGATCCTCCACCATCGACCTTAATACCGATTCAGACTTATCGTCGAGGTGATCGATCATAAACTCGATCTGCTCAATGTAATTAGCGGCATCGTGCCTGAACTTCCTTACAAATTCGACATCTGCCTGAACGACATCGTAATACATCGAATCCATGCTCCTCAGTCTCTCGAGTTCAACCTGCTCTCGTTCCTTCTCGATTATCACAAGGCTCTTGTTCACGAACCTTAGCAGTGCGAAAGACACCGCTGCGATCACCGTAAGCTGCATGCTGACGAATATGACATGAACGGGACCGACTCCCCCCGGATTGCTTCCGAGCATGAAAGACATGTCCATAAACCCCATGAGTGGAAAGAGGAAGATCATCAGTATCACTCCCATTTCGTTGCGCAGCTGCCTGCCTTCAATGAACATAACGCTGATGGCGTAGTATTCGATCGTAACTGACATAAAGAAGATGATGAATACTTTCGCGATGTAGCTGTTGCCGTCTTCAAATATTGAAGTGCCGAGGACATTTCCGAAATAGATGATCAGGATCGCTTCGATGACCCTTACCGGTACGATCGCGACCACTATCACCCAAAGCTTGTGCCATATCCTGTCACCGTTGACTATCAGGATAAATATGATGTCCACCACTATGTCAACGCATTCACAGATCACGAATTCAGTCCTGTGATCATCTCCCAGGCGGATAAAGATCAGGAGTATGAACTGAAGCGTATTGAGAGCCACGCCTATGGCGTAGCAGAGCTTGCGGTTATCGATATTCCTCTTATGTGAAATGCTCAATACAAAGCAGACAAAGAAAATGGACGTTTGGATGATATTAGAGATATTGAGAAGATTGATAATATCACTCTCCATGAATATGTCCTTCCTTTGTTAGCGTCTGACTTACAAAGATGATAACATACAGGAACTATTCAGTTTTTGACATTTATTACAGTGAATACTTAATTATTTACAACCTTGACACTGATCAGCCAAAATCTTCCGCACGGAGTACGAGCATGCGGTCAAAACCTACGTCTCTGCCGTTCTCCACGAGCCCTTTATAATCGCACGGAACCACGTCCGCCCTGGAATCGCTGCTGTGTGAATGATAGAAATCGATCCCTTCTCCGCTATATACAGTGGCATGATGCCACCTGTTGTCCTTGGTGCTTCCGAAGAACACGATATCGCCCCTCTTGATATTAAGGCCGTCCTTACCGATGGCAGATGGCGTTATCTTCGCTCCTACGGCCCTTGGCCTTCCTATCCCGAGACAACCCTGGGCATGTGATCCGGAGAGCCATGCAGTGCATCCTGTAGCGCCTGAGACCGTATAGAGATAGAACGGGGCGCCTGTACTTCTCTTCTTGTACCGCTTGCCCTTATAAGTGACCTTGAGGCCATACACGGAACCGTCGACTGTGTGGAGGTTCTTTATGTAGCCCAAAGCCTGCGCGTAAGCCAGCTGTGCATATGTGATGCAGTCAACATACTGTCCGTTGCCCATCCATCCCCAGTTGCCTCTGCCTGCCGATGCATAACCTGCACCCTCCATGGCTTCGCACGCCTTGATAACGGCTTCCCTGAATTTGGCAGAACTCTTGTATCCTGCCCGCTTCATCTGCGCCCTTGTGACATATGTATAGACGCCTACGGGGAGCCCTACACCGTTCTTACCGTACCTGTACTTGCCGATGACCCTGTTCCTGGCCATCGCGCCGCTCTTATAGAAATGATAATGCTTCCCGCCGATCACGGCATCTCCCGTGACCATATATCCGTCAGAGCCTATCCTGTATCTGTGATTCTTATAACTGACCCATTTCTTAAAGTACTGGCTCCCGCCCGCTCCGAAATAGATCCACCTTCCGTCCTTCTTCTGCTTCCATCCCGTAAACCTTGCACCGGTCTTCTTCAGATAGTAATTCCTGCCGCTGACAGTGATATACCCGGTCTGCATCGCACCTTTCTTATCGAAAAAGTACCATTTGCCTGAGATCTTCTTCCATCCCTTCGCATATGACCCGTTGCTCCTGACGTAATACCAGGTATCCTTCTTCAGCTTCCAACCCATCCTGACCTTGGCTGCAACATCGAAAGGCATGCATGTGGTGATCATGCAAACTGTAAGCACTAATGCAGCGGTCTTCCTGAACAGGTTCATCCTAAAGGTCACTCCGAAATGTAAAAGATGTTTGTCTGTTAATAATATCATATTTCAGGGTCATGTGCGCCTGAACTAAAAGTGGCTGCCTCCTGCGAGACAGCCACTTCTTAACAACAACATAAATCTTGGGCAAATATTTATGAGAGTGACGCAAACGGCAATGCCATCTGCCTGTCACAAGTAAATAATACCGCAAGTTAACTTTTGAACAACAAAAAAAGTCTTGTAAATACGACTAAAAAAGCCCTCATAAAAGCGCGGTAATGTAAAAAATTGAACAAAAAGATCAGAGCCTGCAGTTAATTTACACAATAAAAAAGAGTTTTCTAAGTGTATTTTGTCAAGAGTGCAGAATCCTTTGATTATCAAAGCAAGTTGATCAAACGGACATTTGTGATAATGGGGATATCTGATGAGAAAAATGATCTGCGGGATGGAGTGAGGCTGGATGAAGTGGCAGGATGAAGTGGCGGGATCAAAGGTGTCCCCGGTGTCATATTGGGGTTGATTTAAGGGTGCATGACGATCCATTCTGTAAATTGCTCTATGTAATGGAAAAACATAGAGTGGTTTATAGAATATTCTATGTAGCGCTCTATGTAATGAAAATACATAGAGTGTTTTATAGAATGAGCTGATCCAGCGACCGGGATCAAAGGTGTCCCTGGTGGCATCCGGCGTTGTCAGTCTCACAAAGTGTACCGGAAAAGGATTGTCATTCAGACAAGTCCTCAGACTAACCGCCTCTAGTCTGAACGTTAGTCTGAATAGTCAGACAAGCACTCAGACTAACAGCCTCTAGTCTGAACACTAGTCAGAATAGTCAGACAATCGCTCAGACTAACCACCTCCAGTCTGAACGTTAGTCAGAATAGTCAGACAAGTCCTCAGACTAACCGCCTCCGGTCTGAATGTTAGTCTGAACAATCAGAAAAATCCTCTCCATCCACACCCCGATAGCGAAGAATACAATTTCTGAGGATCTTTGGAGCCGAGCGGCAGCGAGCGACTGTCCTCAGAATTTGTATTCGAAGCGCCGGACGGCAAAAAAACGCAAATGGGTATTACCCATTTGCGTCCTGTTATGCGAGCTATTGCCCCCAAAAACATTGTCCGGAGCGTCCAAAGCGTACTTATTTGAGTTTCTTAGCCTTAACGTCCCAGATCTCCTTGGCATACTCAGCGATCGTACGGTCGGATGAGAACTTGCCGGAGTTGCAGATGTTGACCCAGCACTTCTTAGCCCACTCGAGCTCGTTCTTGTAGTCTGTGTACAGACGGTCGCGTGTCTTGCGGTAATCGTCGAAATCACCAAGGACATAGTAAGTATCGCCGGGCTGCCAGTTGGAACCGTAGATGAGACCGTTGAAGAGGTCGTTGAACATGCCTGTTCCCTCATCGTTGAATGTTCCGTCAACAAGGCGGTCAAGAGCCTTCTTGAGGCCGGGGATGTTCTCATACTGCCACTTGGGGTTGTAGTAAGCCTTGGTAGCGGCCATATCCTGTGCGCGGCAGCCGAAGATGTAGATATTGTCGTCGCCGACATTCTCACAGATCTCAACGTTGGCGCCGTCCATCGTACCGAGAGTTACGGCACCGTTGATCATGAACTTCATGTTACCTGTACCGGATGCCTCGAGACCAGCCGTGGAGATCTGCTCTGATACATCTGCTGCAGGGAAGATCTTCTCGCCGTTGGATACGTTGTAGTTCTCGATGAATACGACTTTGATCCTGTCCTTAACGTCGGGATCGTTGTCGATGAGCTTGGCGATCTCGTTGATGAACTTGATGATCGCTTTCGCACGGAAGTATCCGGGAGCTGCCTTTGCACCGAAGATGATCGTTACCGGAGGCAGATCGAGTGAGGGATCTTCCTTGATACGGTCATAGAGGTTAAGTGCATAGATGGCATTGAGGAGCTGTCTCTTATATTCGTGGAGACGCTTTACCTGGATATCGAATACGGAATCAGGATTGAGCTCTATGCCTGCAGTGTTCTTGAGGTAGTTGGCGAGCTGCTCCTTCTTGGTCTTCTTGATGGCGAGGAATCTCCTCATTATGTCAGCATCATCCTTGTACTTCTCGAGCTTCTTGAGCTGTGAGAGGTCTGTTACCCACTTATCGCTGCCGAGGAGCTCTGTAAGGAGGTCTGACAGCTCGATATTGCAAGCTCTGAGCCACCTTCTGGGTGTGACGCCGTTAGTCTTGTTGGAGAACTTCTCAGGGTAGATGGCGTACCACTCCTTGAGTGTCTCTTTCTTGAGGATGTCTGTGTGGAGTGCGGCAACACCGTTTACGGAGTGTGAACCGTAGATAGCAAGGCATGCCATCTGGATCTTGCCGTCAGCCAGGATGGACATACGGTCGATAGTCTCTGAATAGAGGCCTGCCTCATACATCTGAGCCCTGAACTGGTTGTTGATGCCCTCGATGATCTCGTAGATCCTGGGGAACAGGAATCTGAAGATGCTGATATCCCACTTCTCAAGAGCCTCAGCCATGATCGTGTGGTTTGTGTAAGCAAATGAAGCCTTTGTGATCTCCCAAGCCTCTACCCAGTCGATGCCGTTCTCGTCAACGAGAATACGCATGAGCTCGGGGATACCGATAACGGGGTGTGTATCGTTCAGCTGGATAATATTGTACTTCGCGAAATCATGGAGATCGTCACCGTGATTCTCCTTGTACTTACGTACGATATCCTGGATGGAAGCAGATACGAAGAAGTACTGCTGTCTTACACGGAGGACCTTACCGTCGTAAGATGTATCGTTAGGATAGAGAACTCTCCAGATATCGTTTACACGGTTCCTCTCGATAACAGCGTCGTCGAATCTCTGTGAATTGAAGAGATTGAAGTCGAACTCCTCTGCAGGCTCAGCCTTCCAGAGCCTGAGCTGGTTGACGTTCTTCGTGCCGTAGCCTGTGATGGGAAGGTCGCAGGGAACTGCCCATACATCGATATCGTTGTAGTGGATCTTAACCCTTCTGTCGTACCTTGCAACGATGAAGGGATATCCCCTCTCCATCCATGAATCAGGATATTCCTTCTGGAAACCGTTCTCGATAGCCTGTCTGAACAGACCGTAACGGTAGAGGATACCGTATCCTGTTACGGGAAGGTTCAGTGTCGTTGATGAATCGAGGAAGCAAGCGGCAAGTCTTCCGAGACCGCCGTTGCCGAGAGCCGGGTCTGTCTCCTGCTCAAGGATATCAGTGATATTAAGTCCGAAGTGCTCGAAAGCCTCCTTCGCCTGATCGTAGATGCCCAGGTTAACGAGGTTGTTCAGCATTGAACGTCCCTCAAGGAACTCGGCAGATAAATAGTGTACCTGTCTGCCCTTAGCGTATTCATTACGTGTCTTGTACCAATCGTCAGAGATCAATTCAACGATACTCTTTGCAAGAGCCATCCAATAGTCTCTCAAAGAAGCATACTCGAGTGACATACCTGTCTCAGCCTTGACATGAGACTGCATCATGGCTTCAAGCTGCTTAGATGTTACATTTTTACTCATAAAACATGTTGATGCAGTTTACACCGCATCCCCCCTTTATAAAACTACGCTTAAAATTTTATCAATAAATCGTAACTATCGCAAACCCATTAGTTATTTTTCGGCGTTTTTAAGACATAAAAACCAAATAAGTAATACTTTTTATACACAATGTTAAAAGTTGTAAAAACTCAAACACTATATTAAACTTTAATCTGAACATGTATTTGGGGGCTCATCAGCAATGGGAATGTGGCAGTGGATATTGATAGGAACGGCATTGGGGGCGTTATTCGGCTACCTGATCACGTTCCTGTTCGGCAAATTCCCGGAGAGCTGGCTTCAAGATTACGATTATGACGTGAATTCCAGTAATTTCAGGCTTGCAAAGCGCATGAAGTACATTCCTCACGGCATCATCTCATCAATAGGGATGGCGATGTGTTATGCACTTTCTGTGTATTTCGCGGCTGATTACTTTATCAGGCCGTTTTACATGAAGGTTGCGGTAATCCTGCTCATCATGCCCGTTCTGTTCCTTATAATAATGTCCGATAAGCTCAACAGGATCATTCCGGACCAGTTTTCCATATACCTGCTCTTTCTCGGCATCATTGCCGCCGCAGGCGATTATCTCGAGGGAAGCATCTGGTTCTCTTCCGCGGCAGCATGGTATCTCCCACTACTTAACAAGATCATCGGCGCCATCGTCGGCGGCGGTTTTCTGTGGGTCATAAACCAGGTCAGCATCTCCTTTACGGGTCGTGTCGGAATGGGTGGCGGTGACGTCAAGCTCATGTTCGCATTGGGCCTCCTGTCAGGCTGTTACGGCCTTGTCGTCATCCTGTATGTGTCCGTGTTCAGCGCACTTATCTTCGCTGTTCCCATGCTCATCAGGAAGCACAGGAGGATCAAGAAGGAGGAAGAGATCATCAGGAACAGCGACAATCCCAGGAAGAAGCGCAGGGAACTTGAGCTCAAGAGAGCCAGGATCCACTACTCAGAAGATCCGGATTATCTTGCTTTCGGACCGTTCCTGGCAATAGGCTGCGCAGTGTTCATCGCAGCAGAACCGTTCATCTATTCCAAGATGTTCAGTATCTTTAATGCTATGGGGGTCATGTTCTGATGAAGGAATTCTTCAGGAAGATCTGGAAGTTTATCAAAGACTTTTTCCTGCCTCCGAGAGACCTCAACTGGAGTTACCCGCTGTTCGTCATGACGATGGGACTTACATGCATCTATATCATCAAGTCCAATCTCACGGGGCTCCCGTTCTCACCCACGTCGATCGTGTTCAATGCGCTCATCATCCCGCTCGTCGTGCTCTTATCGCTGTTTATCCCCGCAGTATCCCTGTCTTCCTACGACAGAAGGCTGTCTGTTACGGGATTTACGGGTTCGTTCAGGGGCATAGGTCCTCTGATCCTGGCATTCTTCTCAGGCGTTCCGATGAGCCTTATCTACACGGCTCTTCACAACCTCTCGGCATATCTGTGTCTGAGGCTCACGCACACGATGGTCTACCCTGCATTCATGTGCTATAACCTTGATGATTCCATGATCTCCAAGCTCCTCGAGATCGCTACCCAGAGCGTTATCCCCGCATTAGGAGTCAGTCTGTTCTTCACGGGTCTTTTGTACTCACTCTTCCGCGATGAGAACAGGGGCATCGGGAACATCATAATAATCGGGTTTTATATCCTTTTCTCGCTCGATCCCGTCAATTCGTTGGGTCTTATTCCCATCGGATGGTGGATCCTGAAGCTGAGAAGGAAGGCTGATAATGTTTTCGCGCCGTTCCTGGCACTCGTCGCGATGAAGATCACGGAGGTCTGCTTTGCGCCCATCCTCTCCCCGGTCGACACAACAACGCTCCTTACATATTCGGATATCCCCTCAACGGTATTCTATTCTTCTGCACCCGCTGTATTCGTCGCACTGATCCTGTTCTTCTTCTTCAAGACTACGCTCGATGACTATGAGAAGACTTATCACAGTGACCTCTTGGGACGCGAAGATGAGGAGAAGACGAAGACCGTGCCCAAGGCAGAACAGCCTCTCCCCTTCGTCAGAGGCCTCAATCCTTCGCTTATCGTAACGATAATAATATTAGCTGCAGTTTGGGTCAGCCTGTTTATCTGAGGCCGCCGGATCCCATATACATTACACACAACATCGTTACATCATCATAAGGCTCGGAATCTCCCAGATAACCATTAACGGCATCTGATACGCACCTTATGATGCTTTCAGGGTCTGTTGCCTTGGCACTGTTCAGTGCATCACGTGTCCTGTCAAGGCCGAAAAGCTCGTTATCGCCCTTATTTGCTTCAGCTACACCGTCGGTGTAAGTAAAGAATACATCCTCCGGTGCGAGTTTTAATGTATAGTCCTGGTAGCGGCTCTGCCCAAACATTCCGAGAGCAGGACCGTGCTTGTCGCTGATCATGGAGAATCCGGCATCTTTCCTGCGCAGGAAAGGATATTCGTGACCGGCGTTGGAACATATGAGATTACCGTCATTAATGTCCAGTATTCCGAGCCAGACCGTTACGAACATTCCTGAGTTGTCGCTTTGGAACAGCTGGGAGTTGACATCGGTCAGGATCTGTGCAGGCGTACCGCCCTCCCTTGCACGCGTTCTTAGACGGATCTTGGCAGACATCATAAACAGAGCTGCCGGGACACCCTTATCAGATACATCAGCGATAAGAAGCGCAAGATGATCATCATCGAGCATAAAAAAGTCATAGAAATCTCCGCCGACAGATTTCGCAGGGGTCATCAGAGCACTTACCTTAAAAGACGGATTTTCTGACAACGGCTTGGGAAGTGCAGCACTTTGGATCTTCGCAGCAAGATCCATCTCCGTCTGCATACGCTCACGTTCTGCAGTAACACGGGTAATATATTCAGTGTTATCGATGATACGGCTCTGCATCTGGCGTATCTCATTGTAAAGATCACTTATCTCATCGTTATTCTTGAGCTTGATGTTGATGATCTCCTTACTTGTCTGACCCTCCTTATCTATCCCGAACGATGCCGCACCGGCTGCTACTTTCTTAAGCGGTCGGACAATGATCGCATATGACCTCCAAATGCTGACTGCGATCAACACAATGGCGATCACGATCTCCAATACCAGGATGTTAAACAAAAACTGTCTTCTGTCATGAATAACATCATCATAGTTGACATCCACACAGAACTGGGCAGTATTCTCACCTGTTGAAGAATCAATGATCGGAGTGATTGCAGAATAGAGATATCCAAACTGGGATTTATAGATCATCGGCGGTACCGCTTCATTATCTTTATACCCTTCGAATGCAGGGACAGACTCTTCCTCCTGACCAAGAACAGGAATATCGGAACTCACATCCATCAGGTTGTAAGTTTTTCCGTTACGCATATATTGGATATAGGCAGTAGCAGACTCTTCAGGCATAACCTGATTGACGAGTCTTACGACTTCGGCATTATTATCATAGATATCATGCAGTGTTCGTCCATCGTGATAATGATGCATATCCAGATAAGCCCAAAAGCTCACCCAATCATCCGTTTCACGGCATTTACTGTACATCTCCTTATACTCTTCAGTCTCAGCAGCATCGATAAGCGCCTGCAGTTCTTCTCCGTCGCATGACACAGAACCCGTATTACAGCTATGGATTAATTCCTGGCTGTAAGACAGGTCAACCACCCTGACAAACTCGGCATAAAAAAGTATCGTTAATCCTACTGTCAGCAGCATCATCATAAGCCCGAGCGTAATACTCAGTCTCCACGAGATCGGAACGCGGTGCTTGGACATAAAGGACACTTTATACCTCGTTACTGCTTCCTGATACGCTCAAGTGCTTCTTTCTTCAGCTTAACACCGTCGATCTTGCCGCTCCCCAACATCGGAAACTCGTCGAAAACGAAGAAATGTGAAGGTATTTTATACTTTGCCAGACGCTTCAGGAGTTCACCCCTGACTGCCTGTTCATCAAATACCTCACCGGACTTGAGAGTGATGCATGCTCCGACTTCCTCACCGAAAAAGTCACTCGGAACACCGATAACCTTTACATTATCGATCATCGGAAGTTCTGTAATGGCTGCCTCGACCTCAGATGGCATAATGTTCTCACCGCCTCTGATGATCAATTCCTTATAGCGTCCTGCAAGAACGAGATAGCCATTGTTATCGATATAACCCATATCTCCTGTGTGAAGCCATCCTTCATCATCGATCGCCTGATCTCCTATTGCGACCTTGTAATAACCTGTCATGAGATTGAATCCCTGGACAAGTATCTCGCCGGGCTTTCCGTCCGGCAGGATCTCACCGCTCTCACGGTCGATTATACGCAGCTGGATATTCTCAACAGGCTTACCTACCGTATGGAGGATATGGTCATCATCGTCATCGTAGAGTGTAACGCTGACAGGAGCCATCTCACTTAAACCGTATGCGATCATGAAGTGGTTCTGAGGCATCTTCTCGCGGAACATCTTAAGCTGGGCTTCAGTAGCTGCAGCACCGGCAAGATATGTACAGCGGAGACTGGCAAAATCCTCTTTATTGAATCTATCATTATTGAGCAGAGCGATGATCATCGTAGGAACGGAATGCAGGAGGGTGCATCTCTCACGGTTCATTATTGAGATAAGATTATCTGTCCTTATGTTATCCGGGATGTACAGCTTGGCGTTCTTGAGAGCACACGGTATAAAGCATACAACAAGCCCCAAAATGTGGAACAGGGGCACGATCAGGAGGTTCTTGTCCTGATCTGTCATGTGCTGGAGCTTGACCTGTACGGAAGCAGCATTGAGCAGATTGTACGAAGAAAGGATAACGCCCTTGGGCTTGCCGGTAGATCCTGATGTAAAGATGACCGTACAGGGACTGTCAGCTTCGACAGTCTGTTCAAAACGGCCTATAAGCGCACTGATCTCAGAGAACCTTGTCTTCAGATCGACATTGTTACGGATCGCATATGTATTACTGACAGAGGTGCCTTCGCAGGAGCAGACTTCACCGATGAAGGCTTCCTCATCCTTCATTGCCGCTATCTCACCATAACAGAGAACGGTAATATCGCCGATCGCACAGATCTTACCGATCTCTGCAGCACTCTGCGAAGGATTAATGAGCATTGCAATGGCGCCAAGCTTCTGTGTCGCATAGAATGTCAGCACCCAGTTCACCGAGTTGGCACCGCAGATGCCTACATGGGTTCCTTTGCCTACTCCCATTGCGGCAAGGTCAGAAGCGATTATCTGGCTTGCAGTATCGATGTCACGCCAGGTGTAGCTGTCGTGATCGTTCTGAAGGACCGTTAAGTCCCCGTATTCGCGCACCTGATGACTCAGTATCTCCTTGAAAGAGTGATTGATGTAAGTTGACAGATCTTCCTCCATCTTCTCGATATTGAATGCATTATCAAATCCTACCATGTGAAAGATCTCGAGAACATCTGCGCTCACGTTGCGCAGGAGCAGACGGTCACCGGGGAATCTCCTCCCGCAGACGACCATTTCGCGCATTCCTGCGGATGTGACAAGAGGAACATCCCTGAAATCCAGGACAACCCGGCCGGTATCGAGAGGAATATCAGCTATGGCAGTTCTCAGCTGAGGAGCAGAGATCGTATCGATCCTTCCCTCAAGATACAGGATATAAGCACCTTCACTGTTGGTCTCAGTTCTGAAATTCATAAGTATTCCTCCTCTTTACGGTATTAGATAATTATTCCACATTGTTGCATAAGTGGAGACCTTGGGGTAAGCGTAGATCATGATCAATATGGTCACTATCCATATTACTGCAAATACGATCCCTTTCTTCGGCTGTTTTAAGGTAACCAAATGAAAATGTAAGTGTTTCTCATTAATGTCGATGATCAAGTAGCACAAAACGATCACTATCAGTGCATATACAGTCGGCAGCACCATTCCCGGCATCAGATGTCCCCATGCTGCAAGGAGCAGTGTCTGCATGGGAAGCGTGAAGATATAGCTGACACAGTAATAGGAATTTATGTTGCCTGAGATATGGTTGACGAGTGACGGTGCCTTGCCTCCCATGAGTTTGGAGATCTTATGGAAGAGGGCCAGGAATACCAGTGACGACAGGCATACAGCCCATGCATCCGTTCCCGGCACGAGAAGATATTGAAGAGAACTTCCCATTTCGGGCAGGAAAGGAATGCTTACGGTAAACCTGACTATGTAGTAAGCCACACATACGGGGGTCACGAACAGCAATATGCGGGTGGACAGGCCATCCTTGTTCGTGATCCTCGGATACAATCCTCCGATGAAGTAACCGAATGCAACAAACACAAAGTATGCAAGGAAAGTGAAATAAGCCTCTGCCTCAGTTACAACGAAGAAACCGATAAACTGGTTCAGCAGATAATCAGATGTATCCACGGGAGGCGTACTGAGAGGAATGGCAACGACATTCAGCACTATACCGATGATAAGAATACCGGCGTCGGGGACTTTTATGAGCTTCAGAAGTGCCATTGCCAGGAACGCAAGACCTGCAAAGGTAAGAACGTCAGCCTGGACCACCAGCAGGGAATTAGCGATAAATATCGGCTCTCCCTTGATCAGGTAGGCAATAAGGTTCGGTATGCCGCTACGGAGGATGTTGAGAAACTGGCTCACCGTAATGAGTTCAAGACCACGGAGCAGATAGTTCTTAGGGCCCTGGTTACGTGAATACCTCATTCCTATTCCCATGCAGACCATGAATGTCGCAGCACCGGTAAAGGTGCAGATCCACTCAAGCGCATCGTTAAGGAATCCGCTGGCATGATCCGTGCAATCCTCATAGATATGCAGGATGATCATGCAGACAATACAGAAGGCCTTCAGCCAATCCATCTCAGGCTGACGGCCGCGATTAACTTTCTCCTTGGCAAGATATCCCATAGTATCAGTACTCACCCTTCATCATGATCCTGCTGACGGCAGTATCCCGCCATCCTTATCCCCGTCCCTGCTGAGGAACGAATAGGGAGGGATCACATCACCGGCGATCTTGACATAGACCTTCATCTCCGGGTGCGGGCAGCTGTCAATCTCATTATACTTCTCATCGTACAGTGCCTCGACAATGACCGGATCGCGGTAACCTTTGGGCATCAATACATTAAGCACATCTCCCTTATAGAACTTGTTCTTCTGGGTTACTTCGATAAGACCGCGTCCCTCATCATATCCTGTAACAACACCCACCACGAAAGCGGGCTTGTTATATGACTTTGATGAATCGATCTTGGCATCCTCGGACGGACTCTGATAGAAGAATCCCGTGTCATAATCACGGTGGACGACCTTATCGAGCAGATATGTCCATCTGTCATCGACCGCATAAGCTGACGGATCTGAATAATACAGATCGACTGCTTCACGATAGACCTTGGTCGCAGAAGCCGCATAGTATGCGCCCTTGATACGACCTTCGATCTTGAGGCTGTCGATACCCGAACTGATCATCTCGGGAACATGCTCGATCATGCAGATGTCCTTGCTGCCGAAGATATAAGTGCCGCGCTCATCCTGTTCGACAGGCATGACCGTATCAGGTCTCTTCTCCTCCACGACAGAGTAACCCCAGCGGCACGGCTGTGCGCATGAACCGCCGTTGGAACGGCGTCCCGTGAGGTAGTTGGACAGAAGGCACCTGCCCGAATAAGCAACGCACATGGCACCGTGGACAAAGCATTCTATCTGGCAGTCAGAAGGGATCTCCTCACGTATCTTACGGATCTGTGCGAGAGATACTTCGCGTGCGAGAACGATCCTTCTCGCACCCTGGTCGTACCAGAACCTGCATGCCGCGCTGTTCGTGACAGACGCCTGCGTGGATATGTGTATCTCAAGATCAGGTGCGACCTTGCGGATATGAGCGAAGATACCCGGATCGGATACAAGGACTGCATCTGCCTTGGCAGTATGCGCCACAAAGTCGATCTCTTCATCAAGGAACTTCAGGTCCTCTTCTGTTGCAAGGATATTCATGGTCACATAACACTTTACTCCGCGTGAATGGGCAAAGCTTATGCCCTCCACCATCTCTTCCCTCGTGAAATTACCGCTGAAGGTCCTTAGCCCGAAGCTCTTGCCGGACATGTAAACAGCATCTGCACCATATTCGATCACGGTGCGCAGCTTCTCTATATCACCTGCAGGACTTAATACTTCTACTCTTCTCGTATCGCTCATGGTCTTACTCACTTATCAGTTATTAACGGTTGCCGGAGCTGTCGTTGCAGCTGCAGCCTCGTTCAATGTTCCGTCCTCATTTATGTTGCCCTGGGTATCTTCATCCGTATCGGCATCTTCGACATCCCAGTATGCAGAATACTTGGCAACATTCTTCTCGTGCTGCTTCAATGTCGTGGCATATGCCGTGCCGCCGTCACCCGTGGCACAGAAATACATGTAATCACATCCGGGTTCCGGATAGAGGGCTGCAGCGATGGCATTGGCACCCGGGCTGCATATGGGTCCCGGAGGAAGATCCGGATACTTGTACGTATTATAAGGGCTGTCTATGTTGATCTGCTCATCAGTATGCCTGATGGAAGCCTTACCGCCCCGGTTCTTTATGAGATAATTGATCGTTGCGGAAGAACCCAGGATATGGTCCTTCTCATTCTTGGAATTGAGCCTGTTGTGGAATACTGCGGATATGTACATCATATCGTTCACACGGCCCGTCTCCGACTGGATTATCGATGCCAGCGTGATGACCTCATCCATGGACATCTTGAGCTTGCTCGCGCGCTTGTAGTAGTCCTTGTAGAGCTTGGTCTCCATGTTGTTCAAGAACTTCCTGATGATCGTCTCAGGCTTCGCATTGACGTCGAAGATGTACGTATCAGGATAGAGGTAGCCTGCCAGGACAAAATCCCTGTTCTCGTTCAGATCGATCTGCGAGATGAACTTATAATCCACGAAGAGATTAGTGGAGTTCATGCACTCATCCATCTCCTTATCGTCGAAAGTAAGTCCCGCCTTATGAAGGAGCGCCTTGACCTCCATGTACGTAAGGCCTTCAGGGATCGTTACCTTGACAGACGCAGGTTCGAGCGTCAGGAAATACATCATCTCATCGTAAGAGAAAGTCTTGAGCAGATAATGCGTACCGGCCACGTATGACCCGTCAAATCCATTGATCTTGCTCATGAGCGAGAATATGAACGTATTATTGATCAGACCTGCATCAAGGAGCCTGTCAGCTATGTCAGAAGTGGTATCACCCGTATTGACGACAACGGTAACAACGCCGGGGGTATCGCTCTTAAGGCCCAGATATTCGCCTGCATCTATACGTGCCTGCAGAGCATCAAATCTCTTCTCCTGGGAGAGCACGTAGTTATAACCGAATATGACGCCTACAACGGCAAATGAGAATAGCAGTACGAGGACTATGAGTATCCTGAACGCTATCCTTATCTTCCTTGATACCATCTTACCTTTCTGTTTACGCCTGCTTCTTGGCGGCGGCCTGAGCCTTCATTCTGAGATCTGTATTAAGGATCTTCTTCCTCAAGCGGATATTCTTGGGAGTAACCTCGCACAGCTCATCATCTTCCACAAATTCGAGGCACTGCTCAAGGCTCAGATTGAGAGGAGGCGTAAGCCTCATGGCATCATCCGATCCGGCTGCACGCATGTTCGTAACATGCTTCTTCTTGCAGACATTGACTGTTATATCTTCAGGCTTCGGGTTGATACCGACTATCATTCCCTCATATACAGGAGTTCCCGCTCCGATAAGGAGACTTCCTCTGTCCTGTGCATTGAACAGACCGTATGTCATGGCTTCTCCACTCTCGAAAGCGACAAGCACTCCGTGGTTCCTCGTAGCGATCTCCCCGACGAAAGGCTCAAAGCCACTGATCACGCTGTTCATTATACCATTGCCCTTAGTGTCGGTCAAAAACTCCGTCCTGTATCCGATGATACCTCTTGAAGGGATCCTGAACTCAAGACGGGTGTATCCTTTCTCCGGGGGGAGCATATTGAGAAGTTCTGCCTTACGGCTTCCCAGCTTCTCCATTACAGGTCCGACGAACTCCTCGGGCACATCGATAACCAGATCCTCAACAGGTTCACAGAGAACACCGTCGATCTCCTTCATGATGACCTTAGGCTTACTTACCTGGAACTCGTATCCTTCTCTTCTCATCGTCTCGATGAGGATGGACAGATGCAGTTCTCCTCTTCCCTTGACTATAAATGCCTCCGTTGTATCTGTCTCCTCAAGTCTCATCGATACGTTAGTCTCGATCTCCTTGAAGAGTCTGTCCCTGATGTGTCTTGACGTAACGAACTTACCGTCCTGTCCTGCAAAAGGGCTGTCATTGACCGAGAAAGTCATCGCGATCGTAGGCTCATCGATATCAACAAACGGCAGAGGCTCAGGTGTTGATGCATCGCAGATGGTGTCACCGATATTGATATCAGGGATACCCGCAACGCAGACGATCTCGCCTACAGAAGCCTCAGAGATCTCCTCCTTTCCGAGATCATGGAATCTCAAGAGCTTAACGATCCTGGCACTTCTCTTGCCGTCCTCACCATATGTGACGATGGATACATTCTCACCCTGTTTGATCGTACCTCTCTCGATCCTTCCGACCGCGATCCTTCCGATATACGGATCAGAATCGATATTGGACACGAGAAGCTGCAAAGGACCTTCCACATCTCCCTCAGGACAAGGTGTATACTTGACAACAGCATCAAGGAGCGGCTGGAAATCAAGTTCCTTACCTTCCTGAAATTCCTTAAGGTCAGTTGTGGCAATACCGGTCTTACCGGATGAATAGATGATCGGGAATTCAAGCTGGTCATCATCAGCACCCAGCTCGATAAAAAGATCCAAGACCATATCCACTACCTGCAGAGGTCTTCCGTCAGGCCTGTCGATCTTGTTAATGCACACGATAGGCTTAAGACCCATCTCAAGTGCCTTACGAAGAACGAATCTTGTCTGGGGCATAGGACCGTCATATGAATCGACAACGAGCAGAACCGCATCAACCATCTTAAGTACACGTTCAACCTCGCCTCCGAAGTCTGCGTGACCGGGAGTATCAACAACATTGATTCTGATCCCCTTGTAATTGATTGCCGTATTCTTGGCAAGGATCGTGATACCTCTCTCCCTCTCAAGATCGTTGCTGTCCATTACCTGCTCAACGATCTGCTCATTCTCTCTGTAGATGCCGGCCTGCTTAAGCATGGAATCGACAATTGTTGTCTTACCGTGGTCAACGTGTGCGATGATCGCAATATTGCGCATGTTCTCGATCTTAGCCATAACTGCTCCTCTTAATGCCTTATTTATATTATTAAAAATTTACGGGAATATTTTCCTACTTATTCGGCAGGAATAGTCACTGACATATTAAACAAAATATCACGCCCTACCGGCGTTCTTGTCCGATAAGTATCACAGTAAAGGCAGCCATGAGCAGAATGCAGCTGGCCAATATCGCATAAAGGCCCGCAACGCCCATCAGGAGACTGCCAAGTCCCGCGCCGATCCCGAAGAGAACGATGACGGCGAGATAGTAGAGCGCTTTCGTGATGTCTTCCCTGTCCCTGTGCCTTATCCATTTGCTCAGGGAGACGGTTCCGGCCCTTAAGTTGCCGATGCACATCGTGCTCGCATATTCGTGTCCGTTGACCTCGCGAAAAGCCTGCACCTGCATGGCGCACGAGAACGATATGAGAGAGTTTGCAACCGGGTTCATGCTCTGTGGCATAAAGGCCGTGGACATAAGGATCAGAGCCTCGGTTATGAGTATCGCGAGCCTCCAGTTACCGCTGTTATCCTTCTTCTTGATAATGTGAGCCGTCTGTTCGGTCACGAGCACTCCCAGCGCGAAAGCTATCACCGGCCAGAGATACTTGAGGGCCTCCGAGAAGTTCCCCTCGAAAAGCTTTACGCTCAGCAGCACGATATTGCCCGTCTGGGCGTTCGCGAAGACACTGCCGCGCAGAAGATATGTATAGGAATCCTGCAGCCCGCCCGACACGGCCAGGAGTATCATTACAGGTATGCTCTCGGCGATCTGCTTGCCCGTGCGTACGCCCATGTTATCACTTGCCGCCGTTCAGAAAGCAGAGCACGCGTTCAAAGAAGTCCGGCGCCTCATCATAGACTGCGTGACCGAACTCATCATAGAGGTATTTCGTAACACCGGGGATCATGTCAAAGTCATCATATGCCTCAGGTGATATGATCTTGTCCTTCCTATCGGCAAGGACAAGTGTCTTTGCCTTTATGTCCTTAAGCTCCCCGTAGACGTTAAAACCTTCCGTCCCCTCAGCGAGCGTTATGAACTTGTTTATCTCCTCTTCCGAAGCATCCTTGTTGGCTGTATAGATCAGATCCTTATACTTCCCGTAGAATCCCTCCGAATACACATTGCTTCCGAAAGCCTCCGCCAGCGCCCTGATGTCCCTCTTCTTTGCAAGTTCCACCCAACCTGAGATCTTCTCCGTCTCATTCTTCCTTGGCCTTGAAGTTGTCGATCCGAGCACCAGCCTGCTAACGAGCTCAGGGTATCTTATAGCGATCACCTGCGCCATCATCCCGCCCTGCGAGAATCCCATGACTGCAGCATCTTCTATCCCTATGGCCTTCATCACAGAAGCCGTGTCATCAGCCATGTCCCGGACAGTATAAGGCGCCCTGATATTATCCCTCCTGTCAAAAAGATAGACATCATAATCCTCACAGAAGACCTTATAAGCAGCCTCGATGGCGGGAGCAGCCATCAGCACGCTCCTTAACGACAATCCCGGCAGCACCACGAAAGCCTTCCCCTCAGGGTTTCCGAACCTCAGGTACTTCATCGTAAGATCGTTATTTGAATAAGTATTAATCTCCATTTCGTATTCTCCTCCGCATTTTTATGTATTTTATCATTTTGGCGTCAGATGGATATAGAGCAAAAAAACGACAAACGATACGGTTTTTTCCGATTTTCGTATTTTTTCGGAGATTTTTGTGAGGGGATCGGTGGTATTGTGGTGAGACCAACAGCAAAGGAGGCAAGAAAGATGAAAGATATCATCTACACAATAATACCCGAAGGATTCTGGATAGTCAGGAAAGATTACCTGGAGAAAGAGCTTAAGACTCTGCCGGTCATTCACAAAGGGACCCGTAATAACAGGCCAGTTTACAGAATATATGATAATGATCATCACCACTATCGCGAGATATCAGAAAAGAACAGCAAGTGGAGCGATACCGAGGCATTATTCATAAGGCGCAACATGATCATTCAAAAACTCAAGACGGTCACGGATATCATTAGAACAAACTACCACAACGATGTTGGCATCAAGTGCAAAGTGATCAACAACTCCGGCTACTGCGACAGTTCTTTTTACGACGGATTAGAGGACTCATCCTGCTCTGTGGAAAACAAGACCGAATACTTCTACAAAGGCCGCTATTACAGGTCCAGGATCGAAATGCTCATCGCCGGCATTCTTGACGAACTTGGGATCGAGTTCAAATATGATGTAAAGATAAACATTAATGGAAAGATCGTGACGATCGATTTTGTCCTGCTGTTCCGCGAGTTCAACAGATGTTCATTCTTAGAATTCTATGGCAAATGCGAAGAACCTGAGTATAATCACACTAATTCCGTCAAGATCGAACATCTGACAAATTCCGGGTTTTATTTGGGACGTGATTATTTCGTTATATCAGGCAACAAGACATATGCGCCGGGAATCGATGTGATCAGGATATTCATTGCATCGATAGTCGCTGAATTGTCTGCCCGTCATATTCGAAAGGTGAGTTGAAGCCGATTGAGTGTTAGTCTGCGTGCGCTTTTGTCTGCCTGCGCAGACTAATCTTCAATCTAACCGACTCTAGTTTGAGTTTTTGTCTGCCTGTGCAGACTAACCTTCAATCTAACCTGTTCTAGTTTGAGCTTTTGTCTGCCTGCGCAGACTAATCTTCAATCTAACCGGCTCTAGTTTGAGCTTTTGTCTGCGTGCGCAGACTAATCTTCAATCTAACTGGCTCTGGTTTGAGCTTTTGTCTGCCTGCGCAGACTAATCTTCAATCTAACCCGCTCTGGTTTGAGCTTTTGTCTGCCTGCGCAGACTAATCTTCAATCTAACCCGCTCTAGTTTGAGCTTTTGTCTGCCTGCGCAGACTAATCTTCAATCTAACTGACTCTAGTTTGAGTTTTTGTCTGCCTACGCAGACTAATCTTCAATCTAATCGGCTCTAGTTTGAGCTTTTGTCTGCCTGCGCCAATAAAAACCGACATTGATCTTGATCAACAACAAAAACTTACAATAATCTCAATCCTAATCAAATAATCTCAAATGATCTCAAATAATCACAAAGAATCTCAAACTCCCTCATCCCACGACCCGTCACGAATCGCCCTTCTCGCCTTTCTCTCTCAGATACAATCTGATAGGAGTCCCTTCGAATCCAAAATTAGCCCTGATCTGGTTCTCTATATACCTCTCATATGAGAAATGCGACAACTCCTTATTATTAACAAACAGGGCAAACGTAGGCGGGCAGACAGCGATCTGAGTCCCGTAATATATCTTAAGATGGCGTCCCTTGTCCTGCGGGGTCGGAACGACTGCGATGGCTTCGCTGAGCATATCATTGAACACACCTGTCGTAAGTCTCTTCTTGGAGCTCTCACAGGCAACCTTGATCTTCTCGAACAGCCTGTCAATCCTCTGACCTGTCTTAGCAGACAGGAAAACGACAGGGGCATAATCCATGAACGCGAAACGCTCCTTGACGATCTTCGTCATCTGCTCCAATGTTCCTGTCTCCTTGGATATCAGGTCCCACTTGTTGATGGCAATGACTGAAGGCTTGCCCGCATTATGTGCGATACCGGCCACGCGTGTATCCTGCTCTGTGATGCCGACGGACGCGTCGATCAGGATGACACAGACATCAGCGCGCTCTACTGCCGCCAATGCACGGACCATGGAGTACTTCTCCACCTTGTCCTCGATCTTCCCCTTCTTGCGCATGCCGGCCGTATCGATGATCGTAAAGCGTCCGTGCTTGTTCTCGACATAAGAGTCGATCGTGTCACGAGTCGTTCCTGCGATGTCAGACACGATGCTGCGCTCCTCACCGATTATCTTGTTAGCCAGTGATGACTTGCCTGCATTAGGACGGCCGATCAGTGCAACACGCACCGTATCACCGTCATCTAATCCCTCAGATTCAGAGGGAAAATATGCAAATACGGCATCAAGCAGCTCACCGATGCCGAGGCGGTGGGACGCTGACAGACTGATGCAGTCGTCGAGACCCAGATTATAAAACTCATAGAATTCAGCAGGGGGATCACCGATCTTATCGACCTTGTTTACGGCGCAGACGACGGGACGGCCGCTCTTGCGGAGCATTACGGCGATCTCTTCGTCGGCCGCTGTAAGGCCGGCCTGGATGTCGCACATGAAGATTATGACATCTGACGTCTCGATGGCGATCTCTGCCTGCAGGCGCATGTTGCGCGTGATGACATCGTCAGTCTCAGGCTCGATACCGCCTGTGTCGATCATGATGAAGTCCCTGCCGCGCCAGTTGGCCTCGGCATACAGTCTGTCTCTCGTGACACCCGGAGTGTCATGAACGATAGATATACGCTCTCCGTAGAGAGTGTTGAAAAGGCTCGACTTACCGACATTCGGGCGTCCTACTATCGCTACTACAGGCTTGCTCATCT
>Ga0310691_10002110_pt1 | contig 27641 bp, 14 predicted proteins | sample 176DNAGHGlowgp2_FD_203887 | JGI IMG/M metagenome (GOLD analysis project Ga0310691, IMG submission 203887) | Sheep rumen microbial communities from Palmerston North, Manawatu-Wanganui, New Zealand - 1766 DNA GHGlow gp2 (v2) (version 2) | ecosystem: Host-associated > Mammals > Digestive system >... | reverse complement strand
CCATTCCGAACACGGAAGTTAAGCTCTGACGCGAAGATGATACTTGGCTGGCGACGGCCTGGGAAAGTATTTCAATGCCGGCACAATTTGAGCCTGTTCTTTTCAGAACAGGCTTTTTTGCTATATACAGACAATTCGGAGGTGTGATATGTACAAGGCAGATATCAAGGAATACGGCCGTTTCGGGGAGCTGATACCTGGTGACAGCCCCATGAGCTGCTATCCTCTTTCGGTCATTGATCTCGCGCAGAGCGGCGATATATTCACGGATACCGGAGATCAGGTGCTTATATGGCACCGCGGCGGCTTTGTCTTTCTCTATGGCAGCTATGACGACAGCTTCCTTGACGGAGTCTGCGATCTGCTGACTGACCGCTGCGGCACTAATGACCGACGGTTCCTGCTTATTTCACCAGATACGGCTGTATTCAGCCGTTTTGAGAACTGTCCGGATATCCTGATTGAGAAGCGATATTTCTTCTCTTATCCGGCTGATAAAACTGTTGAAGCTCCTGCGCTACCTGAGGGATTTGAAGTCCGGGATATGCGCCCCGATGAGCTTCCACAGATCACAGGTCAGGTCGTCCCACTTTTTTACTGGGGTGATGCAGAGGCCTTTCTCCGCAGCGGTATGTGCAGCGTTGTCACCTGTGAGGGACGTGTTGTTTCATGGGCATTCTCGGCAGCCCTGTGCGGAGCTATGGTCGATATAGGAATCGAGACACTCCCTGAGTACCGCGGAAAAGGTCTCGCCCTTGCCGTATGTCAGCATCTTATCCGCCGCATCCTGTCAGAGGGCAGGAGGCCTGTCTGGGGCTGTCATTACAGGAATCCCGCCTCTGAGAACCTTGCATACAGACTTGGCTTTGTCAAGGAGTCGGAGGCCTTCACCTTCAAGAAGATATAAAGAAAGTCCGGAAGCATTTCCGGACTTTTTTCTTAGTCTTCACGCACTGTATATCCCTCTGGGATCGTATCCGGCGCATTTCTGGGTGCTTCTGCTTCGTCGTCAAATCGGAGATCCTCGGTGTATACATAGAATATAAGCTCGCCGTTTTGTTGAATCCCTGTAGCTTAATTTTCACCACAATAATAAACAGTAATTTGACAAAAGTACACCATTATGGATGCGTAAATGTCAATAATCAAAGTTAATAATATACAAATACTACCAATATTAAATATTGTTAGTTACAGATAAAAACCCCGTTATCAATCAAGATAACGGGGTTCTGTATCAGTGATAGTATGAATCTATACCGAGGTATTCCTCCAGCGTAAGACCGCTGTTGTGTACCTTTGTGGCTGTCTGTATTCCGAGGAACCTGAGATGCCAGGGTTCTGCGGCAAAGCCTGTTACAGCCTCCTTGCCCTTGGGGTATCTGATGATGAAGCCGTACTCATGTGCGTGCTGCTCCAGCCAGAGCGCCTCGGGAGTGCCTGCAAAGCTCTCGTTTGCTGTATTAACGTCTATTGCAAGACCTGTCTGGTGCTCGGAATGACCTGCGCGCTGTGTGTAGAGGTCAGCAGCAGCCTGTCCGTACTGGTTCACATAGTCCTTGTAGAGCATATCCTGATATGCGTAGGAGCGGAATCCGGAGGTGAAGGTTATCATCAGTCCGGCCTTCTGAGCGTCAGCTGCAAGCTGTGTGAACATGGCAGCAGCCGAAGCGTCGATACCGGGGCCGAAGGTCTCCGGCAGTCCGAAGCTCTTGTTTACGACAAGGATATCGTCGATGTAGGTGACACCGTTCACTACCTTTATCTGGTGTGTGCCTGTCACAGGAGGAGCTGTTTCAGCCGGCGGTGTGACAACAGGTGCGGGCGGAGCTTCCGTCTGGCCGTTTCCTGTGACCGTAACGCTTATCTCAGCCTTTACCTTTGGGTTATCCTTGCTGGTAACGGTAACTGTGCATTTGCCGGGCTTCTTTCCGATTATCCAGCCCTCTCCGTCAACGGTGGCGATGGACGTATCGGAGGAGGTCCATATCTCCTCCTTGTTACGTGCATTCGTGGGATACATGGTAACGTAGGAAATACCGCCCGTTCCGACGGGTATCTCGAGAGCGTAGTCTGTGAGCTCTATCTTCTCGACAGTATCCGAGCGGACAGTTACCTTTATCTCGGCCTTGACGGCGGGATTGTCCTTGCTTGTTACGGTAACGATGCAGGTGCCAGCCTTCTTGGCGCTTACCCAGCCCTCGTCATCCACAGTGGCAACGGAGGGATCGGAGCTTGTCCAGATCTCGCTCTTGTCAGGGGCGTTATAGGGGGACATGGTGACTATTGAGATATCGCCGCAGCCCGGATCGAGCACCATCTCATACTTTGTGAGCTCTATCTTCTCGACCTTTACGCGCTTGACATTGACCTTTATCTCGGCCTTTATCTCAGGATTGTTGACGCTTGTCACGGTAACGGTGCAGGTGCCCTCCTTGAGAGCGTATACCCAACCCTCGTCATCGACAGTCGCAACAGTCGGATCAGAGCAGGTCCACTTCTCACGTCTGTCCCATGCAGTTGAGGGATACATCGTGACCATGGAGATATCGCCCTCGTGAACATTGAGGTTCAGCTCATACTTGGAGAGGGTGATTCCTGATATCTTGTAGGGATCAGCTGTTGACACCGGCACGGTGGTCGTGACGGGCACAGGCGCTGTGCTTACGGTAGTTGTTACGGAAGTCGTCGGGGCGGGTTCAGAAGTTGTCGGAACGGCAGTTGTTACCGGGGCTTCTGTGACCGGTACTGTGACCTCAGCTGTCGGCGGCTGGACATCAGTCGGGGCAGCAGTCACCGGGGGCGGAGCGGCAGTTGTGGGAACGGCCGTAGTCACCGGCGGCTCAGTTACGGGAGGAGCTGTGACCGGAGGCTCAGTAGGAGCGGTCTCCGGGCCGATAACAGGTATCGCTGTCTTCGGCGGCTCTGTAACGGGCTCAGTCGGCGGTTCGGTGACAGGCGGCTGAGTTACCGGTGCATCGTCATAAACCATGACGTCAATGTAGTATTTTACGTCCACGTTCTTCCGGCTTGCGACCACAACGTGGCAGATGCCGGGGCGTATTCCGGTTATCCAGCCCAGCTCATCGACCTGTGCGACTTCGACATTGTCGCTCATCCATATCAGTGACCTGTCCTCTGCATCAGTGGGGTAGAGGGTTACCGCTGTGGTATCTCCCTCGCCGGCTTTCAGCTTTATGCTGGGCTTTGAGACACGGATATCGGTTATCCGGTCGGGATCGACTACCGTGAGTTTCATGGTCTCGGATATTTCGGGGTTGTCGAGACTGGTAACAGTCACGGTACAGCTGCCCTCCTTCATTCCGAGTATCCAGCCGTCATAGTCAACGGTGGCGATATTCTTGTCGGATACGGTCCAGCGGACAGCGGTATTCAGTGCTGCCGGAGGGAGGACTGCATATTCGCACTTTGCGGTCTCCCTGACGTTCAGCGTCATTTCGTAGGAACGCAGCTTTATAGCTGATACTCTTTCGTCGATGTGTTCCGGTTCAGTTGTTACGGGTGCAGCTGATGTTTCTGTCTGTACAGCTGCTTCTGTTACGATAGTTGTCAGAGCTTTTGTTGCGGTTGTTGCCGGCTTTGTCTGCGGAGGCTTTGCTGCTGCGGTCGTCTTCGGAACGGCCTTTGAGGTAACAGCAGGTTGTGTAGCTGCCGGAGCAGTCTCCGGTGCCGGAGCTGAAGGCGGTTCAGTTGCCGGCGGCACATCATAGCCCTCGAGGAGCTTTTCTGCCAGTGACAGAAGGCCTCCTGTTGAGGTATATGCGTAATAATCAAGGATTATGGAAGCGTCATTTGAATCGATAAGTCCGTCATGGTTTACATCGGCAGCCTTGAACATCCTGCTGTCCAGCGATGATTCAAGACCTGTTGCAAGGAGGGTATACTCCTTGGCGATGATGGAGGCATCGGCTGAATCGATGGAACCGTCATTGTTGACATCACCGTCTTTCGGGACGGAGTCGATGGTCTCATCTGCGAACGGAGCAATCACGGGCATACCGAGTGAAGCACCGGCTGTGAAAGCTGCTGACCAGGCAGAACCGGCTGAGATCACAGCGGCAAGAGTGATCGCTATATTTTTTTTGATACTCATACAATCTCCTTCTACGCCGTACATTACGGCACTTTCCCTGTTCCTTACCTGGTGTAAGGAACAAATACTATACTAAAAGTTGTATCTCCGTTCTTTTGTCTATAATAATAATATTATACTTTATTTTAAATGATAATTCAACACTATTATGAAATCTTTAATACATTTAATGCGAAAACAGGCAAAATTGCAAACTGCCGGCCATTAAGGCCGGCAGTTTTTATGACATTTTGATGATGTGGTGTTGATAACTCAGTTGTTCCCCGATGAATTCCCCCGCTGGTAGCTGTTTTCGCTGCCTGATGAGGAGCGCTCGCTTCGCTGTATGGTGACGTTGGACTTGGTAACTGCCCATACGTCAGGGTACTTCGTCGAGAAGGTGACGGGAGCACTGAATATGTTCTCCTGCTGCTTGTTGGACTCAATGAGGTTTACGTCTGCTGTGATATCCTCTGCGGTAACTTCGTCGATGATGTCCTCCGGACCGATAACGGTAATGGAGAGCGTCTGGTTGAGCAGCGAGTAGTCATAGTTCTGATCCGGCTTGTTGCTGATAGCTATGCGGCTCTTGTCGAGGACCAGGTTCTTCGAGGTGAGGCCTGTGGTGTCAAGAGTGACCGTGACAGAATCGATCTCGGATACATTGGTGAAGGAGCTGGGCTCAAGCACCTTGCTTATCGAGAAGGTCTTGGAGTAGTCGAGAGTGAGCTCGCTGAGGTTTATGCTTCCTATCTCGAGCGGATCGGGGATCTCTCCCTGACTGTTCTCTGAGGCGAGCGTTATGGAATCGGGGCTGTATATGAAGTTTACGGAGCCCTTGTCAAATTCGCTGGGAGCACCGGAGATGACAGCCTTGATGCCTACTGTCTTCTGTGCTCTTACAGGGATATTGATATTGAAGCTCTTAGTATTGAACTCCAGGTGATCCTGCTCTATGACAGCGCCGTCATTGGTTCTGAGCTCAACACGGTCGCTGGGGATGTTGTAGGAGGATTCAAGAGTCATTTCCTTGTTGCTTATGGCGAGCACCGAAGCTATGCTGTCAAGCCGTGAAGCAGGGCCTGTGATCGTCACCATATTCGGGTTGCAGGTAAAATCGTTCTGATTGACCGCCTTGCCCTCCGGCGTTGTGATGTTCGGAGTCTCGGGCTTCACGGGATATTCACGGGTTACGTACTTATCCATCTCCACAGTTGCCTGCTGGGGGTAGACCTGCTGCACGTCGAAGACAGTGCCGTTGGTGCTGCGGACCTTTATAGCAAGGGACTTGGTACCGGTGGAGTAGATGTTTGAAGCATCGAGATATGCCACAAGGTTCTCGTTGTTGATGTTTCCGACCTTGGTACGGCTGCCGAGCAGGTCAACAGTGACCTCCTCAACGTCGCAGGAGATGATGCTTATGCCGTTCTCTGCGGCGGGAGTGCCGTCTATGGCCAGACTGACGGGAACGTGGGTGATCGTCTTGGCTGCATCGGGGTACTGGGTTATGGATATGACGAACCATACCACGATGGCTGTCAGCAGTGAGAGCACTGCGAGCGAAAGATTGCTTCTGAGGTTGTTGAGGAGTTTCATTTCTTCTTCCTCCTTTCAAGCAGGGAGGAGATGAGATTCTTTCCGGCGACCGGAAGGGGCTCGCTGTCCTCGTCGAAGATCTCCTTGTACAGGAGAGTCCTGAGCTTGTCGTGCGTATAGTCACGGGTGAGGACGCCGTTCATAGCCACTGATATCTGGCCGGTCTCCTCGGATACAACGATCACCACGGAGTCGGAATTCTCGCTCATGCCGATGGCGGCACGGTGTCTTGAACCGAGCTTCTTGTTGATGATGGCATCGTTCTGGGGCTTGGGCAGGAAGCAGGCGGCGGCAAGGATTATGCCGTCACGCATGACAACAGCGCCGTCATGGAGGGGAGTCTTGGGATAGAAGATATTGCCGAAGATCTCCTTGCTCGGAGTGGCGTTGAGTATGGTGCCTGTCTCGATCTGCTCGCCGAGCTTTACCTGACGCTCAACAACGATCAGGGCGCCCGTACAGCTTGCCGAAAGCTCCACGCAGGAATCACAGATAGCATCTATTGCCTTGTCCCAGCGTGCCTTCAGCTCATCGGAGGTCTGTCCGATGCCGAGGAACTTTACGCCGAGCTTCGTTCTTCCGAATTTTTCAAGCGCACGTCTCAGCTCCGGCTGGAAGAGTATCAGCATGGCAATGAGACCGATGCTGAGGACCTTTTCGAGAATATAGCTGACTATGGTGAGCTGGAGGAAGGTGCTGAGAAAGTAGCCTCCCACAAGGAGGAGTATGCCCTTTACGAGCTGGCCTGCTCTCGTCTCTCTGATGAGCTTGATGAGCAGATAGATTATGTATGCAAGTATGAGTATGTCAACGATATCCTTGAAGCTCAGTGTGCTCAGGATACTCGACAGCGCATACTTAATATCACTGAATGACGGCATTTGTTCACCAACCCTTCGTTTCGTGCCAGGGCTCTTTCTGTATGCCCTGAGGACGGAATGTACAACGGGCAGCACTGAGACTGCCCGAAGCCGGGATCCTTTTGTTCTATTGAATACTACGTGCCATACTGCACGCATCACTGTCCGGTCATGGCAGCTCTTCCATGTGCTGCTGACCTTACAGTAAATAAGTCCACACATATATTATTGTACCACAAATTGAAAATATTTCAATAGTTTTCTGTCAATTTCCCAAAAATATCACAGATTTTTTTCATTTTCAGCCATCCTTCGTATAACAGCCGCAAGTCTGTCTGCATCCTCAGGCCGGCTGAACACCGAGGGAGAAAACCGTACTGTGCCGCTGTGGGTGCCGAGGGAGGAATGAGCAAGAGCTGCACAGTGCAGCCCTGCACGGAGGCAGAAGCCTTCTGCGGCGAGAAGCGACGCTGCCCTTTCCGGAGGCATATCCGCGATGTTGAAGGAGACCACCGGGAGACAGGAGCAGCCGGGCGGACGGTAGACAGTTATCCTGCTGCTGCCGGATATGCCGGAGATGAACCTGCGGCATATCTCCTCCTCATGGGCACGTATCCTTCCTGTGCCGAGACTGCGGACGAACTCCGTTCCGGCCTTGACGGACATTATGCCTATAACGCCGACTGTACCGCTCTCGAGAGCCTCGGGCAGCAGCTCCGGCTGGATAAGACTGTCGGAGGCGCTGCCTGTGCCGCCCTGCATGAGGGGACGTATACGGTAGCGGCCGTCGGAGAGGAGCAGGCCCGTTCCGGTTATGCCGTAAAGCCCCTTGTGGCCGGAGGTGCAGAGGATGTTTATCCCGTCTGCAAGGCTTATATCGGCTATGCCGCAGGCCTGAGCGCCGTCGGCGATGAAGCATATCCCCCGGCTGCGGCAGAGCTCTCCTATCTCACGCCAGGGCATGAGCTGACCGGTGACGTTTGAAGCGGCGGTGCAGACTACTGCTCTTGTGTCGCTGCGTATCAGCGAGCGGAAGCTTCCGACAGTGCGTTCTGCGTCGGGGTATACCTCGGCAACTGAGAGGGAGACCTTTCCGGCAGAAGCCAGGGCAAATGCCGGACGTGCAGCGGAGTTGTGCTCCATGCTGCTTATTATGATATGCCCGCCGCCGGCCATTATGCCCTGTATCGCCAGATTCAGCGAATGGGTGCAGTTGAGGGTGAAGACGGTGTTCTCCGGCTCTGCGCCGAAGAAGCTGCCTATGGTCTCGCGGGCGGAATAGACGGCCTCCGAGGTGGCTGCCGAAAGCGGATGTCCGCCCCTGCCGGCGTTTCCGCCGAAGTGCTCCATTGCCTGCATGACGGCACGCCTGACGGACGGCGGTTTCGGGAAGGTAGTGGCGGCGTTGTCAAAGTTGACTGTCATGGCCTGTCATCCGGAGAAGCAGCTCCGGAAAAGGGGATGCCGCTGTGCCTGAGAAGTCCGGCGGCTCTCCGGCAGTCAGCCCGTATGAGGAGCTCCCAGCCGCAGCCACGGGAGACGTCCTCGCTCCGCCTCATCTCGCAGGCTATCCCGTGGGAGCGGAGGAGACGTGCGGCCTTGACGGCGTATGTGTAGGAGGGGGAAGCGAGCGTACAATCATTCATGTTATCACCTCTCTGAGGAGGTGCAGTACAGCATTTGCGGTACATTCCATTATATGAAACAGGGCGGGAAGGAGTGCCGGCTGAAGACGTTTTTCTTAACGAAAAGTTTGACAAAAATGCCGGAATGTGGTATTATATAAATAGGAAGAAACAGACAGTTTTCCACACTTTGATGTCTTTTTTTGCTGTCTTTTATCCAGACTTGCCGATTATTGCTGATAATCATGAAAGATATTGACATATTTTGGTTGTCATGTTATGATGATAGTAGTGATAATCGCAACTTGTAAATGATAAAACAAGGAGGACGGTTATTATGAAGAAGATTGTATCAATTATATCCGCAGCAGCTATGTCTGCCGTAACTATGGCATTTGTTGCTGCTTCCTTGCCTGCCGGTGCAGAGGGCACGGATCGCACTGTGAAGATAATGTGCATAGGCGATTCGATCACCGACGGCTATGGAGTGGCCGGATCCTACCGTAAATTCATATATCATGAACTTACCAAAAAAGGCTATGATATCGACATGGTCGGTACAAAGTCAGGCAGCGTCGTTGCTGAGTATACAGACGAGGAGAGCGGCGAGACCTTCTCCTACGATGACGGCAATACCGGATACAGCGGATATGCCATCAAAGAATATAATCTTGCAGGTAACGGAACGAGTTACGGCCGCAACGGTATCCTTGAGGTACTGAAGGAGACGAACTGTCTCGCTGAGGAGCAGCCGGATATCGTAACGATACAGATAGGCACAAATGATATCATCGACGGTTTTGAACTTGACAAGGCGTATGACAGGATCAAGGAGCTGCTCACATACGTTACAGATCAGGTACCGCCTGCCTCGAAGGTGATAGTCACTACCATACCTCAGGTCGATCCTAACCGTCCGGAGGTGCGTGACTGGTTCTCCAATTACCGCCACTCCGCTGACTGGCAGACGGAGTACAGCGACGAGGAGGCCGAGGCAAGCATCAGAGCGGCAGTCGATGCATATAATGAAACGATACGCAGGTATGTAAATGACAGGATCGAATTCCTGAGCAAGGTCCAGCTCAACCGTCCTGTTGCACCGCTATACCTTGCTGAAGCGGATTCGGCTATAACCGATGTCAAGACGCAGCTTATGGACGGCGTTCATCCGAACAATGCCGGATATAAGGCACTTGGCCTCTACTGGGCTGACTTCATTGACGAAATGGTCGGCAGCATCTCTCAGGAGCCGACGTATCCGCCTTTTGAAGATCCCACATCACAGTGGCATACGGTAGCTCCGACAGAGGCGGCGACTGCAGAGGATATAACCATTACCGGGTTACTCGCAACAGAGCCGGCAACAGAGGAAGCGACCGCAGCTGAGAAGGATGACAGACTGAAAATAGGTGATATGGTAAAAGTCAGCCGCTGGCTGCTCGGATATCCGCAGGCAGAGATCACTGAAACAGATCTTCCGCGCTATGATCTTGACAAGAGCGGAGCGATAGATGTTTTCGATCTTACGCTCATGCGGAAAGAACTTCTTGAGACCTGCGAGAATGTGGCCGCCAGGTTCAAAGAAAAGACCGGAGAAGACTTCGAGCTTTTCAAGGACGGCGTGGACATACTTATCGTTGATCCGAACGCTGAGACTACGGAAAAAGTAGTGCCTTCCTCAAGCGGAAGCCACAACAAGCATGTTTCAGTGAACACAGAGCTTATTGAATTTGACACAGAGGAAGAAGCACGGGAATGGCTCGAACAGCATGGATTTGATCCTGCGGTTCATTTCCCGGAGGACACGGAGAATGGCATCATATCCTGACCCCTGACAGTCTCTGAATATCAAGCATTTAAGACAGTCTCGGGGCTATTTTCTCTGAGACTGTTTTTATATTACCGGTAATTATTCTTTCCTGTTTAACTTAAAAATTATCATCTCACTGTCATAGTTTTCTCTGTTGAACGTCATAAATCAACAGTTACTTTAAGGTTATTTTAAGATAGCAGCATTATAATAAAACAAGAAAATAACATGAAAGGAGTTGAAGCCGGAGCGGCAGTGCAGAAGCCCTTAATGGACTGGCGTATCCGGGATACTATGGCGATAAATACTTTTGCCCGAAAAGAAGTAAAATTCCTGCTCGATATGCATCAGTATGAAAGCCTCATGGAAGTCATACATGAGTACATGAATCCCGATCAATACTGCATTGGCGGCAAGGAATACGGAATCTACAACATCTATTACGATACACCCGATGATTTCCTTATCAGAGAATCACTTTCCAAGCCCTACTACAAGGAGAAGCTCAGGCTTCGCAGCTATTATTCACCTGCCGGTCCCGATGACCTTGTTTTTCTGGAGGTCAAGAAGAAGATCGGAGGCATAGTTACAAAAAGAAGAGTATCCATGACTCTTGCAGAGTCAGATGAATATTTCGCTACACGGAAAAAGCCAGAGATATCCAAGTATATCACAGGTCAGGTATTCCGTGAGCTCGATGTGTTCCTCGATCATTACCCTGTTGCTCCGAAGCAGTATATCAGCTATCAGCGCGAGGCCTTCTTCGGAAAGGACAACAAGGATTTCCGACTTACTTTCGACCGCAAGATCACAGAGAGACGCTTTGATCTCCGCCTTGATTATGAGAGCTACGGCAACTACATAATCGGAGAGGACGAGAGACTCATGGAAGTCAAGGTATCCGATGCGATGCCCGACTGGCTCGTTGAGAAGCTCTCAGAGCTGAAGATATACAAGATCAGCTTCTCCAAGTACGGAAAGGCGTATACGAATTTCGTCCGTGAGCAGGCTGCCCGCAGAAATCATATATACATCTCGGGTGTCTCGGTCGTAAATAACAGAATATTAATGAACAGGAGCGTATGAAATGTTTAAGCACGGTTTTTTTGGCAATGTATTATCGAAGTATTATGCAGATGACGGGGATATCTTCTCCGGAAGCTCAGCCTCCTCACTGCTCGATACGATAAAGCCCGGAGAATTCTTCCTCTGCGTCGGAGCAGCACTTATCATGGGACTGCTCATCAGCTTTATCTATATGGCTACCCACCGCAAGGAAGGCTACTCACAGAGCTACGTTCTCACCATGATAATGCTTCCCACTATCGTGGCACTCATACTTCTCCTCATCAATACCACTGCAGGCGCGCTGAGTCTTGCCGGTGCATTCACACTGGTCCGCTTCAGGAGCGTCGCGGGTGATCCGAGAGACATCGCTTATGTATTCTACGCAATGGCAGCCGGCGTTGCCTGCGGTATAGGCTATGTAGGCTTCGGCATCGTGTTCTTCATCGTTCTCGGTGCAGTTCTCTACGCACTGTCAGTTATCGACTTCGGCGGTTCAAGCAAGCGTCACATGACACTCAAGATCGCTATCCCCGAGAATCTGGACTACCAGGGCGTATTCGAGCCGGTGCTCAACAAGTATACTGAGTTCCACAAGCTCAGAAGAGTTAAGACCACAAACTTCGGCACACTGTTCGAGCTTATCTACAGTGTTGACGTAAATGACAATATAGACCAGAAGAAGTTCGTTGACGAGCTCAGGGCTCTCAACGGCAACATGACGATCAATCTCGTATTCTTCAGATACGACGATAAGATCTACGAAAATTGATTTCCTCGCTTTGATTCATAACCCACCCTATCACGGAAATGTCAGACTTGCCAGATGAGTCTGACTATTTCCATATATCCGGGAATACGGGAAGGAGAATTGGAATGGACTACAGAAAGATCCTGGCAGCCGTTGCTGCCGCTGCACTTCTGACCTGTACGGTCAGCAGCTGTGGAAGAGATGATGCCCCGGGTGCGGAGAACGGCTCGTCAGCCGCCTCCTCTGAGGTCGATGAAAAGGAAAAAACTACAGAAGCTGCTGATGATGAGGAAGAAGGCTCCGAGGAGGAGACCAAGGAAAAAAAGACAAGCGCTCCCAAGGAGGAGAAAACAGATACAGTGACTGAGGCTGCGTCATCGGCAGATGCGACAGCAGCAGGAACGGAGCCGGCTGCGGCAGGCACTCAGCCCGCGACCGGTTCATCAGCCAGCGGCAGCTCCGGCAATGAGTCGGGAGGAGGCTCGTCCTCATCAGGAAATGCTTCATCCGGCGGACAGCAGACTGCGGAAACTCCTGCGGCTCCCACAGAGGCACCTGCAGAAGAACCGGCAGAGCCGGAATCGGAGTACGTGGCAGAGGTAGTGTTCAACGGTGCTCCTTCCGTGACAAAGGGCTCCAACGTGACCATAGAAGGCAACAAGGCAATAATCACAGCCGGCGGAAAGTACCTCTTCACAGGCTCCTCCGGTGACGGACAGATATGTGTCAGCACAGCTACCGAGGAGAAGGTAAAGGTCGTTCTCTCGAATGTGAACCTTACCTGCCAGAGCGGACCGGCTGTATTCATCAACGAAGCCAAGAAATGTACGGTTCTGGCTGCTGACGGCACAGCCAATTATCTCAGCGATTCCGCCAAGGACAAGGTATACGACGGCGTTATCTTCTCAAACGATACCCTGCGTATCAACGGCGGCGGCAGCATAGAGATCAACGCCGGCAACAGACATGGCATCGCCAGCGATGATGATGTCATCTTCGAGGGCGGCAATGTCACTATCACATCTGTAAAGTCAGGCGTCTATGCCCATGATGATATTACCTTCAACGACGGCAACATCACTGTAAGAGGCGGCTCGAACGGTATCAAGTCCAGAGGCTCCATCAACATCAATGGCGGTACGCTCTGCGTATCCGGCGGAACCAAGGAGGAGAAGAGCTCGATCTATGCGACCGGAGTATTCAACTATGCCGGCGGCTATGTATATGCGGCTGGAAACAAGGTCACAGCTCCTACGAATACTGCATATCCCTATGCGGTTGCTTCACTCTCAACACCCGGAGCAGGCGGCAGGGAGCTCGGCATCTTCATCAACGGAGTACAGCAGGTCGGCTTCACACCTAACAACGACTACCGCTGCATCATGGTGCTCTCACCGAATTTAGGTGCCGGCGCAGAGGTGGGATTCGCATTCAACGATAACTACTATGCCGGCTACTACCTTACAGATACTCAGAACGTATTCAATATCGAGTGAGACACGTCTGAGAGACAATTTATAATGCAAATGCGGGCGCAGACTCTGTGTCCGCCGGCTTTTTCACGGAAATAAGGACGGAGAGTAGAAAATTTCTGCTGAAAGATAGTAGTTTTATACAGTCCTGAGCAGGGGAGAGCACTGTCTGCGAATGGCTTTGCTATAAGAAAAGTCACGATTAATGCACGGGTTTGGCACTGAACTGGCACAGTATTCTCATTCAGCAACGTCTGCACATGGGGGTATCTGATTTAACCCGTTTGAAGCAACGTTTTTTATTAAGAAGCTGTTACATGAATAAATATACTAACATAGTAATAACAAGTTAAGAATTGAAAAAGCAAAAAATTGGCAAAAAGTACACTTTTTTATAGTTAAGTACACAAATTTCTCTTGTAAACTTTTTGTGCCTGAGTTATAATGAATACAGCAATTGAAGATAATTGGTATTCAGTATCAAGTACCCTCCCCTCTCATGTGCTTGATACTGGGTATTAATTTCGATTGCACGCCATAGAAATAGAATTAGTTTTTTCATCAAACTAATCCCTTTCATTTGTAATTTTTTCATGTTTTCTATTCTCAATAACTTATTTTAACTTATCATCTATGGCTCGCTCCTCAGTGCTAAACGGTTTTACCGTATGGAGCGGATATGATTTTGGCATCCCGTGAGGGGTGCTTTTTTTTGCCGTACCAAAAGTGCCGTGCCAAAAACGGCACTTTTTTATGCTCTGTGAAATTCGTGTGAAAAATTAATAATCCGCTTGACAAATTATGAATCTGGTGGTATGATTATATCAAAGAGGAGAATAATCCTGAGAAACGGGGTGAGACTATGAAGAAAAGCATCTACAGCCTTGTGCTCATGGACGATGTGGTGCGGGCTGTCGATGAACAGGCATACCGGCTGGGTACGAGCCGCTCGAATCTTATAAACCAGATACTGGCGCAGCATCTTTCCTGCGTTACACCGGAGATGCGTATGCGCGAGATATTCGATACCCTTACGAATATGGCCTGCGGCAGCTTTCAGGTGCAGGAGAGACGCTCCGACTCGCTGGTGACTCTGAGGACTGCTCTTGCATACAAGTATCGTCCGACAATAAGCTACAAGGTGGAGCTTGACCGCGAACCGGGGAAGTACCTCGGGCGGGTGACAGTCAGCATAAGGACGCAGAGCAAGCCGCTTATGGACCTGTTCTCGGGCTTCTTCGTCTACCGCTGCGAAATGGAGGCGAAGTACCTTGACAGGCTCGGGTTTACGGATTATTCGGCAGCCATCGGCTCCAATACCTTCACGCGCCGGCTTTTCAACAGCGGAAAGCTCTCCGACGAGGAGACGGGCGAGGCGATATGCGGCTACATAGCCGACCTCGACCGCTCTCTCAAGCAGTACCTTGCAGATCCGGAGGGCTTCGGAGCGAAGGCGGCGGCGCTTGAGAAGGAGTACAGGAAGCTGCTTGACAGGTATGTTCTTTAGGAAGACAGGACAAAGGATGAATGATACATTATAAAAGGAGGAAATGGATATGAATGCTGAGAAACTTACACAGAGATCAATGGATGCCGTGAGGAAGGCACAGAGCATAGCGGTGATGATGTCCAATCCCGTCATCGAGCCGGTACACCTCCTCGCTGGCCTTCTGAAGCAGGAGAACGGTCTTATCCCGCAGCTCCTGAGGAAAATGAATATAGATCCGGATATGTTTGAATCCGAGACCGATAAGAAGATAAACGGACTTACCAAGGTGACAGGCGGCGGAAGAAGCTCCAATATCGGTATATCTGCCGAGGGCGACCGGGTGCTCACCTCTGCTGAGCAGATAGCCGGTAACATGAAGGACGAGTTCGTTTCCGTCGAGCACATCATGCTTGCACTTATTGACTCTAAGAACAGTGAGGTCTCACGGATAATGAGCAGCTTCGGAGTTACCCGTGACGGCTTCCTGAGCGCACTGATGTCTGTCAGGGGCAATACCCGTGTAACTTCCGAGAATCCGGAGGATACCTACGATGTGCTCACCAAGTACGGTCAGGAGCTTGTAGGCCTTGCAAAGCGCAACAAGCTCGATCCCGTCATCGGCAGGGACAGCGAGATAAGAAACGTTATCCGCATACTCTCACGTAAGACCAAGAACAACCCCGTGCTCATCGGCGAGCCCGGTGTCGGCAAGACTGCCATAGCTGAGGGACTTGCCCTGCGTATCGTTGCCGGAGACGTACCTGACAGCCTGAAGGACAGAAAGGTCTTCTCCCTTGATATGGGCGCACTTGTGGCCGGTGCCAAGTACAGAGGCGAATTTGAGGAGAGACTGAAGGCAGTTCTGGGCGAGATAAAGAACAGCAACGGCCAGATACTTCTCTTCATCGACGAGCTGCATACGATAGTGGGTGCAGGCAAGACCGACGGCGCTATGGATGCCGGAAACCTGCTGAAGCCTATGCTTGCAAGGGGAGAGCTGCACTGTATCGGCGCGACCACTCTCAACGAGTACCGCCAGTACATCGAGAAGGATCCCGCACTTGAAAGACGTTTTCAGCCGGTAATGGTGGATGAGCCCTCCGTAGAGGACACTATCTCCATACTCCGCGGACTGAAGGAGCGTTATGAGGTGTTCCACGGCGTAAAGATACAGGATAACGCTCTCATATCAGCCGCCGTCCTTTCCAACCGCTACATCACCGACAGATTCCTCCCCGACAAGGCCATAGATCTTATCGACGAGGCCTGTGCTACAATACGCACGGAAATGGATTCCATGCCGACTGAGCTTGACGAGATAAACCGCAGGATGATACAGCTCCAGATAGAGGAGACTGCCCTTAAAAAGGAAAGCGACACTATCTCGCAGGAGCATCTTGAGGAGATACAGACGGAGCTTGCCGGACTGCGTGAGAAGTTCGACGCTATGAAGGCAAAGTGGGAGAACGAGAAGAACGATATATCCTCCGTTCAGAAGATACGTGAGGAGATAGAGCAGGTGGGCGGCCAGATAGAGAAGGCCAAGCGTGAATACGATTTCAACAAGGCTGCCGAGCTGGAATACGGCAGACTGCCGCAGCTGAAAAAGCAGCTGGAGGAGCTTGAAAAGCAGGCTGAACATGATGTGGAGAACGGCAGGCTCCTGCGTGACAAGGTGACGGAGGACGAGATTGCCAAGATAGTATGCCGCTGGACAGGTATCCCCGTATCAAAGCTGATGGAGGGCGAGAAGGAGAAGATACTCGGTCTTGAGGGACTTCTCCACAAGCGCGTCATCGGTCAGGACGAGGCAGTTACCAAGGTCAGCGAGGCAATACTCCGTTCACGCGCAGGAATACAGAACCCCGACAGACCTATCGGCTCCTTCCTCTTCCTCGGTCCTACCGGCGTAGGAAAGACGGAGCTTGCAAAGGCGCTCTCCGAGATACTCTTCGATGATGAGAGAAATATCATACGTATCGACATGAGTGAATACATGGAGAAGTTCAGCGTCAGCAGGCTCATCGGAGCGCCTCCCGGATATGTGGGCTATGACGAGGGCGGACAGCTCACAGAGGCAGTACGCCGCAAGCCCTACTCCGTTGTCCTCTTCGATGAGATAGAGAAGGCACACCCCGACGTGTTCAATATCCTTCTTCAGGTGCTTGATGACGGACGCATCACGGATTCACAGGGACGCACAGTAGACTTCAAGAATACAATAATAATACTCACCTCCAACCTTGGCTCTCCCTTCATCCTCGAGGGCATAGGCAGCGACGGCCAGATAACCGACGAGGCAAGAGAGCGCGTTGAGGGACTGCTCAAGCAGCAGTTCCGTCCGGAGTTCCTCAACCGTCTTGACGAGATAGTATTCTACAAGCCTCTCACAAAGACGGAGATAGTAAGCATCGTTGACCTTATGATAGCTGACCTCCAGAAGCGCCTTGACGACAAGCATATACGTATAAATGTATCAGAAGCTGCCAAGGATCATATAGTAGAGTGCGGATACGATCCGAACTTCGGTGCAAGACCGCTGAGAAGATATATCCAGCGCAACGTGGAGACACTGATAGCACGCCGCATAATCGGAGGCGGAGCGGCTGCCGGAGATACCATAGATATAGATGTTGAGGATGGCGAGCTCAAGGCCTTCTGATGCCGCCGGAGCCGGAAATACTGCGGTCTGACATCCCTTCGCCGGCTGCCGTATGTGCAATTTGACAGTCCGGGTGCCGGAAACGAGTGACAAGACAACGGAAAATAGGCAAATTATATTGATGTTTTCCATAAAAATAGGCCTGCAATCCGCTAAGAATCGGGCGAAATGTCATTTTTTCACAAATTGCTTGACAAATCATGAAGCAGGGTATATAATTCAAGTATAAATTTAATAATACGGAGGATAAACATATGACAAAGACCGAGTTAATTAGCGCTGTTGCTGAGAAGGCTGGCTTCACAAAGAAGAACGCCGAGATCGCAGTAAACGAAGTTATCGCTACGATCACTGATGCTCTCGCAAACGGCGAGAAGGTTTCTATCGTGGGCTTCGGTACATTCGAGGTTCGTGACAGAAAGGAAAAGCAGGTAATCAATCCCCAGACCAAGAAGAAGATGATCGCACCGGCTTCAAAGGCTCCCGCTTTCAAGGCTGGTCAGGCACTTAAGAACGCAGTAAACAAGTAATCTAACGGAGGTATTCATTATGGCAAAGAAGACAGAGACTGCTGTTGAGACAGAGGTAAAGGCTGTAGCTGAGGAGAAGGCTCCCGCTGAGAAGGCTGCCCCCGCTCCTGAGAAGAAGGCTGCTGCAAAGAAGCCCGCAGCTAAGAAGACTGCTGCTGCAAAGAAGCCTGCTGCAAAGAAGACAGCTGAGAAGAAGACTGCTGAGAAGAAGACTGCCGAGAAGAAGCCCGCTGCAAAGAAGGCTGTTGCTCCCAAGGCTGCTCCTACTGCAAGCAAGGTAGTTATCCAGTACGAAGGCGGAGAGGTAGATTCAGCTGCTCTCGTAGAGAAGGCTAAGAAGATCTCCGGCGTAAAGAGCGCTAAGCAGGTAGATGTATATGTAAAGCCTGAGGTAAACAGAGTTTACTATGTTATCAACGGCGATACATTCGGTGATTTCGCTCTGTTTGAGTGATAAGGATACCTGAGATATCGTTATAATAAGGCGGTGTGGCCTGACGGCCACGGCCTTCGCAGTAATAACTGCACCGGTATAGCGGTTCGCGCCACGGTGCTTCCGATCTGATCGGAAGTGCTGTGGCGTTTTTGTTTTTCATGGACGGGATTCTGATATGAAACTGAATAGGTTAACCATGCCCCGGGGCGGTTCACGATGAACGCTCCGGGGCAGTACTATTTATATGAGAGCCTGCCGGTTGCAGGCCTTGACGTTTGCTTTATATAAAAAACAAAATCATTAACGTTACAGGTTTAATATTTAACTCGCTAATATTAAATAGGTTATATCAGAAACTAAATTAAAAATAGATACCAACCGATGCGCTGGCACGCTTTTGGAACACTTATTTTTGTGCAGTATATACAAAATAATTCGATATACTTTTACGAAAGAAGTAAAAAGCCCTCTTGAAAATGTGATAACAATGTGATATAATAATGATATGAAGCGAAGTTGTCACTTGTTGAGAATACCATAGTTGACGGCTTGCTTTTTGATTTATAGATGATACTATTTAGAAAGGGTGAAAAGAGTTTATGAAAAAGTCGTTTGGAAAACGGTTGCTCAGCGGCGTGACTTCCGCCTTGCTTGCGGTCTCATATTCCATACCGTCCGGACTTACAGTCGGCGACGGCTTCCTGAGAGCAAGAGCAGCTGATGCGGTGTTAAGTATGAAAGGCGATAACGAGACAACGGACCTTCAGCTGCTTCTCGGAACGAATGCCTACAAGCCTGACGGTTCAAGGTACAACGATTCGGATTTCACTACCGTGGAAGATGCAATCGAGAAATACCGCAGCGATTACGCTCTCGGTATCGCATCTCAGTTCTCAGTTTTCATGACGGATGATTTCTATCCGCATGATTCGGATTCTGAGGGACGTATGGCACTCGGCGGTTCGTTTGAGGCAAGAACGGACTGGGGCACCTACGTTATAGGCAAGGGCGATTACCAGAAAAATACTCCTCTTGCTACGCTCATCGAATCCACAGGATATGCTTCTGTTATCTGGACCGGTAACGAGGGAGCGATATTCAGAAACTGGAACATGGATGATGTCAACGGATCAAATCCTCTGAGGGCAGCGGTCGAGAAGGATCCCGGTGCAGCGTTTTTTGCTGAAAACTATAGCGGCAAGAAGAGCCAGCTCTATCAGGAGCCGCTGATCGACATCAGCTCAGAGATGGATTATATAGCTCAGAACAGCTCACTTCTTGCAAAGAAGCCGAATCAGTTCGATATAAGCTATGTTCCGTCCACTCCCGGCAACGGTACGATCACGCTGACCTACAACGGAGATCCCGGTAAGGAGACTGTATACTGCAAGCTGACCGGTGATGATCTGGCGCATTTCGCAGATTCGAGCCAGATAATCTTCAAGAATATCCCGAAGCTGAAGTCTTCGAGAACTGTCATGGACAATGACGGAACGAAGAAAGCCTGGGATTACGCTTATATAGTAGTAAGCATGCCCGATACCAGCAATGTTGACGGCGCTGAGGAAGTCCACCTCGGCAAGTACGGGAATGATGCCCTGTTTGATAACAGGCAGCAGGGTATATTCAAGAGGACGACCGTCATCGGTGAAGACAATAACTCGGTCATTGTAGGAAACGGTTATCAGGATATGAACAATCATATCGGTGTTACTTCTATCCTGTACAACCTGCCCAATGCTACCGAGGTAGTTATCCCGGGTTCGTTCCAGGGTACTATCCTTGCACCGAATGCACATATCACTGACGAGAAGTACAAGAAGTTCATGGAGACAGGCGAAAAGAGCGCTTACAATCCTCATCTTTCAGGTGCGCTGATCGCCAAGAGCTTCGAGGGATTTGCAGAGTTCGGTTACAGACCGTTCTCAGGCCCTGTATCGATCCTCGGTGAGACAGTCGTATACGGCAGCGATATCAGGAAGGTCGACGGACTGGGAAATCCCTTATCCGGCGCAAAGATCGGTCTGTTCAACTCCGAAACACAGGGCTCGTTTGATTTTGCTTCACCTGCTTCGACTTACGATACCGATCTCAACGGAAGAGTCAGGGTGGAGTTCGGAAGCACTGTACCGGACACCCCCGGTACCATAACTTCCTACCATGCGGTCAGAGAGGTCGCAGCTCCCGGTACATTCGAGCTTTCAGGCGAGACATACTATTTCGACACCGTCGAGAAATTCGGAACGGCAAGCGATCTTATCGAAGGCTCATCAGATGATTCCGTTATCCCTGAGAGCATTACTATAACGATGTATCCCAAGGATAAGAGCTCCGGTGAGGAAAAGACAGTCTATAAGATAAGCTACAGCTATGCTGCTGATTCGTCCGGAGAAAGGATCATCCGTAAGACCAGCACCATTTCCGTTGACGGAACACAGACAGCAGAATTCACTTACAATCTCAACGGTGCCAAGTGGGTGCCCACAACAGTTGTTGACGAGACAATGTATGTTTCAGATACTGATGACGGCATCGCATATCCGCTCATTACAGCTCCCGGCTCAGGAAACAGGATCACTGACAACGCTCAGGTATGGATCAACAAGCTGATCGCCGGAACGTCAAAGACTCTGGGCGGAGCAGAGCTCCAGGTGCTGAAGGGCACAACAGTTATCAGAGATAATATCGTATCAGTTGAGAACGGCTATGAGAAGTTCAACATAAAATACGGTTCACACGCAGAAGACGAGGATGCACTTGAGCTCGATACAGAGTATACCCTCCGCGAGGTCGATGCTCCTGACGGATACAAGACCGCTGATGATATCACCTTCAAGGTGGTACAGGAGAACAATGATTTTGTTGTCTATGTCAACGGCGAGAAGGCTTCTTCAAGAGTAGTATCCATGGCTGACAAGGAAGTCGGCAGATACGGCATCAAGAAGATAGACAGCTCGAAGACTGAGGGCGACAATCACCTCGCAGGCGCAACTCTCAAGCTCGTAAAGCTGAATGATTCAGCTTTCGGTGAGGGCAAGCTGAACACCTCCGAGACTACTCTGATCGACGCACTCGATGAAGAAGACTATGAGGAGATACTCGTATTCGTATCCGGCAGCGAGACAAACTATCCCGATGATCTCGCCCCCGGCGTATACGGACTTATCGAGACAGCATCACCTCCCGGTTATTCAGCGGCAAACAACAACATCGTCAATGTATTCACTATCGAGAAGGACGGTTCCGCAGTAAACGGAAGAGTTGTTGAGGCAGAGTATTCACTTGCTCCCTATGCTGAGAACCCCGTTTCAAGAAACGAACCGGGACAGCCGGGTTATGTATACCGTATGTCGCCTGACAGCGGCAAGGCGGTAATCATCAGTCCTGAGATATTCCCGGATCCCGATTTCTTCCGCCTTACATCTATCGTTTTCAGGACCTGGGACGGTAATGCCAAGCTCAATGAATACCAGGCACCCTATCAGGGAATGGTAACGATCACTCCTGAAGGACAGGAGTCTGACGGCAGATTTATCACAAAGGTGAGCTTCGGCACTGACGGCGTAACAGCTGCCCAGATCAATGTCGGAGATGATCCGATCCAGTTCTATAACGGAAGCTGGGGCGAGTGGAAGTTCACAAACGCTGACTTCTATTTCAACAAAATGGAGATCACCAAGGCTGCCATCAACGACATGATAAAGAATGTCGATTCGTTCAGCGTAGCCTCCGCAGGTGAGCGCAACGGCAAGACGGTATACGATATCTCACTCGGTAATACCGAGAACGGTAATATACTCAGCTTCAGGAAGACCGACGAGAACGGAAACGCCATAGCTGATATGACCGGCGCCGAGTTCGCACTCTACAAGGCCGACGCGCAAGGAAAGCCAACAGGTGACCCCATACTTGTAAACAACACAGGTAACTTCACAAGAAGGATATCGAGCCGCCTCGATCCGAACGTACTCAATGCCGGCACCTATGTTATCGTTGAGAACTCTGCTCCCAAGGGATATGAGAAGAGCGAGAACGTTATCGTAACGATCGAGCGCATTGGTCGGAATTATACGGTCAGGTACGGCACAAGCCTCACAGATCTCAAGGATGCAATAAAGACAACGGAAGGACTGAACAGCACCTACGGCGTTCCGATGGTCGACAAGAAGAAGGTATCGACAGTAACCTTCTCCAAGCACGATGCTGAAACAAAGATCAGGGAGATAGGCGATGCGTCATTCGCAGCAGGCATCGGATACACCACTGATCCCGCATACGAACTCGTTCCCGGTGCGAAAATGAAGCTCACCAACACCAATGCAAGGGGCCTTTCTGAAGTCACATCCTCTTATGACTCAGCAGATGAAAAGGGCTTCACCCTCGGTGACGGTGATACTTCATTAACATGGATCACAAGAGACACAGACATATCATTTACAGGACTCCCCGACGGCGATTACCTCCTCGAGGAGACAGCCCCCCCTGCAGGTTTCCAGCCTGCCGCTCCTGTAAGACTCAGGATCGAGGAAGGCAATATCGTATCCTCGACCTCAACAGAGCTTGAAGGAAACAAGGTCGGCATGACAGACAAGCGCTACAGCTTAGCTATCCGTAAGACCAAGCCTCTCGCATCTCCGCCGAGCATAGACGATGATACACCTGTACCCGGCGCTGTACTTCAGCTTTCCGGCGTTTCACCTTCAGGCGATCCCATAGATCTCGAGTCATACGGCGTAAAGGCCAGGGACAATCAGGTATTCACATCTGACGGCCACGGCATGAACGACCATTCGACTCCTGTAACTATCACGGACAATATCATCGGCGGTTACACTACCGACGGTTCGGGCAACAGCGTCTACCAGTGGACATCTATTGGTAGTGCGGTCCTCTTTACCGGACTTCCCGAGGGAACATATACTATCCACGAAGTCTCCTCACCTCTCGGATTTGAGACTTCAGAGGATAAGGTATTCAGGATAGCAAGAAATACTGATACCAATATGCTCGAGACAGTAGAGGGCGAAGACGAGGATCACAGCCACGGCCTTATTTTCGATCAGATCACTATGTTCGATGAGTCGTGGGACGTAGATATCAGCAAGCAGAATATGGGCGGTGTCGTTATCAACGGCGCTGAGTTCGAGCTTACCAGAAAGGACGGCGGAGTATTCGCCGAGGATCAGGTAGCCATAAAGACAGAGCAGGAAATGCTTGACAATGTCACCATATCCACCAAGGCTGATTCCGATTCCGATCCCAACAATAACAAGACCGTAAAGATCACAGGCGAGACCGGTGAATACACCATCATCGGCAACACCTTCAACCATGTTCTTGTAAACGGCACAGCAGTCAATGCAGAGCCCGTACAGAACGTTTACAGCTACACAGGCACATCAGACGGAACACTGGAGATAAGCGGCATCTACGACGGTGCGTATGCAGTCACCTTCGGCGATACAGTCTACAGGATCCGTGCTGATTACAACAAGCAGGAGATCACATCAGTTACAAAGCTGGTCAAGGCAGAGCGTTCCGAAGACGGAAAGACCATAACCTTCACCGGCGGCGATGCTACACTCTCAGGTCTGTCAGACGGTACATACGTACTCAAGGAGACAGCCGCTCCCAGCGGATACAAGGTAGTCTCAGAGTTCGAGTTCACCGTCAGCAACGGCGTTATCGATCCCGCTTCTATCAAGGCTGTTACAGACGGCCTTACAGAAGAGGAGACAGAGGCAGTTGAGAAGGAGATCAGAGGACACGTCGCTCTTGCAAACAACAACAGCTCCAAGCTCATCGTAAGAGATGACGCAGAGGACAAGAAGGTAGAGCTTCTTATTAATAAGACAGATCAGTCAGGCAACGGCCTCGAGGGCGCTGAGCTTGAACTGGTAAGATTCGTGACCGATCCCGAAACGGGCGATGAGGTCGAGGAGAGCGCAGGAATATGGACCTCCAGCGGAGATCTTGAAGCGCCTCAGCAGTTTGCCGACCTCCCCGCAGGAAAGTATGCGATCAAGGAGCTTGATCCGGCAGATACCTACAGGATAAGCACAAAGCTCATCGATGACAAGTATCTCGCTACATTCGATGTTAACGCATCAGGCATCGAGAACTTCGAGGCACCTGACGGAAACCTCAATGTCAGCGGAATGACTATCACCATCAATCTCAGGAACGAGAAGTCGAGGATCCGTGTCAACAAGTTCGGCGACGACGGAAGAACTCAGCTTGCAGGAGCAGAGCTCCAGCTCGTGAATGCAGATACAGGCAAACTCGTTGAGAAGTGGACATCTTCTAAGACTGCAAAGGAATTTGTAGGCCTTTCAGACGGAAGGTATGAGTATTCTGAGGTCAAGGCACCCGAGGGATACACTAAGTCAGACGAGATCATAGTCTTCATAGTTGATCAGGGCGTAGTAAAGAACATTTACACTGCTGAGTACACAGAGGTCATCCTGGGAGAAGAGCCTGACGGCACACCGGTCATGGGCACGGATATCGCACTGTCCGAGATAGACAGCATCAGGATCATCAACTCCACGACCACAACAGCATCAACAACTACGACAACAACCACACAGACTACAACAGAGACCACAACAGCAACCACTACCACAGTACCGAAGTATGAGGTAAAGATCAACAAGCTCGATACCGATCTCGGAACAGAGGTAGCAGGTGCAACACTCACACTGACAGGTGTCAGGGAGGACGGCAGAACTCCGATAGTATTCGGAAAGGGCTCACTCGAAGCACCTGCAGATGCAACGGTTATAAACAGCTCCGGTGATGCACTTGTATGGATCTCCGGAACAAAGACGACCAATGTATACGTAGAGAACGGAACCTATACACTGAAGGAGATTGCAGCTCCTCAGGGCTACGAGAAGGCAACGGATATTGTCTTCACAGTCAGGGACGGAGTAGTAACAGTCGAGGAGTCAGATGTAGAGTCAGTGGATATGCTTGACAAGGCTATCACATCGACCACCACAACAGCTACAACCACTACAACGACTGCAACTACAACGACCACGGCTACAACAACAACTGAGGAAACAACGACAGAAACCACATCCGCAACAACAGTGACCACCACAGAGACCACGACCGTGACCACTACCACAGTACCGAAGTATGAGGTAAAGATCAACAAGCTCGATACCGATCTCGGAACAGAGGTAGCAGGTGCAACGCTCACACTCAGCGGTGTTGACGAGGACGGAAACAATGTAGTATTCGAGATCGGCTCGATAGAGGCGGCAGAGGATGCAACAGTAGTAAACGGAAGCGGAAGCACACTTGTATGGATCTCCGGAACAGATACAACGAATGTATATGTAGAAAACGGAACCTACACACTGAAGGAGCTTGCAGCACCTGAGGGCTACGAAAAGGCAACAGAGATCACATTCACAGTCAAGGACGGAGTAGTAACAGTAGGCGAGACAGATGTCGAGTCAGTGGATATGCTTGACAAGGCTATCACAACGACTACCACAACAGCTACCACAACTACAACGACCACAACAGCAACGACAGAAACAACAACAGAGACAACCGAGGAAACAACGACAGAAACCACATCCGCAACAACAGTGACCACTACAGAGGCCACGACCGTGACCACTACCACAGTGCCGAAGTATGAGGTAAAGATCAACAAGCTCGATACCGATCTCGGAACAGAGGTAGCAGGTGCAACGCTCACACTCAGCGGTGTTGACGAGGACGGAAACGATGTAGTATTCGAGATCGGCTCGATAGAGGCGGCAGAGGATGCAACAGTAGTAAACGGAAGCGGAAGCACACTGGTATGGATCTCCGGAACAGATACAACGAATGTATATGTAGAAAACGGAACCTACACACTGAAGGAGCTTGCAGCACCTGCGGGCTACGAAAAGGCAACAGAGATCACATTCACAGTAAAGGACGGAGTAGTAACAGTAGGCGAGACAGAAGTCGAGTCAGTAGATATGCTTGACAAGGCTATCACAACGACCACTACAACAGCTGCCACAACTACAACGACCACAACAGCAACGACAGAAACAACAACAGAGACAACAGAGGAAACAACGACAGAAACCACATCTGCAATAACAGTGACCACCACAGAGACCACGACCGTGACCACTACCACAGTGCCGAAGTATGAGGTAAAGATCAACAAGCTCGATACCGATCTCGGAACAGAGGTAGCAGGAGCAACACTCACACTCAGCGGTGTTGACGAGGACGGAAACGATGTAGTATTCGAGATCGGCTCGATAGAGGCGGCAGAGGATGCAACAGTAGTAAACGGAAGCGGAAGCACACTTGTATGGATCTCCGGAACAGATACAACTAATGTATATGTAGAAAACGGAACCTACACACTGAAGGAGCTTGCAGCACCTGAGGGCTACGAAAAGGCAACAGAGATCACATTTACAGTCAAGGACGGAGTAGTAACAGTAGGCGAGACAGATGTCGAGTCAGTAGATATGCTTGACAAGGCTATCACAACGACCACCACAACGGCTACCACAACTACAACGACTACAACAGCAACGACAGAAACAACAACAGAGACAACAGAGGAAACAACGACAGAAACCACAACCGCAACAACAGCGACCACCACAGAGACCACGACCGTGACCACTACCACAGTACCGAAGTATGAGGTAAAGATCAACAAGCTCGATACCGATCTCGGAACAGAGGTAGCAGGTGCAACACTCACACTCAGCGGTGTTGACGAGGACGGAAACGATGTAGTATTCGAGATCGGCTCGATAGAGGCGGCAGAGGATGCAACAGTAGTAAACGGAAGCGGAAGCACACTTGTATGGATCTCCGGAACAGATACAACTAATGTATATGTAGAGAACGGAACCTATACACTGAAGGAGCTTGCAGCACCTGAGGGCTACGAAAAGGCAACAGAGATCACATTCACAGTCAAGGACGGAGTAGTAACAGTAGGTGAGACAGAAGTCGAGTCAGTAGATATGCTTGACAAGGCTATCACAACGACAACTACAACGGCTGCCACAACTACAACGACCACAACTGCAACGACCACCACAGCAACCACAGCAACCGAGGCAGAGGCAGTAACTACAACAACAGCGGCTAAGTACGAAGTCAAGCTGAACAAGGTAGACCTTGGCGGAGCAGAGGTGAAGGGAGCAAACCTGACACTGACAGGCGAAGACGAGGACGGCAACGCAGTAGTATTCGAGAAGGGCGCAA
>Ga0310691_10002109_pt1 | contig 27646 bp, 22 predicted proteins | sample 176DNAGHGlowgp2_FD_203887 | JGI IMG/M metagenome (GOLD analysis project Ga0310691, IMG submission 203887) | Sheep rumen microbial communities from Palmerston North, Manawatu-Wanganui, New Zealand - 1766 DNA GHGlow gp2 (v2) (version 2) | ecosystem: Host-associated > Mammals > Digestive system >... | reverse complement strand
TGGGGCATCCATCCGCGAGTCATATCACAAAATTTTCCCTTAATTTCCGGGATGAACAACTATCTGCGGATATGCAATCTCAATACCATTCTCGCGGAACGTCTTTAAGATAGAATACCTTAAATCACTGCTAACAATAAAGTCAGTTCTGACATCCGGCACATAAAAACGCAACTCAAAATCAAGCGAAGACGCACCAAAGTCCTTAAACACAACAACCGGTGCCGGCACTTTTGCCACACGCCGATGCCCTTTAGCACACTCTATCAACAACTTCGTCACCAATTCCACATCCGAGTCATAAGATACCCCGACAATAATGCTCTGCCGTTGCCAGTTATCCCCGTGCGTCAAATTCACGAGCGATGAAGAAATCAACGTTGCATTCGGGATAATCACACTCCGTCTGGTCCATGTTTCAAGCTCGGTAGAGCGGATATTAATTTGCTTAATCTTGCCCTCTTCACCGGCAAGGATAACCCAATCCCCCACCTTAAACGGCCGCTCAAATAACAAGATAATACCGGAAACAAGGTTTTTAATCACATCCTGTAAACCGAAACCGATACCAACGGAAAGAGCACCGGCGATAACTGCAAGATTAGAAAGGTCAACCCCCATCGCCACAATCGCTAAAATCGCCGATATGATAAAGCCGATAAACGACACACCGGAAACCAACGAGTGCTTTATCCCTTCGTCCATATTGATGCGCGTCAACAAATTGTTGGAAAGCCGATTTTTCAACATCCTCACCACACTGATTGAGATGATAAATGTCAACAAACCGGTAATAATCGCAATCAACGAAATTTCTATACCGCCCACCTTAAAGCCGAAAACAAGCTTTTTAATCGCATAGAGCATAGAACTCGACGGCACACCCCATAACAACAACAATAAATAAAGCAAACATAATGCCAAAACCGGTGTAACGAGTAAACTCATCAGAAAATCCGCTTTAGACAGCAATTTGCGCCGTAATCTAAAGGTTGAGAAACAAAAGATCACACTGCGCCGTAACACATCATAAATAAACATCCGGACAACGGAAAAAATACCTAACAAGAACACACTGACCAAAAATTTATTAAACACATCAGTTGCCAAATCCGGATAGCCTAAAAGAGATACACTCAATGTTACCAACGCAAATAAAGAAATCAAAAGAATAACTTTTGCCCCGCGACTAACACCTTCAAGCTGTTCTTCGTTCAAATCTTCTTCTTCCGGCAAATTTTCTCTGATTTCACCGAATATACTTGCCGTTATCCAAATAATACTAAACGCCTTTACAATGTCATCGCAGACATTAAAAAACAGTTTTAACGCATCACTTGCTACAAAATAGTCTTCAGCCATTGCCACATGCGCAAAAAACGCCACAATGCCCAATAAAATAAGCGCACCGGAAATAGCCTTAAACACGCGATTAGCACGCATATCGGTAATATTAAACAACCGCCATTTACCATGCCACGGCGCCAATACCACACGCGTTGCCGCCATAGAAAGTGTCACCCACAACGACGTAAATAACAAATGCCATAACATCACACCAAACAGACTGTTTGAAAGCTCCGGATTAGCAATTTCCCAAACCAAACACCCACCGAGAAGAAGCGACGGAATAACGCCATACGCCAACGCCGTAATAATCGCCACGGAAACTTTTTGCCCGTAACGCGGTTGGTCAACCGTGCGCGCATACCCCCAACGCCGCATAATGTAGAGCCTGAGCCACAAACCGAATGTCAACGCCACGCCAAAGACCAACAATACATACCAAATCCGACTGAAAAATTCCGTTCTTCCCTCGTCGCTTAAGTTTTTAAACCATTGCACCGGTGAAATTGTCAATTGCCAAAAGAATACTGCCGCATCGCGCGTTGCTAAGAAAAAGGTTCTCGGTGCAATAATCATGTTTTTCTCACCGATTAACTTACCGATACTCATACGCTTATGCGTTTCATCAGCCAAAGACTTCACATGCAGTGTCTCCGTCAATACTAATTTGGCTTCCGTTAATTTGTTCTTAGAAAGATTAAACGCTGTATTATATTTCTCACGCATTTCGGCAATAGCTTCATCTTCTTCACCTTCTGCCGGCACTTCTGCAAAAGCGGCCAAAGCTTCCTGCGCATAAGCAGTTTCCTTCTCAAGCTTACGAACTTCTTCCTCTAACCAGATAATTGCATCGCTCAGATAATCCATAACATCATCAAACGACAACCCTTCAACGTTATCCTCAGCAATGTTTTTTTCAATAGAAATAACTTTGGCACTGATTTGTTTCAAATCAAACTCATTGGCATTTTCCTCGGCTTTAACTTCCGTCTCTGCTTTAGATTGAGCCGGAGCCACCACCTGTGCCGATTTAACCGCCGGTTTGACCGTCGCTGTATAGCCTGCATCAACCCCGAATGCCAATAACGCGATTGCGATAAGTAAAATCTTTAGTGCCTTTTTCATCATATCTTCCTTTATAGCTCGGTACTTTAGTGTTTAACCATAAAATGCCCCAAAACGGTAAACGCTGCCCGCGCGGACCCTGCCCTTAAGTTATCTGCCACTGTCCAGAAACTGATACCGTTTTCAACCGATACATCTTGCCTTACGCGTGAGATATAGATGCTGTCCTCACCTTGCACATCATCCACACTCACATAGCCACCGTCAACGGTCTTATCAAACACCACCACGTTTTTAACGCTCTTAATTTGATTTCTTATTTCATCAGCATCAACCTCATCAGCAAATTCCGCATTAACAAACGCCGCATCACCGATAAACGTCGGCACAAAAGCGCAGTTGGCATGCACTTTAATCTCACTCGGCAACAGCTTTTTAATCTCTGCATTTATCTCCCACTCAAGTGAAGTTTCATCACCGATAAATTCGCCCACTTGCGGCAACACATTAAACGCCACCTGCTTTTTGAACACGCTCTCATCATCTGCCAAAGATTCATTGGAGTAGATTTTTCTTGTTTGCGAAAACAGTTCATCCATTGCTTCATGCCCGTAATATGATGTCGAGCAGAAAAAGGTAATCACCAATCGTTTAAGCTGATGTTTTTTAATCACTTCACTAAGCGGTAATAAGGTTTGATAAACTTGAGCCGACGGCACCCCGATAACCTGCGGATTATCTTTTAATACATCACCGTTAAGCTCTTGGATAACAAGCGGTGCAGAACTGTCGGTAAAAGTTGCGCCTGATAAATCAATAACTCTAACCCCTGCACTAACTGCCTTTTTAATATAGCGTTTACCCTGTTCTTTGGTGCTGGCAAAGACCAAAACGTCCACATTTTTATATTCGTAATTTTCCAATGCCAAAACATCCAATTCATCATCTTCACCATAAGAAACAAGCGTTCCCAACGGCGCTTTAGCTTCAAGTGCGATAACATCGGAAGCAGAAATTCCGCTTTCTGCAAGCATTGTTAAAAACTCATGACCAAGACTTTCCTTCACCCCGGCAACAGCAATTTTAGGCATAATTTTTCCTTTCCAAATAAAATCCGATATAGCATATATTTGCCGCATTAAAGTATAATTTCAAGTATTTTGATGGATTTTTAAACCTTATCCCCAAGAAAAGGTGCAGGACAAGTCCTGCCCCTGCACGGGTAGTGCCGCTGTGCGCGTAGCACACAGCCGACAGGCTGTTCATGCCGCGCTATAAGCTATAAAATTTTTTGTTTGCAAAAAATTTTTGCGCGGCATTTCTTTACATTATCCCTTAAAAAAGTTACCCACAAGGTTTATTTGCGTGAGAGGACGCACAAACCTTATGGATAACTTTTATACCGCAAACAAAAAAGAGCGCATTTCTGCGCCCTTTATAAACTGTTTAACATGACCGCGCGCGGTTAATTAAACCATGCAACAATCCCAAACTATTTGCTAAAAGCATTCTTAAGATTGTTCAAGCTGTTCTTTGCGTCATCAACCGCCTTCTTTTGCTCAGCGGCCTTTGCATCATCTTCAGCCTTTTTAGCGGCTGCTTCAGCCTTCTTTGCTTCAACAGCGGCATCTAATTCTGCCTTTTTAGCCTCAACCGCAGCTTTAGCATCAGCTTCAGCTTTAGCCGGAGCAGCTTTAGCAGCTTCAACTTGAGCCGTTGCCGCATCAGCAGATTGAGATACCTGATTAGCCGCAGCGGTTAAATCAAAAGCATTGGCGTTTGCAGCAACCAATGTTGCCAAAAGAGCTAAATATAATTTTTTCATCATGACCTCCAAAAATAAGTTTAATGGAACATAAAACGGAATGGAGTATAAAACAACTGCACGCCACTTTCAAGCCTCAAGCGCCACCTATCCCCCAAATAAAAGAAAAATATTATTTACACATTAGTCATTTCCCCTTTGAGGGGGGGAAAAGTCAGCAACAGCTGACAATGGGGGTGATAAAACAAATTTCAGATTTCTTCACTTTCTTTGTCCACCTCCCGACAGATTTTAAGCGGAAAATTTTATATTAAACAATCTAGCAATGGGCTTGAGAAAATGCCCTGCTGGAAGCAGGTTAGCAACCGCGGTTTACAAAGCTGATAAATAACAATAAGCGAAAATCTAAAAAAACGATACTGCAGTCCCGACGGATTTTAAGCGGAAAATTTTGCGAAATAACCGCGGAAGTCCTGCCCTAAAGCGGAGCTTACTTTAAGCGTAAGTGAGCATTTAGGAACAGGCTTCCTTCTGCGAATTAGTTCACAAAATTTTCCCTTAAAATCATTCTTCCGAAACTTCTTGAGGACGTTCTTTTAAAGTAACTTTCACCTTCGTAATGCGCATATTGTCAATCTCTGTAACCTCAAACACACAATACTCATCTTCGGCTTTGTCACCAACCACCGGCTCACGACCGAGTAAATTAAACACATATCCGCCCATTGTGGTCTCTTCATGCTCAATATATGGAATATCAAGCACTTCACACGCATCTTCCACCAAATAGACACCGTCAAACTCGCAGACTTTTTCGTTAATTTTCTTCACCGGCTCTTCAGGCACTTCATCGTGCTCATCGCGAATATCACCCACCAACTCCTCCAAAATATCTTCCATAGACAAAAGACCTGCCGTACCGCCGTATTCATCAACAACAATAGCCAAATGCGTTCCTTTTCTCATCATTTCATGTAAGATTTCAGAGATGGACTTATTCTCCGGCACAAACAGAATTTTTCTGACAATTTTATGCAACACATCTTTATGTATGGCATCATCTTTAAGCTCCAACAAATCACGAATATGAATCATACCCAAGATTTGGTCTTTATCACCGGCACAAAGCGGAAAACGCGTATGCTTATTTTCTTTGACCAATTCCATTACTTCATCATAACTGCTATCCTGATAGATACAAACCATATCCTGACGCGGGATCATAATCTCATGGGCAAAAATCTCCGAGAAACAAATCGCATTTTGGATAATTTCGCTTTCGGTATCATCAATCACCCCGCCTTTTTGCGAGGCATCGATAATAAGTTTAATCTCTTCTTCGGAGTGGGCATCTTCATTTTCATCGGCTTTTTGAATATGCATCAACTTCAAAATCCAGATTGACACATGGTCAAAACACCAAATAATCGGCGTGCAGATTTTATTAAACGTATAAAGCGGTATAGCAATCAAGAGCACATATTTTTCGGTATTTTGAATAGCCATAGACTTTGGCACCAATTCGCCAAGCACCACATGCAATAAGGTAATAAACGTAAACGCAATACCAAACGAGATAGAGTGCAACAATACCGGATTATTTTCTAAAAGACCGTCAAACAGGTTTTCCAATAAACGTGATACCGCCGGCTCGCCGAGCCAACCTAAACCTAAGGAAGCCAATGTAATACCAAGCTGTGTCGCACTCAAATAGGTATTCAACTGTTCGCTGATAGTCAAAGCAATTTTGGCACGTTTATTGCCCGCGTGCGCCAATTCTTCTAACTTGGTGCGGCGGATTTTTACAATTGCAAACTCGGATATAACAAAAAAAGCATTACAAAAAACAAGAAATAAAACCAACAGTAAATTGATTACATAACTATAAACGGGACTCATAAGCGTCTATTATTTTTTACCTCAAAAAATTAAACATATGGTATAGTTTATAATACAAATTTAGCAAAAGTCAACATCTCTTTTATTAAGAAGCGGTTAACAAAAAAGAGAGGAAGTTCCCTCCCTCTCCTTAAAAACTTACAATCTTTAGCTATGCCGATACAATTCTGCGGACAATATATACCCCAAACAGTGCCACAGCCCACAAAACCGGAAAAAAGCTGATACTGAACAAACCGTTTGTCCACCACTGTGCCACGCAAATCCACAAGGTCACAATAAATGTAATCAGTCCCAACACCATAAACAGTAAGAATATGCAAAGCATATACATTGTGCCGACACCAGCCCAAAGCGACCATTTGCTAAACACAATTTCAAACACGAACTCGGCATAAAGCGTTATCGCCAAGAAAGCCAATACTTCAAACCCGACACGCGCTGAAAGCTGATACCCGCCCAACAGACTGTTAAAATAAAAGCTTTCCACACATAACGCCGCACTGATACAAACAATTAGCGCGAGCAGAACATTCATGCCTGCCTTTGCCCAAAACTTGCCGGTTTTCCACTTTTTGAGAAAATATCCGACACCCATAAATTTTACCATAACGATACGTATTTAATTAAACCTAATGATAACAAATATGTGTCATCATATGAAAAAATTTCTAAAAGTCAACCCTTTAAACAATCACCTGAAACCTACCGATTATAAAAAAAAAACACTCCACACCTGACACCTCTCAAGTTATGCAGGTGTGTTCGCACAAATTTTAAGTGGATATTTCGGTATAAATCAAAGTACATGGATTTTATATCCACTGCACTCACGCTCTGACAAATTTAAGGCGGAAAATTTTGTGTAGATGGAAGCGAATGTCCGGTGGTATAAATCCTAGTGTATATTGAAGTACATGGATTTTATATCCACTGCACTCACGCTCTGACAAATTTAAGGCGGAAAATTTTGTGTAGATGGAAGCGAATGTCCGGTGGTATAAATCCTAGTGTATATTGAAGTACATGGATTTTATATCCACTGCACTCACGCTCCGACATATTTAAGGCGGAAAATTTTGTGTAGATGGAAGCGAATGTCCGGTGGTATAAATCCTAGTGTACATTGAAGTACATGGATTTATACCAATCCGGCTTCCATTCGCAATCAGATACCAAAATTTTACCCTTAAAAATTAGAAGGGGAGATCATCCTTATAAATCATATACGGATCTTTTTCTTCAGAAATAAAGAAGAGCTGCCCCTTTGGCGTAATGTGGTGCTTTTCAATCTGATTGTAGTTATAATTTTCAAAGTTGTCCAACAGCGCCGCCTGAGTTCCCATCAAACGTATATCTGTTACCAATATTGCTCCCGGATTTTCACCAAAATCAATTCTTATATTATAGATTCTCTCCACCGGCAAAGTTGCCACATATTGATGCGCACCGGGTTTACCTTTAACCGTAACCTTATTATCTTCATTATACCAAGTTTCACGCTCAACTGTATAGTAGATTTCATAGTCAACCGGCTTTTTGCTTGTTGCCTCAAACACAACAAGAACATTTTGGGGTAAGAACGGCTCATAATGAGTAGGAGTAAAACCTAACAACCCTTTAATATCTGCCACACTTGCCACCAACAGTAGAAATGCACAGCACAAAATCACCACACCGACAATAAGCTGCTTAAACGTAACTTTTTCCGATAATCCGTTATTAGCGTGCCGACCACCTTCATTTTGCGCAACAATTTTAGCCTTTGCACGCGCGGCAGCTTTTACTGTTGCTGCCTTGTGTGCACTTGCATCACTGCTCACTCTTTTTACCATTTAAAACTCCTAAAAATAACCTTTGTTAAGACTTTAAACCTCACAAAGAAATTTTGCAACAAAAACCTTAAACCAGTCTGCTTTGTTTAATAGCCGCTTCCACAAATGCCACAAACAACGGGTGCGGTGCAAACGGTTTAGACTTAAGTTCAGGGTGGAATTGCACACCGATAAACCACGGATGGTCAGGACGTTCCACAATCTCCGGCAACTTACCGTCAGGAGACGTTCCGGTAATAAGCATTCCGCCTTGCGCCAACTGACTCTTATATTTGATGTTAACTTCATAACGATGACGATGCCGCTCTGAAATCTTGGTTGTGCCGTAAATTGATGCAACCTTAGAGCCTTCTTTTAACACAGCCTCATAAGCCCCCAAACGCATTGTGCCCCCCAAATCGCCGTCTTTGTGGCGGATTTGCTTAGCCCCGTCTTTATCCCACTCGGTCATAAGCCCGATAACCGGCTCGCAATTTTCATCCAATTCGGTAGTGTTGGCGTTTTTAATTCCCAAGACATTACGCATGGTTTCAATCACCGCCATCTGCATACCAAAACAGATACCAAAGAACGGAACCTTGTGTTCACGTGCATATTTAACCGCCGCAATCTTACCTGCCGTTCCGCGCAACCCGAAACCGCCCGGCACCAAAATACCGCTCACATCCGAGAGCCACTCGTCAGGGCTTTCCGTTTCCAAAATTTCCGCATCAATCCACTTGATTTTGACCTTATATTTATTGGCAATACCACCGTGTGTTAATGCTTCACCCAAAGATTTATAAGCCTCCAATAACTTCACATATTTACCGACCACGGCGATTCTCACCTCGCCTTCCGGCGCTTTCAGGGTTTCCACAATTTTTTCCCACTTGCTTAAGTCTGCATCAGGACACGGGAGATTAAAGTAGCGGCAAACGGCTTTGTCCATACCTTCATGTGAATAAGCCAACGGCACTTGATAAATATTGCTGACATCTAACGCGGCAATCACATTTTCTTCTTTAATATTACAGAACAACGCGATTTTCTTGCGCTCATTCTCCGGTATCGGCATTTGCGAACGACAAAGCAACATATCAGGCTGAATACCATATTCTTGCAACTTTTTAACCGAATGTTGTGTCGGCTTGGTTTTGAGCTCACCGGCAGCCGGAATATACGGTAGCAATGTCAAATGCAAGAACATCGTGCGCTCACGTCCCAACTCGTATGCCAACTGACGCACGGCTTCCAAATACGGCTGACCTTCAATATCACCAACCGTTCCGCCGATTTCGCAAAGCACAAAATCTTCATCAGTCAAATCGCTGGTCAAAAAGTTCTTAATTTCATTTGTCACATGCGGAATAACCTGAATTGTTGCTCCGAGATAATCGCCGTGGCGCTCTTTATCAATCACTCTTTGATAGATTTTACCGGTTGTGGTACTGTCGCTTTTGGTTGCCGCCACGCCCGAAAAACGTTCATAGTGTCCCAAATCCAAATCCGCTTCGGTGCCGTCATCGGTCACAAACACTTCACCGTGTTGAAACGGGCTCATTGTTCCCGGATCAACGTTTAAATAAGGATCAGACTTTCTTAACCGCACCTTAAAACCTCTGCATTGCAAGATAGAGGCAAGAGATGCCGAGGCAAGCCCTTTTCCAAGTGAAGAAACCACACCGCCGGTAATAAAAATAAATTTTGTTTTTGGATTTAGTTCAGACATTTTTTATTCCTTTTTCTCATGTTTCAAAGTGAAAAAGGCACCTCCTTTATTAAGGTGCCTTTTATTTTAATAACTCTTTCTCATCGCCTTATTCCGCTGCCGCCGGTTGTGCAGGTGCCGCCGGAACTTCTGCTACCGGAGCTGCCGGTTCTGCAGGTGCCGCCGGAACTTCTGCTATCGGAGCTGCCGGTTCTGCAGGTGTCGCCGGAACTTCTGCCGTTGCATCAGGAACCGTCGGAACCGTAGGTGCGGTTTGTGTTAACGGAGCCACATCGGTAATTGATTCGGCCTTACGTGTCTCACCCTTATAATAAAGAGCCAAAGACATTGAGGTAATAAAGAAAATCGTTGCCAAAATCGCCGTTGTGCGGGTTAAGAGATTACCCTTACCACGTGCGGAAAGAAAGCTGTCAGCACCGTTACCGCCACCAAGACCTGACAACGCATTTCCCGAATTTCTCTGCATCAAGATGAGCACCACCAACAAAATGGCAACCATCAAATGAATAACAAACAATACTGATCCCATATTTTTCTTCCTTTATTTATTAGTTTATTTACTTGCTTCAATAATTGCCGCAAAATCTGCCACTTTAAGGCTGGCACCGCCGATTAAACCACCGTCAACATCAGGTAAAGCCAACAATTCTTTAGCATTGGTCGGTTTCATACTGCCGCCGTAAAGAATACGCATTTTGTTAGCAACGGCTCTGCCGCACTTCTTAGCCAAAACTTTACGAATAGCCGCATGCACATCTTCCACATCTTTGGTTGTCGGGGTTTTACCTGTGCCGATAGCCCAAACCGGTTCGTATGCAATCACGGTATTTTTATCGGTTGCGTTTTGAGGAACCGAGCCCATAATTTGTTTAGTGCAAACATCAATGGTATGACCTGCATCGCGTTCTTGTTCGGTTTCGCCGATACAAATAATCACCTTAAGCCCTGCTTCAATTGCCGCCGCGGCCTTCTTAGAAATAAGTTCATTCGATTCGCCGTGGTTGGTTCTGCGTTCCGAGTGTCCGACAATCACATATTGGCACCCTAAATCTTTAAGCATAACCGGACTGACATCACCGGTATGAGCGCCCTTGCTCTCAAAATGACAATCTTGTGCACCGAGTTGCACACGTGTGCCTTTAATTGCTTTTTTAACAGAAGTCAAAAGTGTAAACGGCGGGCAAACCAAAACTTCGCAATCTCTGCGACCAGTTTTTTTAAATTCCGCACCGACACCTTTTGCCAGAGCTATGCCATCATCCAAAAGACCGTTCATCTTCCAGTTACCGGCAATCAAAGTTTTTCTAACCATTTTATACCTCATAAAATTACATAAACTCAGGCGAGTCTAGCATACGGATTTAAATATAAAAGCGAAAAAATCAATTTATAAGCAAAAAAGTTAAGGTGCAGGACAAGTTCTGCCCCCGCACGGGCAGTGCCCCTGCACGGGTAGTGCCGCCGTCTGCGTAAGACCGCCGTGCGCGCAGCACACAGCCGACAGGCTGTTCATGCCGCGCCTTAAGCACTGAAAAAATTTTTTGGTCATCCAAAAAATTTTTGCGCGGCATTTTTTACATTATCACTAAAAAGTTCCCCTTCAGCCCGCGCTTGAACCGGAGAAGGCTCCGTGCGGTTATGGATAACTTTATCTTAACTTTCCATCTCTATACTTCCATAAAACATCATAAAGGAAACACCACATGAAATTGACCACCATATTTAATGAAGAGATAGACACGCCCTGCGCCGGATGCATCGTGACGAATAACAGCAAATTTAAAGACGGGCGGATTTACCAATCAAAATTATGGGATTTAAGCCAAGATTTTGAGATTGCCTACCCCGGAATGGTTGTTTTATCCCCCTTGCGCCACGTTTCTAATTATATGGATCTAACAACCGATGAATTGCAAGAACTAAGCACACTGCTCTCACATTGCAAAAAAGCCATCTTAAAAATATTTGACTGCCCAAAAGTTGCCTACATGTTTTATGAAAAACCCGACGGACATATACACTTTGTCATTATTCCACTCCATAACCTCGTCAAAATAAAAAGCAAATATGCTGTCTTAGAAGAACTTATGGAAAAAGCCACCGAACTAAAAACCGATACAACCAATATGCAAAAAGTAACTGAGGCCATCAAACAGTTCAGAAACTATTTTCAAAACTTATAACCGCTATATGCCCTTCAACAGAAGCTTTAAAACAGGCTCTCCCCCCTATCTCCCCCTTGACGGGGGAGATGTCGCCGGAGGCGACAGAGAGGGTGACATAAAAATGCCTTTAAAACCGAAAAATCGTCAAAGACGATTTTTGCAATGGGCTCGGAGAGTGCCGGTGCTATCGTTGGATGTCCTGCCCCTAAGCGGAGCGTAGTTAGAACTACGTGAGCATTAGGGGACAGGCTTCCATCCGGCGATTTGACCGGTGCTATACAAAGCCTTTAAAACCGAAAAATCGTCAAAGACGATTTTTGCAATGGGCTCGGAGAGTGCCGGTGCTGGAAGTGGCGCCGCGAGCGCAGTTTACAAAATTAGTAAATAAGCGAGCGCCGACACAATCATGACCGGTGCTATACGAGCCCTCCCCCAAAAAAGTAAAAAAATATTGCACATCTAATAGATAGCATTTGCATAAATAAAATTAAGGCATATAATCCTCAAAGACTTAAAAGTTATTTTTTGGGGAATATAAGATGATAACACAATTAGCAAAAGCAAAAGACAACTGGTTTTTCAAGATTTTATCCGCGGCTGTTGCCGTTAGTTTTATTTCACTTTTCGGGGTAACCGGCTATATCGGTTCCGCTTCACAAAACCAAACCGTTATTAAGGTTGGACATAAAAAAACTGTGCAAAGCGAATTTGCTTATCGCCTGCAAAAAGAAACCAATGCATTAAAAAACTTAGCCGGTGATGATTACGAAATCTCCGATGAATTACGCGCCGAAATCACCGAAAGCGTGATTAAACAATTTATTGAAGACGGCGTGATTGATGAAACCATGGCAAAATACAACATTCACTTCCCCAAAGCTTTTGTGCAACAAGTTGTATTTTCCCGTCCGGAATTTATGAATCCGTTAACCGGCCAGTTTAATCCGGATATCTTTAAGCGTTATTTGTCCTCTGCCGGTATGAGTGAAACGGAATATGTTGCCATGATTGAACGTGCAATGGCAAGAAAACTCCTCATTACTGATTTGGTTGGTGTTTTCAATGTTCCAAATACTCTAAAGAATGCGGTACATAAGATGGATAATCAACGCAAGCGCTTCAAATATACGGTCATCACCCCCAATGACATCAAGATTGAACGCAAAATCAGCGAAGACGAGATCAGCCAATATTATAGTGATTTTGCAGAGAACTTCACGATACCGGAAACCCGCACGGCAGAAGTTTTATACTTGCCAAACGACCTGATTTTGAAAAAATATGCCGCCTCTGATGAGCAGGTTGAAGATTATTTCAAAACCCACAAAAAAGAATTAGACACACCGGAAAAGCGCGAAGTCTTGCAAATGGTGTTTTTAAATAAAGAAACTGCCGAAAAAGCTTTAGCAGACTTAAACAGCGGTAAAGAATTCAAGACCGTTGCTCAAGACAACAAAGCCGAAAACGCCGATGAGCCGACTTTAGGTGTTGTTGCCGCCGATGAGTTGGCAGAAGATTTGAGCAACACCGCTTTTGAAATGAAATTAAACGAAACCAAATTGGTTGAAGTGGCCGACACATGGCAGATTATCAAAATCACTCAAATTCTTCCGGCAAAAGAGGCCGTCTTTGAAGAGGTAAAAAAACAAATTATGGAAGAATTGTCCAATGAGAATATGTATGACGCCATACGCGAGGCCAAAGCCGATTTAGATGATATGATAAACGGCGGCAAGACCTTAAAAGAAGCCGCAGATGCCATGGGCGCCACCATATTAATCATCAAAAATATTTCCGAAGATACACCAATTACGGAAGTTCCGGAATATGCCACCGATTTAGGCAACAATTTAGACTTTAATGAACTGGTATTCTCTTATGGTATAAATGAGCCGACTTCGGCAGAAGAATTTGACAACGGTATCGCCGTAATTAATGTTACCGAGATTATCGATTCGCATTTACCGGAAATAGCCGATATCAGAAATGATATTATCAATCTTTGGACAGTTCAGGAAAAAGACGCATTGGCCAAAGAAACGGCTGATAATATCATGGCCGATATAGAAGACGGCACAGATATCGCCAAAGCAGCAAGCGCTCGCGACTTTGAAGCTTATCGTTCACAACCTGTCAGCCGCAATGAGAGCTTTGCCAACTTAGCCCCTTCGGAAATCACCGAATTGTTCACCTTAAATGATGGTGAAGCCAAACTCTTTGAGCATGCCGGTAACACCTTTATCATTGCTGTTCCGGTAGAAACCATCAACTACAAAGATGAAATGACCGAAGAAACCGCCACTGATGTAGCAAATCGTATAACCGGCAGCATCTTTAACGATATGTCTCAAGCAGCGTTAGACAACTACGCCAAAGACATCAAAGTCAAGGTAGATTACAAACGTTTAGGATTGGCTGATTAATGAAAATCGTTTTTATGGGTACGCCGGATTTTTCCGTTCCGGTATTAAAAGCGCTTTGTCAACATCACGAGGTGGTTGCGGTATATACGCGCGCCCCAAAAGAGAGCGGCAGAGGCAAAAAGATAAACAAGACTCCGGTGCATTTGTTTGCAGAAGAAATGGGAATACCTGTTCATACGCCTAAAAGCCTGAGGAGTGAAGACGAGCAAGCCGTTATGCGGCAATATGGTGCAGATTTAGGCATTGTTGCCGCCTATGGTTTATTATTGCCCCAACCGGTATTAGACATGTTCAAGCATGGTTGTATCAATGTGCATGCTTCATTATTGCCGAGATGGCGTGGAGCAGCCCCCATACAAAGAGCCATTGAAGCCGGAGATAAAAAAAGCGGCATTACGATTATGCAAATGGCATTGGCATTAGACGCCGGTGATATATTAAGCCAAAGAGAAATTGAAATAACCGAAACATTAACCGGCGGTGAATTGCACGATAAGTTATCAGAAATCGGTGCCGAGTTATTGATAGATACACTTAATAAACTAACTACGATAACCCCGCAAAAACAAGACGAAAGTCTTGTGACTTATGCCGAAAAAGTAGATAAGAGCGAGAGTTTGATTGATTTCAACCAACCGAGCCAACAGTTAATAAACAAGATTCGCGCATTTAATCCGTATCCGGCGATGTATTTTATGCATAACGGCGAGCGGTTTAAGGTGTATAGTGCCGAAAAAAGCGATAAACAAGGAACAGCCGGCGAGATATTAGAAGGTAAATCCGCACTGATTATCGCCACCAAAGACAGCTCTATCAAAATCACAAAAATACAACGGGAAGGCAAACAACCGATGACAACCGAGGAGTTGTTAAGAGGCTTTAGTTTCTAGCAGGTGGCGCTGCCACCGCCGACCGCGCAGGTCTGCCCGCTGCACAAGCGGCGACAAAGTCGCTCTCGTGTCGCGCAAAGTCAAAAAGAATTTTTTGAGAAGCAAAAAATTCTTGCGCGACACTTTTAATTTTCCCCCTCACTAACAAAAGTTACCCACAAGGCTCGCTCGCACTAAAAGAGGTGCGCTCACCTTATGGATAACTTTTAACAGAGATTTACGTCTCCCCATATTTAAACTTAAAAAACAGCTCTTAAAAGCTGTTCTTGCAATGGGTGGGATAAAATGCCCTGCTGGAAGCAGATTTGCGACTGCAGTTTACAAACTGGTAAATAAAGGAGCAAATCTGCAATCATGAGGGCGTTTTAGCACACCCTAAATAGAGGAAGAAATTTCCGGATCACTAAAATACCTCACCACAGCGCGCGTAATAGAAGCCGCCAACTTGCTCCGATATTTCGGCTGACGCAAATATGTTTCTTCCGTATAGTTAGAAAGATACCCTAATTCCACCAAAACCGACGGAATATCCGGTGCTTTCAAGACGGCAAATCCGGCAAATTTATGCGTATTATTCACAAGCTTTACTTGCTTTTTCATCTCACCAACCACATACCCGGCAAACTTAGAAGATTTGTTGCGACTGTCATTTTGCGACAGAGAAATCAGCACATCGTTAATCTCCGGTGAGTTATCCGAGAAATCCATGCCGTCAATAATATCGGCTTTGTTTTCACGCTCGGCCAATGCCGCTGCCTCTTTGTCGGATGCGGTTTCCGAAAGCGTATAGATAGAAAGTCCTTGTGCATTACGATTATAGGTGCTGTCTGCATGCAAGCTAATAAAGAGGTCAGCGTGGTAACTTCTGGCAATCGCCACACGCTTGCGGAGTGGAATAAAGATATCGGTTGAACGGGTCATATAGACTTTAAATCCCTTAGCTTCCAATTGCTTTTTAAGTTCCTTGCCCATTGAAAGAGTGATATTTTTTTCATATGTCCGCCAAGAGCGTCCGATAGCCCCAGGGTCCTTACCGCCATGCCCCGGATCAAGCACAACGATTTTTTTGCGTTTCGGATCTTTTGGCTGATAATTAGAGGGTGTTGCCTTAGCAACCGGCTTATTTGCAATCGCAACCGACTTAGTCGAAGCCTGTGTCGTAGCAACCGGTTTTGAAGCTGTCCGCGTTGGCGCCGTACCGTCTGATGTAGTCAAATCCACCACCAAACGCCAATTTGTCTTTCCTTTTTCCGGCTCAATCGCAAATTTCCGCTTAATGACGGCATTATCTCTCAACTCAAAAACGAGTCTTTTGCCCTTCCCCCCGGAAAGTTCGCCCAAGCGAAAACTCTTGATGAGCGCGTTCGCGGCAACAGTCGGATTACCGCTAAACTGAGCATTTTTAACATCAATCACCAACCGATAAGGATTATCCAATAAAAAAGCATCATAATCAAACTTCTCGCTACCGTCAAACACAATACGGATACCGTCGGATTGCACACCGGTGCGGATATTTTTAACCGTATTCAAGGCAAAAGCTGACGCGGCATTAAGCACCAATACTGCACCTAAAATCAAAGACCATAAATAACGCTTCAATCTCATAAAAGTTCCTCATTATCGGTTACACAACAATATAGATTACCATATCACTCCTTAAAATAAATTTAAAACTAAAAAAAAATATTTTCCCCGATTTGTTAAATGTTTTTTTAATTTTTATGCTTATATTGAAAGAAACTTAAACCAGATTAAGAGGACACCATGACAGAAGAAAAGAAAAACATCGCCAAAAGTATCGGCAAGTTGGCCGGTTCTATGTTAAACTTAACCAATAAAGGCGCCAAAAAGCTTGAAGATTGGGCAAATAAATCGGCCGAAGAAAACCAAAACGAAAACGCTAAAAAATTAGCCGGTTGGATGAATAAATTATCTCACAACATTGAAGAAAAGCAAGAAGATTATATTGCCAAGGTAGAAGCCAACGCCGATGAACTGATTAAATTCGGCAAAAAAACTATTGATAAAACCAAAAATGTGGTTGGCGAAATGAAACAACGCGCCGATGTTGCCAAAGAAAAAGCCGAACAGGATATCGCCAAAGAAGAAACCAAAACCGCTAAAGCAAAGACAACAACCAAAAAAAACAAAGCTTAGATCGCCAATTTATGAGCAAAGCCGCTGACCAAAGCGGCTTTTTTATTCCCCAAATTTCACTTCTCTCTTGACTCTTATCTCCAAAAGAGCTACCTTCTTCAAAGTTTTATTTAAGTCTATTTAAATTATTAGCGTATGAAATTTCTAAGATTAATTGAATCGCACAAGCATGCGGAAATTCTTGACTATGTCAAGACGTGCAAGTATCTGGCATCTTATGAAGAGCGCGCTTTGATTGAACGTGGCAACCATGAGGAGATTATGACCTACCTGACCACGCACTATCTGGAGCATGAGAATTTCAAAGCGCTCTTAGAACGCGGTAACCTGAACGAGATTCGCTTCTACATCTCTCTGCACGGTATCTTTATCGGAAACGAAGAAGAAGAGCTCCGTCCCTTCTTAAGAAACGTTGCAAACGAACTGGTAACGAGCCTCTTAAATGCCCAGAGTGCTGTCCTGATTTGCAGTATTCCCTCTGATGAAGATGAAATTGCCGCTTACGAGAGCCTTGTGATTAAGAGCGGTGATCATTGCGCCTTAAGACGCTACATTATCCAATCAGCTCTGCCTTTCCAGCCCAAAGCCTTAAAACTGTTTAAGACCAAAGGCTATGCCACGGCAGAAGACTTGCTCATTTATAAGCTCCGCTTTGAAAAATCTTAGCCTAAACCTTCAAAGAAAGCGCTCTGTTTCCTCGTGAAACCGAGCGTTTTTTTAATGCCAAATCCGCCCTATCTCCCCCTTGACGGGGGAGATGTCAGCACAAGGCTGACAGAGAGGGTGAAAACGCGTTAGCGCTTTTATGGAGCGCTTAAAGACGTAAAGAATTTTTATAAAAACAAAAAACTTTTGCTCCACGTTAATAACACTTTTTAATGCCAAATCCGCCCTTTTTCTTGTCTGACATACACCACACCGCGTTTATGATTGATATATCCGCTCTCTTGAAGGTCTACTCTCTTTCCCTTATAGCGAACATACCTCAACCCGAATTCAATATCCCCATGACAAACACATTTTTCTTTGTCACATTTCAAACTCTCATCATCTTTATCTTCCACCACATTCCAAACCTTATTTAAAAACCGATTCTTATGCCACGGCGTCTGTAAATATTTTCCGCCGTTTCCCAAACAAGCAAACGTTTTACCTCCTTTATCAAAGAGAAACTCCGCCTTTTCTACCCTGATAAACCCGATAAAGCCGATAACAATCAAAATAAGCCCCAAACGCCGCCACTTAGCCCCCCAAATGCACAGCCATAACAAACCAAACGTTATAAGGACAATACTCCACTCCGGCATTTGCGAGAGATTTTCACCCCAGTTTGCGCCCTCAAGCCCACTTACCCAACCTGCAATCTCGTTAATCAACCGAACACCCGCCGCTAAAGGCTTAATCCCCCAAGCCGCTATTCCCAAAGGAATACTGATAAGAAAAACAAGCAGCGTCGGCATCACCCAAAACGCCACCACCGGCGCCGCCAACAGATTTGCCAAACTGGTATAAAGCGAAAACTGATGAAAATAATAAATCGTATACGGTAGCGTCATCAAACTTGCCACCAAATCGGTCAGGATAACCCCCAAGAAATACGCCCCTAACCTGCCATACCAATGCCGTTTTGACCACCAATCGTTAATCGCCTCGCTATACCGCTCATAAAATGCCGTAATCCCCAACACCGCCGCAAATGACATTAAAAAACCGGCACTGATAACCGCCGAGGGCGCAATCGTTACCACAATAATGAGCGCCAACGCCCACAGCCTTAAAGATATCGCCCGCCGATTGATAAGAACAGCAAACAAAATTAGCGTTGTCATAATAAACGCCCGCCGGCAAGATACACTTTGTCCCGAGATTAAAAAGTATCCCAACACGGCCATAAATGCGCCAACCGCAGCAGGCTTCCGCCAATCAAACCGCCCCTCTCCGAACGGCAACAGCAAAACGCGAATCAAAAACAACATAAACAGCGCAATCAAACCCAAATGCATTCCCGAAATCGCCAACAAATGCGCTAATCCGGCACGCCGATAATCAAGCGCCTGCGTTTCACTGATAGCACTTTTATCCCCGATACTGAGCGCCCGAATAATCGCCGCCACCGATGCTGTTGCATACGCATCCGCCGCCCGTTTAACCGCATTTCGCGCCCGTGTCACATAGGCCTCAATTTTCCCTTGAGGCTCTTCACAATCTTTCTCAAACACCGGACTGCTGGCAAACCCTGCCGCGCTGATTTCCTGATAGAAATTGGTTCGCGCCGTATCATATTGCTTCAGCGGATTAGCACTCAAATCATTTGGAAATTCCGCCACCAACTCCACACATTTTCCCTCTTCAAGCCAATCCAACTGCTGATTGATTGTGACCTTAAATTTCCCCTTCAAATCCGCTTCAAAGTTATTAACATCACTCAAGAGCAGTCGCGTGCGTCCCCTGTAATTCTTATCTATATCTTTAACTTTACCAAATAAATAACTGATTTCTGGTGTTTTAGTTTCAATCTTTCTTTGATGATATAGCGCATCGGCTTTAGCAAAACTCACCCCTATAATAAACACCAAAACATATGTTAAGAGCTTAAATGCCCCATACTTTTGTCGCCAAAGATAAAGCAACACCAACACAATTTCAAAAGCGGTTACAATCACCCATATCGGCATTTCCCATGGGAGTGTCAGATAAAACGCCGCCCCCAAAGCATAAACAACCGCATACCAAATAATCAGACTTTCCGCCTCGTTTTGAAAATTCTCAAACGCATAAAGCTTCAACCTGAGCAGTTGTTTTTTAAGCCACCAAATCAATTTCTTACGCCTCTTTTTTAATCAAATTCAAGATGATTTTCGCCGCTTTTTCGCTGGGCTTAAGTTCGCCCATTCCAAGCGCTTTTTGAAGTTCCTTAAACCCTTTTTGTTCGGTTAAAGATAGCGCACTCTTTTTATCAAGCAATTCCTCCGCCACCGCCGCTAACTTCTCTTTGGTGCAATTCTCTTGTATCATCTCAGGAATAATCGGCTTGTCTAAAAGGATATTGGTCAGGTTGACATACTTAATATCGGTAATAAGCCGCGCCAAAAACGCCGTCAATGCCGGCACTTTATACGCCACCAAATGAGGCACGTTAACCACTGCCAGTTCAAGCGCCACCGTTCCTGATGCCGCAATTGCCATCACCGACGCTTGAGCCGCCGCATATCTGTCCTCTTGGGTTTCTAAAACCAATATATCCTCTTTGCCCTTTAGTTTAAGCATTTCTTTGACGCGACCGGCCACCGTTTTAACCGTCGGTATTACAAACTTAAGCTCCGGATGCCTTTGCTTTAAGTCATCAGCCACCTCTAAAAACACCGGCAACAGCCGTGCCACTTCATTATGCCTTGACCCCGGAAGCAATAGCACCACCTTTTCCTCTGCCCCGATTTTGTATTTTGTTAAAAAATCCTCCGCTTTGGCATTAATCATCGAGCTTTCCACCACCGGATGCCCCACAAAGTCCGTCGGCAACCGATACGGCGTAAAATACTTCGGCTCATTCGGAAACAGCGTCAACAGGTGGTCAATGTATTTATACATCGTCTTGGCCCTGCCCTTTTTCCACGCCCAAACTTGCGGCGCCACATAATGCATCTGCAACACCTTGATATGTTTCGCTCTAATCGCCTTATGCACCCGTGCCGAAAAACTCCAACTGTCTATCGTTATCACCGCATCAGGCTGATTTTTTTCAACATCTGCCACGGTCTCTTTGATATGCCTTAAAACCTTCGGAATACTCGGTATCACTTCGGCCAGCCCCATAATCGCCAAATCCGAAATATCAAACAGCGATTTCAATCCCTCTTTCTCCATATTTTCGCCACCGATACCGATAATTTTAACATCCGGCACTTGTCGTTTGAGCGCCCGCATTAACCGCGCCCCTATCATATCGCCCGACGGCTCACCTGCAATAAGATAAATCAGCATTATTCATACTCCGTAGGCTTAATCCCTTTAATAAACATACCGTATTTATCGGCAAGCTTCACCACTTCTTTCTCGTTAACAATAAGCGTGTTTCCGGCATGCACGGCAATTCCTTTAAAACCGGCGATATGTGCATTTTCAACCGTTCTCGTCCCGATTGTCGGTAAGTCTATACGCATATCCTGTTGCGGCTTTCTAAGTTTTACCAAAATCGGCGCCTTACCTTTGCGCACATAATCTTTGGTGCGAAGGATAAGTCTATCCGTTCCTTCAATCCCTTCCGAACCTAAAACCAAACCTTGTTGCACCACTACCGACTGCCCCACATCAAGTTTACCTAATGCGGTTGCCACTTCAACACCTCTTGCAATATCTGCCTCATCTTCTTTATCCGGTTTCTTTTTAGTGAGCACACCTTCACGAACCAACAAATCCGGCACCACTTCTTGAATACCGATAACCCGCATCCCTTCGCCTTCAATTTCTTTAATCACCGCGCGGAGAATACCGTCATCCCCCAAAGACTTCATCCCGATTTTAGCAAAAAACGCGGTTGTGCGCAAATCCGGCACAAGATCAGCAAGCGTCGGGCGTTTAATCGTGCCGATAAGCACCACATCTTTAACCCCCTCATCCTTAAAACGTTTAAAACCGGTTCCGGCCTGTCCGAGACGTATCCACTCGCCGTTAATCGTATCATCAAAAACCTTTTCATCGGCATTGTCTTTAATGGCCAAAGCATAATACGGACGTTGATGTTCTTTACACCAGAGAATAAGTCTTTCCGGCAAATCACCGCCTCCGGCGATAATCCCCAATTTCCGCTCATTGGCTTCCGATAACATTTCTGTATTTTCTTTACTCATAATCTCCACTTTCACAATATTTTGCTCTAACCGTCATCCCTCCGAGCTCGCCTCTTTGCATCATCCTGAACAACGTCATCCTGAACTTGTTTCAGTATTGTTTCATAATCCTTCTCCCCCTTAGCGTAGCGAGACGGGGGAGATGTCGCTGAAAGCGACAGAGAGGGTGACTTCCTCCTTTCCACCGTCATTGCGAGCAATTAACCGCGCACAAGTGCACCATGTCAATCCCTTTTCTGTCTCCTCCCCCTTGAGGGGGGAGGTCTTGCAGGCTAAAAAACGTTTGGGAAACGTTTTTTACCGAAAGTATCAGCTGTTGTTAACGAGCGGTTACAAAGTAACAGCGAGTGTTACAACAACTTGCCCGAAGCGTAGTTGGCAAGCGTGAAACGCGAGCCTTACGGAGCAAGTAAGGTGGGGGTGACAACTACCCACCATTCCACAGAGCACTCCCTAACCGTCATCCCTCCGAGCTTTAGCGAGGATAAGGGATCTTCAAAATAACCGCAATTACTCCAAGCTACATCACTTATACCACACGAATAATTTTATGCAAAAGATTAAAAAATATTATTGACAATTAATTTTTTGAGAGTTATATCTCGCTTTGTTGTTAGCAAAACAACGGTTGTATCTATCGCGGAGTAGAGCAGCCCGGTAGCTCGCCAGGCTCATAACCTGGAGGTCGTTGGTTCAAATCCTTCCTCCGCAACCACTAAAAAGCCACCCTTTATGGGTGGTTTTTTAGTGGTTATAGAGAGGGGCTTGAAGCGACGGAAAAGTTGGTTCACCACAAGCGAGAGCCGAACGTGAGTGCGGCGGTGAGCAAAGCGAACGAGCGCAGGGGCGGCAAAGCCAAATCCTTCCTCCGCAACCAGTAAAAAAGAAAAGGTGGTATAAGTACCACCTTTTCTCTTTTACTCTTTATGAGAAAGCGGATTTGAAACAACGAAGGAGTTGGTTCACTACAAGCGAAAGCCAGACGGAAGTATGGCGGTCGGCTGAAAGCCGATGAGCGCCCGTGCGGCGAGCTGAAAGCGAGCCAAACCCTTCCCCCCGCAACTGATAAAAAAGCATATTTGAAGCAACGCGTTATGCAGGTGCCGCTGGCACTGGTTCACTACAAGGACTAGGCGAGACGGAAGTATCGCCGGTTTGCCTTTGGCAAAAGTCCGCCCGTGCACACAAGTACAGCACAGCTCAAACCCTTCCTCATATTTTCCCCTTTACATTTAAAACAAAAACGTTATAGTAAGCGCAACAAAATATTATTATCGCAAACCAATTATTGGGCATAGAAGAAGATCGTGTTAATTAACAAAATACTTTAATTTAATTATTTAAGATTATGAAAGAAAAGAAAATTCCAGTTCCCGTGGTGGGGCTTGTCGGCTTTGTTACCGGCTTCGTTTGTTTGACTGTTGCCGGTCGCGCTTTCATCCGTTATGAAAAGAAGTGCTTCAAGCGCACCTTAGAGGCTATTGCCGAAGATCTCAAAAAAGGCTTCTCAATGTATAATGAACAAGAGATTGAAACAGATGAGCTCTCCTCTGAAGCAACACCGACCAATGGCAAGTGAAAAACTTTTCACCTAAAAGAAAAGACCGATAGTTTAGAACTACCGGTCTTTTTTCATTGGAATAAACCCTTGAGGAAGACTTATCCTTTAGTCTCCTCCCCCTTGAAGGGTATATCGCTCTAACAGTCTCCTCCCCCTTACGAACCGCATATAAGTGCGGTGAGTAATCCCGAGGGGGGAGGATTAAGGTGGGGGTGGCTACTCTAAAACACCTTTTGCCTCTTCCACCGCAACAGTGTTAAAGGCTTTAAGTGTCGAGGCTCTCCGCAAGAGCTTTCTATACTGCGAATAAGCCATTTTTTTGACGAGCTTGCCGTTCACATCATATACTTCAAACGGCGGCTTGCTCCAGTCTTCCGGAGCAAAGATGTAATACTCATCCTGCCCTGCCTCTTTGAAGATAATGGCATCTTTTGTCGGCAATTTCCACAGACATTTCCCCTCGTAGTCCCTTACTTCGCACTTTCCGTCGATGTCAAGGAACATCGCCTTTAAGCCGAAGTAGACTCCGTCCACCTTAACGATATCCCCGCTTTTAGGGAAATAGAAGGTGCGATCCTTATACTTCACACCGAGGTAGTAGTCTCCGTTCTCCACCCAGTGAGTAAAGATTTCAAATTTCCCTATATACGCCCCCTTCTCAGTGAACGCATACGTCAAGTTGTCGTCTTTGCCCTCACAGGTAATGACATTGTCGACCATACCGACTTTGTTATACCGCCCCGGTTTCACAACCAGCCCAAAAGCGTCTTTAACACCCCACAGAGTATCGTTATCATCACTAAGCTCGGCGTATGCCACAAGCTCATCACTTAATTTAACATCCTTCGGCAGTCCGCTGCACGAAGAAATCATAACCATAGCGGAGAAGACGATTGCTACAACCGCAAATCTCCAGAACATAATTTTCTTCATAATTGTTAGTTTATAATAAGAAATATTGCGTTGAGTATATCACTTTTTAGACAAAAATCAACCCATTTTTTCATCTAAATCAAATTTTTCCAACATCATTACAAGCAAAGAATCTCCTATTCCGACGTCATTGCGAGGCGTAAAACGCCGAAGCAATCCCTCTAATGCTTATTTCATATCGTTTCAGGATTTCCTTCCAACAAACATAAAAAAAAGGCCGAGGATGCATGCGCACCCTCAACCCCGAACTTAATAGGATCTACTTCTAGAATTGGTAGTTGACATCCAACTCACCATAAGAAGCATTACCTATTTTTGCCTCACGGCGGAACGCTTTTTGAGCTTTTTTCCACTCAGCCTTAGACACCTCTTTGAGAAGCTGTCCATTGACGTTGTAGATCTCGACCCCATTCTTTGACAGGATAGCGACCTGCATGGTCTCTTCCTCCGCATAAATGCGGCGAAGAATAACCATATCAGCACTCTCCACCTGCCAAAGTAAGCTTCCGTCATAATTCCGTATATCCCAACCGCGCTCCGTCTGGAACAAAGCAACGGTGCGACCAATATACATATCACTGACACCGTCAATGACTGCATTAGCCGCAGGGAAATAGAAAACAGATTTTTCATCGGCTTCTACACCACGATAGAACGTGATTGAATCAGCCGAGGTGATGGTGAGAAGCTCAGAAAGCGCCCCTTTACCCATCTGCTGGCCCTTTGCCGTATAGGCATACATAGAGCCAGACTTATAGGCTTTTACCATCACCGGCGACACAGCCTTAATGGAATCCCACCGATCAAACGGCACGACCTGAATCGTGTCGAATATCGTGCGAACCCCCGTCAAGGTGTCACCATTAATCACTTGGGTTACTTCTGCAAGCAAACCCTTACTGTTCTCCATAGTTCTGTTGTTACTCCCCGAACCACAGGAGGTTGTCAACAGTATGCTACACACTGCGACAACAAAGCTATAATACTTTGCCATAATTGTACTTATTTTAGGATTTTATTATACCACAAAATTAGCGGCAATTCAACCCCTTTTTTGAACAGAAAATGAAAAAACCATAACCGTCATCCCTTGAGCGAGGCACGAGCAAAATCAGGGATCTTCAAATTAATTATACGTCTTGCGGAGCACACTTTAAGGCGGAAAATTTTGAGGGGATAGAAGTGAATGTCACCCCTAAAATTATGCAGGTGCGGCTCGCACTCTAACGTTATTCGCCTCTCGCCACCATTTAAGGCAGATGCGGAGCGCACTTTAAGGCGGAAAATTTTGAGGGGATAGAAGTGAATGTCCGGTGAGGCAAATCCTAGCGTAGATAGAACTACGTGGATTTGCCTCAATCCGGCTTCCATTCACGATTAGACACCAAAATTTTCCCCTTAAATTTTGCGGAGGGTTGGAAACAATATAACATCACGTAGCGTCGCTGCGCCGGTAAGAAGTTTGGCCAAACGATCCATTCCCATCCCCATACCGGTAGTCGGCACAAACCCGTAAGAGAGCGCGTCAATAAAGCTCTCATCAAGCATCTGTGCCTCGTCATCGCCAGCCTCACGCTCCGCCATTTGCGCCTTAAAGCGCTCTAATTGCTCCAGCGGATTAGACAGCTCAGAGTAAGCACAACCAAGCTCCATACCCAAAAGATATGCATCAAAATGCTCCACAAGACGCGGATTATCGCGGTGCGTTTTAGCTAAAGGCGAAATATCACGCGGCATATCCGAAACAAGGATAGGCTCAATCAGGGTGTGCTCCACTTTTTCATCAAATACTTCTTGAACAACTTTACCCCAGTTTGTGCAATGGTCAGCCTCAACACCGACAGAGTGCGCAAGCGCCCTTGCCTCTTCCACAGTCTCAACCGAAAGAAAGTCTGCACCAGTTTCGCGCTTAATAAGGTCAATAATAGAAACTTTCGGAAACGGCTTAGAAAAATCAATCTCATGCCCGTCAAGCGTCACCACATCCGTGCCAAAGACTTTATTGACAACAAACCGAACCAAACGCGACATCAGGTCTGCCATATCATTGTAGTCACCATAGGCCATATACGCTTCAAGCGCGGTAAATTCCGGCACATGGTTCTTGTCTAGCCCCTCATTACGGAAGTTTTTACCGATTTCAAACACACGGTCAATACCGCCGACAACGAGTTTTTTAAGATACAACTCCGGCGCTACACGCAAGAAAAAGTCATTATCAAGCGCATTATAGTGGGTAATAAACGGCTTAGCGTTAGCTCCACCCATAATCGGATGAAAAGTCGGCGTTTCAACCTCTAAAAAGTCCTCACTGTTAAAGAACTCACGCACCGCCGAAACGATTTTGCAACGCGTCAACAGCACCTCCTTTGCCTCATCGTTAATGATAAGGTCAACATAGCGCTTGCGATAACGCGTTTCCACATCGGTCAAGCCGTGAAATTTCTCCGGCAACGGCTCCAAAGATTTCGCGATAATATCAAACTTTTCGGCAGCAACCGAAAGCTCACCTCTTGGGGTTCTGCGGATAAATCCGGTCACACCGACAACATCGCCGACATCCAAACATTTTAAGAGTTTCAAGTTTTCTTCCGGCAAATGCGATTTATGGCAAAAGAGTTGAATCCGACCGGTTTTATCTTTCATATCAATAAACATACCATCGTTACGGACAGCCATCGCCCGACCGGCAACGGTCACCCTGTCTTCGGTATTTTCACCACTCGGCAAATCTTTATATTTTTCTTGAAGTGGCTGCGCATAGCTATCCGGTTTGAAACGATACGGATAAGGGTTATACCCCATTTCTTCAAGTTTTGCGAGTTTATTTAAGCGGCTTTGTCTTTGTTCACTAACTTCTTCTACCATAACAAGTTCCTAAAATAAAAAATTAAACTGGGGAATTTTATACCACACCAAAACAAATTTTCAAGCATTATTTACCCACTTGATTTATTTTCAAAAAATGCTATAATATGAGAAATGGGAGGAAATAATGCAAAAAGAAATTCAAAAAAAATTAGCACGATTAAAAAGAGAGAAATC
>Ga0310691_10002108_pt1 | contig 27671 bp, 9 predicted proteins | sample 176DNAGHGlowgp2_FD_203887 | JGI IMG/M metagenome (GOLD analysis project Ga0310691, IMG submission 203887) | Sheep rumen microbial communities from Palmerston North, Manawatu-Wanganui, New Zealand - 1766 DNA GHGlow gp2 (v2) (version 2) | ecosystem: Host-associated > Mammals > Digestive system >... | reverse complement strand
GTTGTGGATGGAATCAGCCATAGCAATATACTTTCGCAAGGCAGCAACTGCCTGTCGCGGGTTGCTTGGCTCGTAGGCTTCAGCTAGCGCTTTGTAATCATAGCATACCGATCGAACATTGCCTACCTCGCGCTCCAGATCAATTGCCCTGAGCAGTACTGGAATTGCCTCGTCGCCCCGTTTCATGTCGAGCAGATTATAGGCTACATATTCCAAACTGATAGCCAATAAGTTTCGATCTGGAATCTCCATCTGCTCTACAGCCTCCACAGCCTGCCTTGCTGTTGCCAGTCCACGTTGGTAGTCGCCTTGTCGATTATAGGCATAGCTCAACTGTGACAAGTGGTTTACAACACCCTCATCATAACCGATGGTGCGTGCAGCCTCCAGCGCTTTATTGCCATAGTCTATGGCGCGCTCGGCCTCACCGGCAAAGCTGTAAATTTCACAAGCTATACCCAGAATATTATGTGTGTTGTTGTTCATACCTATTTCTTTATCTATAGCTATGGCTTTCTCCACAAACAATTTTGCCTGGTCTATTTGTGGGATGCTATAGTTGACGATGGCTAAATAGAGGTATGCACGTGCCAGCTGCAAGGGTTGGTTGTGATGCAGGCAGAATTCCATGGCATTCTGGCCTGCCTGTGCTGCCTCGGTCAGTTTCCCTTGCTTATATAGGCAGTAACAGTAATCGCAGAGTAACGTAGCATGGATATTTTCATCGTGATTTTCTGACAAAGGCATGGCTTTTCCTATATATTCTAAGCACTCAGCAAAGTAAGTGTGGTTATAATAGAAACGCTCAGCTGCGAAATAGACCAACAAATCGGCGCTATCGGTAGGTTGATTGTTATTGATGTGCAAAGAATGGTCTGTCAATTTGTCACCATCTATACAGAGGTCAATGATGCGCTGCCCCAATGCATATTTGTTATGACCAGACGTCTGATGATAGTCGCTCAGGAGTGAATCAACGGTCTGAAGTGAAGTACCTGTGATGGCAGACGAACTCAATGATATCAGCAACACGAGGAAGCTAAAAAGTGAGAATTTTTTCATGACATTATTAATTTTGGAATACAAAATTATAAATAATTATTAACAATGGCATTGTATAATGTATTCAATTGTTGTCTAATTTGGGCTTTTGTTCAAAATAGACAACGATTTGGACAAAATTGACAATCCTTTCTGTTTAACAAATTGTATCTTTGTATCAACATTTAAAATGTATTTATGCGCATACTAATAACCACTTTAACCGTTTTTACCATGGTGCTGCTAACGCACGCGCAGACTTGGCCGAAGGTCGACTCTCGGCAATACAACGATGAGACCATTGTCTATGCTGCCATCAGTGACGACACCCCAGAATCTTGGATACTGGCCGCTTTCATCGACAATGAATGTCGTGCTGAGGTTCGTGAATCGTCAGTGGGTGTCGATGGCTCAAAGTTTTTCATCCTCAGGGTCTATGGCAACCGTGATGCCGATAGGGATAAATCCATCACTTTTGCTGTTTGTCACAAGACCTCCCAGAAGGAGTATGAGTGTCAAAGCAGCGAGCCTATTACCTTTAACGGTGAGAGTTTTGGTTCACCGTCGTCACCCATCTTGCTGACATTCTCTACAACTGAGATTCCCTTACAGGGTTTTATTGTCAGTATCGATTCGTTGGTGGCAGGCCAGACTGGCCAACTCCAGCTGACGCCCATTCCCGCCGAAGCTACTTTCCGTATCAACGACCTACCCCTTAACTTTGAAGGGACAAGCGATTTAGGCACGTGGAATACTATCAGTTACGAACTTGTTTCCAGCGAACCTATTATATATAAAGTCGTATCGATCATTCCCTGTCAGTACCAGTTCAGCATAGGCGATATACCCCTTTATCAGATTGATGGCGAGACACCCTTCTCAGGTTTCGAGGTGGCTGCACCGCTGAATCTGAAGGAGGGCTGGCAGTGGCGAACAAACAACTACGGTGACGTAACAGCTTCTGACTTTGGACATATCTATGGAAATAATGCCCTCATTGAGATACGCACGGAAGAAAATCTACTCTACAACGATCCCGCCTGGGGCTACTATGGCACGCTGATGGAGGCTGGACTGCCACAGGAAATGCCTTACAAAGTGCTTATGGCCAAACAGCTGAACAGTCGACTGACAAAAGGCCATTACACCTCCGGTTATTCAGTGACGGTGAACGACGGATGGACGTGGATCCCCTCGCCCTATTATTTTGACCGCCAGCTCACTGCCGTTTTCGATCCGTCACGGCTTCCAGAGGGACTAGTTATTATCTCCAAGGAGCGCGGCTCGGCTGAGTGGGACGGCACCGAATGGATAGGCGACTTACAAGTGTTGCCTGCCAACGAGAGTTTCCTCTGCTATGCAGAAACAGAAAATCCCCTCACCTTGACCTACCGGCCAGAGGCTGAGATAGCCCATGACAACGATAAGGCATTGGTGGAGACACCTGCATCAGCTCGCAGTTTCTTCATCACCGACAAACCATGGCACTATGATGCTACCCGTTTCCGTGACAACATGACAATGGTGATGCAGCTGCCTCAGTTGGAGCATCCTGCCGACTATTCCATTGGAGCCTTTGTAGGCAATGAGTGCCGAGGTGAAGGTCATTTCGTAACAGGACTTAGGCATGCCTTAGGTTATTTCTTCACAACTATCCATTGCTATGAGGGTGAGCGTATCAGTTTCCGTTTATACCATCTGCCATCAGGTCATCAGTATACCATTGATCAGACGATTATCAGCACCGGCCTGCGCCTTGGCTCACTTAGGGAACCCATGTCCTTCACTTCTGAGGGACAAGCCACTGCTATCAGTGGAGCTTCTGCATCATTCCCTCATATAGAGCAGACTTATGACCTAATGGGTCGTAAAGTACGTTCGACGCAGCGAGGACTGCTTCTCCAGAAACTCTCCGACGGCACCTTCCGCCGCATCATCAGATAAAATAAAGTATTAACTCAATAAATGTTACAATTATGAAGAAATTAATGTCTTTTCTCACTCTACTCATCTGTACGATGGGAGCAATGGCACAAAGCTGGAGCAACCCCCACAGTAATAATCCAGGAGGTTACACAGTAATCAATGCCAATTTTGTGGTAGAAAACAGTACTGATGCTGTCTACCATGGAAACTTTAAGTTAGCCGCTTTTGTCGGAGATGAATGTCGGTGGACAGAAAGCGACAACGGATCATCTATGACAACGGAAAATGGTCAAACATTCCTCACTATTAAAGTTCCCGGAAATTATGACAACGAGTCAGACAATGGCAAGTCTATCAAGTTTTATGCATCTGACCTTTTTGGCAAAATTTATGAACTAAAGGTTAGCACGAACATTACTTACGATGAAGAAACCACATATGGTAATCCACTATCTACAAATCGTATTAACCTTACGCTCACTTATCCTACAACTATCACCTTTAACTCGTTTGAGGTTAACAAAGGTGAAAGTATCAATCTGCGTGACCAGATTACCGTTGAGCCAGTGGGAGCCGCGCTTCCTCAGAATTACCAGTGGGATTTAGGCAATTATTCATCATACGCCACCATAGAAGGCGATGTGCTGACCGGTGCAGACTTTGTGAAAGATGCAGAGATTATTATGAGATGTAAGGATGGTAATCACGTCCGGATTGCCAATACGACCTTCAGCGTCGTGAATCATGCTACCGCTATCAACATCGTGACCGACGCAATAACAGTCTTCAAAGACGAAACGACCCAGCTAGACCTCTTTATGAAGAATAACTACCAATTCTTTGCCTATAGTCTCACCCCTACAGATGCCACTGACAACGTGCAATGGGAATATGATGAGGAATATATTGCTATTCAGAATGGTAAATACGTGCCCATTAAAGGTGGTACCACTCAGATCCGGCCTTACATAGTGAAAAGTGATCAGAAGAAACTCTATCCAGCTGACAATAAGAAAATTAGCGTCACCATCAACGTGCCTATTAGTAGTTTTACATCCAATTGGCCAGCCAATACAGAATTCATTTGTAATGTAGATGATGACATTTACAATCACATCCAGCAATATATAAGTATAACGCCTGATGACGCAACTGACAGAACCTTTACTATTACAGGAAATAATGTTGCAGAGTATTTTAACGTCACTGACGGACATATTATAGCACTCAAGGCAACACCATCGGGCAGTCCTGTAACAATAACTGTAAAGGCTAATAATCTTGGCATTACCGATCCTACTTATACGTTCGACATTAACGTTGAAATTCTTAATCAGGCAAAAGAACTCACCATCAGCAGCGATCCACTTATCCTTGATAGTAAAATCACTATCGAGGAAGCTAAGCAAGCTATAGCCAACTATATCACGTGGGGGCCAGAATCAAGTATTCCTTATCCATATTACAGCAAAATTGAACATGTTAGTGGTCCTATCATGGTAGGAAAAGGAAATATCGACGCGAATGGCAACGTTACTCTCGGTATTACTAGCCCGGAAGGAACCTTAGAAACTGTAGGGGGAACTGAAACTATCATTAAAGTTACAATATATTATCGCGATTTCAGTAACTGGGATGGTCAGGGATATCAAACCATAAATGATACTGAAATTACAAAACAATTTACGGTAAAAGTTGTTAGCGGTCTGGAGAAATTCAATGTTGTTGTAACACCTAATGAATCTAATCCCACTGTGGGTACTATTACTGTCACGCCTGTACCTGCTACTGCTCAGTTTGAGTTAGCGAACCCGCAGATTACAGTTGAATCGTCATTATATCCAACATGGCAAACTATCAGCGTAACCACAGTTGAAGAAGCAGCATCAGGATGTTCTTATACATACACAGGATTATTACCTGGCGACTTCAAGGCTACCTTTAGTAGCAATGGTAAATCCGGTGAACAAACGTTTACTGTGCCAGCAGTAGTTAATTTAGCCAATGGCTGGCAATGGAAGAGCAATCCATACGGTGATATAACAAATACGAAAGATGCCAAGGAAGCATTTTTCGGTTCTAATTTCAGCGAAGCCCGTACTTATGACGATCTGCTCTTCAACGATCCAAACTGGGGTTTCTATGGTACGCTAAACACAAAATCTATAGCCCAGTCACAGATGTACAAGGTAAAGATGAGTGGCAGTCAGACCAGCTACATCACGGGAGGACATCCTACTACTAATAACACTAGTTTGGAACTCCAACCTGGCTGGAACTGGATTGGCTCGCCTTACCTCTACGACCGTAAACTTGAGAACATGTTCGACCTCGAAGGAAATCTGCCCAATGGTGTTGTCATCGCATCAAAGGCAGACGGCTCAGCCGAGATTAGTCTCAGTGGAAACACTCGCCAATGGATTGGCGACCTCAAGGTAATTAAGAAAGGCCAAGGCTACCTCATCTATAATCCCACTTCCAATGTTATTACGACAAGCTTCAAACTCGAGGTTGGAAGCATGGCTCAGGGTGACGAGACTTCTGCAGGTGCTCGTCGCAGGACCAGCCACACCACTGTGTGGGAGTATGACCATACCAGATTCGCCAACAATATGACGATGGTAGTCCGTATGCCAGATCTAAAGGATTCTGAGCAATACACCATCGGTGCCTTTGTCAACGGCGAATGCCGCGGTGAAGGTTCTTTTGAAAACGGCTTGGGCTTTATTACCGTCCATACTGACGGCGGTGAACAGGTGACATTCCGTCTTTACAACGAACTGACAGGCCAGTATTTCGACATCGACCAAACTGTCCAGACGCAGAACCGAATCGGTTCACTGAGTGCTCCCATGGTGATGACCTCTGAGCAGGTTGTTACTGGTATCAGCGAGCTACATCAGCAGAATACAGGAGTGGCAGAGCGTTACGATCTGAGTGGTCGTAAGGTGATTGACAGCGGCAAGGGGGTGAGCCTGCAACGCATGATAGATGGCAAGGTCGTGAAAGTTGTTGTCAAATAACATTTCATTCTCTTATAAAGGCGTTCAGGGAGACATGAGCACTCCCTGAACCCCTCCTCTCCTTTCGAACCTAAAATGAAAACAAGCATGATGAGTAGAAAACTCTTACGCGCGTACATTATTATTTTATTATTACTGGGTCTAATGATGCCGGTAACTCTCTTGCGCGCACAGACCATATCCCAACAGACCATTTCGAATATTTCGAAGAGCGATCCGCTCATCATCACTGGTGCTATTGGAACCAGCAACCACTATTACCACTCGTCGGGATTCCAGTACGCTTCGCCCTTCGCCAGTTCGGCATGGGCCAGCATGAACATCTCGCTTTACGGTATCACTATGCCTGTGGCACTCTATTACACTAACTCAGAATTCACCTTCAACTATCCCCATATCGCCTTCAACCTTAATCCGTCGTACAAGAACTGGCAGGGCTACATCGGACAGAGCACCATGCAGTTCTCAAGCTACATCATGAATATGTCTTTCAACGGCGTTGGCATTGAGTATAAAGGCAACAAAGGCTTGCGTTTCGGTGCCTTCTATGGTCGGTTGCGCAACGCCATTAACGACGACCCGGAAGATCTCGACGCCCGTCAACCCCAGTACCGCCGCACAGCATGGGGCTTCAAGGTGGGCTATGGTTCCGGCCCTCACAATATCGACCTCTATGTCATGCGGGCCTGGGACAGCGAATCGTCCGTCCGCGAATACTGGCGTAGCCGCATTGCTCCAGAGGAGAATCTCCTCGTCGGCTTGCGAGGCACCACCCGCCTTACCAAATGGTTGGGCATCTCGGCCAACGTGGCCACTTCTCTCTTCACCAGTGACAACCGTGTCGAAAGTGTAGACAGCCGCAAGTTGGAAAGCTGGGATAAGGTGTTCGACGTTAAGTACACATCGAACATGCGCTTCGCCGGCGATGTGTCGGCCAACATTACATTGAAAGGACTTAACACTTCCATATTCTATCGCATGGTGCAACCAGAATATCGCTCAATGGGTGCCTTATACATGTCTAACAACTACCAGTCGTTAGGTATCTCGGCTAACACCAATTTATTCCACAAAGTATCATTGGGCGGTAACTTTTCCTTGCAAAGCGACAATCTTTCAAAAGAACAGCTATATACCAATAAGGGTTTTGTCTACTCAGCCAACGCCTCCACCCGCATCGGACAGGTGGGGCTGTCGGCTCGCTATAGCGGTTACCAGCAGCGCCAGTACGATGGCTCTATTCAAGTCAATGATTCCACTCGCATCCACCGAATCATGCATAGCATTGGCGGCTCGGCCACCTATTCACTGCAACGTAATATCCTCACCCATACCTTTACCATCTCCGGTGGCTATAACATGAACAAGGACCTCAATAAATATGCCACTGGCCAGAGTGATGTGAAGACCATCTCAGGTGCCGCCACCTATAATGTTCGCGTGGAGCCGTGGAATACCGACTTCGCCGGCACACTAAATCACCAGCAATCTATCGGCTACGACCGTAAATATACCAGCGACATTCTTTCGCTGACCACTATCCGCACTTTCTTTGAGGAGAATCAGCTCAATGTGTCGGCTACTCTCAATGTGTGCTACAACCGTTTGGAGAAGATGCGTGAAAATATGTCGCTCGGTGGCGACATGCAGATCGGCTGGACGCTGAATAAAGTCCATAACTTCAGTCTAAGTGGCGGCATTGCCCGTTCCAACGATGTCAACATCACCGACAACGAATCGATGTACAACATTACTGAAGTCAATGTGGGCTTCAATTATACTTATACTTTCAGCCTCTATGAACTGAAAAGAAAAGCAAAAGGTGAAAAGGTGAAAAAGTAAACGTTTAACATTGAAGATTGATTGATATGAAAAGAATATTGCTGGTATTATCCATTTTACATTTTTCATTATTCATAAGCCACATAGTAGCGCAGGAATCACAAGGCAAGGTTCTCATTACCGTCACACCAAAAAGCCCTGTGCTTCCACCTGATGTGGGGACTTATAAGAGTGACCCAGGCAAGTACTTCGATGTGTCGATTATCAACACCGATGAAACGGAACTATATGTATATTTCGGCATGCAGTTAGAATACCTCATCGATGATAAGGGTTTACCCGTTTCTGACCTCGCAGTAAGTACACCGGCCGACCGTCCGACAAACGTTCCCTACATCATTGCGCCGGGTAGCACTACCCTCAGTCAGATTGAACTGCGCCGACTGTTCAACCATATACCCACCTCGGCCATGCTCCTTGACGATGGCATTATGACAAGGATTGGTGCCAACGACTTCGGTCTATTGCCCGAAGGCACATACCGTGCACGTCTGACAGCCTATCTCTGGGATCGCACACTGGTCAATCAGCAGGGACTTATCACAACCCCCATTCCCCTGTCTGATCCGAACAACACGGGCAGTTGCACCTTCCAGGTGTGCTACCGAGCACAGGCACCACAGTTCACCATGCCCACCTCCATGATGGGCATGCAGCAGACCTTAGGTCTTGAAGCCGTCAAACTTTCAATGTCCAATCCTTTGCTGGCATGGAGCGAGCCAATTATTAATTGCACACCTGACGGCATTCCACAATGGCAGTATGAGGTGGTCATCAAGGAGGTATTGCGCTCTGAGAAAAGCGAATATCTCATGACACCTGACCAGGCACTGGCACAACCCTCCTACGTGACGCGTATGCCTGCCTTGACGCAAACGCAATATTTGCTGAATTTCACCCAGCAACAGAAACTGAAGGCGGGTCATGTCTATGTGGCTCAGATAACGGCCACCCAAAGGGGAAACAAAATGCAGTCAGACTTCGGCTTTTCCCTTGTACAAAACGGTGGCAAGAGCGAATATCTCCTCTTTACACCAGATAAGACAGACGGTGTTACCCAGCCTCCAGTATCCGATGATATCCCAGAGACTCCAGGGCCAACCATCGACGATGACGATGAGGAAGATGACGGAGACGAGGAAGATGACGAAGATGACGACCTCAATCTGGAATTGCTTGGCGTGGACTATGAAATTGGCGAAGATGATGCCAAGTACGTCTTTAGGAATCCACTGTTGGTAAAGCCAGACTTCGGTAAAACCGGAAAGAATGCTGTCTTGGATGGTAATAACGTGGAGTCCGAATGGGAGCGTCCGGCGTTCGTTGGCGGTGTAGGCGAAAAGCCTGATACGCTGAAATTCCGCTATCACGTTAAGATGTGGACACTCTCTGGCTATGCTAATGTTGAGGAAGCACTCCAGCACGACCCCTTCTACGATGCCTACGTCAAGGGTAAGATGCCTGAAGACCCCAATAGTGCCAAGCCGTTGCCGAAGATTGGCGAGATTCCTGCAGATGACGTGGAGACGGCCGTTGATGTCCTGGAGGACTATATCAACTATCCTGATATCGCCAAATTCATCAGCATTGATGACGTTGTGCTGATGCGTGTCATTCCGGAATGTATCAACGAGGAGTCTGTTCGGTTCTTCGACGATGAATGTAACTCCGTGGCATTCACCTACACTGACAAACTGAGTGATGCCTTTGGCAATGCCTGTGCTGATGGTTCTATTCAGGAGAACCGCAAACCCATCAGCATCAGCGATGCCGATATGAAGGGCAAGGTGGTACATGTCGGTGAATACGACATGGAGATGGGCGATGACGTGAAGCAGGATGGCGACCACTCTTGGAGCGGTTCAGGCTGGATACTCTGGATGCCATTCGGCCAGAAGGTTAAGATTGGTGTGAAGTTCGAGGGCATCTCCATCAACGATAGTTACATTATGTACAATGGTGTGGTGAAGAGCGAGTCGAAGTCGAACTGGCAACACCTGAAGGATCGTGCCAGCAAACTGAAGGATGAGTTAACTGATACCAAGGATTTGGAGGAATGGATTCCCGACGACATCTTTACAGAGTGGGGCCTCGACAACCTTGTCGGTGCTGCTACACCCGACGCGCTGAAAGGTTACATGGAGGGACATAAGAAGGACATTGCTGGCGGTGTGAACAATCTGGCCAAGCAGGTTAAGGCCTCCAAATATTACGACTATGTACGTAAGGGCTATGCTGTCTATGAAAACTTCATGAACGGCGACTTTGGCCATATGCCCGACATCGAGGTATTCCTGCCCTTGCAGCTGCCTAAGAAGATTAACCCGTCGCCAGTCGACATCCAGGTCATTTCCATGGAATGGGAGCCGACCCGTGCTTGGATGAACCTCATGGGTATGACCACGCTCCCCGACAACGACATCACCGAGGAGAACATCCTTATGTTCGGTGCACCCCGCACATGTATGGATCCTGACCGTGTCCTGCCTGGCACAGGTAACATCATCCTGCTTGAAGACCTGAAACTGAACGATCCGAAGTCAGACTTTACCATCAAGTTCTTAGCCCCACAGAACAAAGAAAAACCAGAAGACGGTTGCATGATACACTGGGAGAATGATGCCCTTCAGATGCTGTCGGTGAAGGCTGAGATGGAAATTCCCGACATCATCAAGTGCGACGATCAGGGTAAACGCATAGAGGGCGAACTGCCCAAGCTGACGGTGGAAAGCAAGGTGGAAGACTGGGAGAACTGGTATGCTTCAGTCACCATAGATCCCTTTGAGCACGAAGACTTGCCTGGCTGGACTTTCATTGCCAAGGACGTAACGCTCGACCTGTCGGTAAAGCAGAACCATCCAGACATGAAGTTCCCTGCTGGTTACGATAAGAGCCATTTCCCCAAGACCAAGTTCGAACCAGACAATGCCTGGACGGGACTCTTCATCAACGAAATCTCCGTCATGATGCCTGAAGGCCTCCTGAAGAATGGTGACAAACGTTTCTCCATATCTGGCATGAACATGCTCTTCGACAAGAGCGGCGTCACAGCTTCCGTCGGTCTGAAAGACCCTGTTGATACCTCCATAGACGACTGGGCACTGCGCATCAAGAAGGTGGCCATCAACATCCTTCAGAACGACTTCCACGGCTGCGGTATGGACGGTGACATCCATGTGCCGCTGACCGATGACGAAGACTACATCGCCTTCAACTGCGACATGATAGCTGTAAAGCATGACCACAAGACATACACAGCCGACGACCCTGACCCCAAAGCTGACAAGTCTACCACCTTTGACCTCATACTAAAGGTTCAGCCCACCGAGGACGGTAAGAACGCTCTCGATGGCAAGCTTAAATTCGATTTCTGGCTCGCTACACTGAAACTTGACAACAAACAGACCTACTTCCTTCTGGAGGCTATCGACCAAGGCAAGGACGCTGCAGGCACCGACCTGGGCTACGACACCAAAGTCGAGCTGTGCATGGCTGGTGATATCAGTATCGGTGGTGAGACAGTTAGCAGCTGGATACAGGAGCAACTGGATAAGCTGCCGCTGAAACTGGAGATGCCTGACATCCACTTCACGCAGATGCGACTGTCGAACCGCAAGCGGTCTGACGAATGGGTTTACGGTGAAGCAGTGCGGAAGGCGGCACAGGAGGCATACGAAAACGAAGGCAAGTCCAGTACACTGCTCGTCTTGGGTAAGAACAAGACCATCGAGTTAGGATCGCCTGACTCGCCGTGCTACTTCGACTGCGGTAACTGGTCGGTAGCCTCGGCACCCAAGAAGATCGGACCGTTCTCGTTCAGCATCGAGGACTTCGATTATGGAAAGGTGCCAGGGTGTGACTCCGTCTATGTGCAGGCCACGGGTAAGATTGGCTTTATCTCCAACGGCTCCGAACCCATCGTGACTGCTGGTACCTCGTTGCGACTAAATGCCGAGGTGAACATCAAGGAGAAGAAACTGAGCTATGCCGGTATCAAGTTCTTAGGCTGCTCGCTCGACATCAAGACGGCCGGCATGCGTATCATGGGTAAGCTCGACTTAGGAGGCTATGGCGAAGAGGGAAGCGAAGACCACGATGACGGCTACAACGGAAGTCTGGAGTTCACCATGCCTGGTGAGCTGTTTACAGTCGCTGCATCCGGTGGTTACTATGAGCACAAGGCGGCAAAGGAAAGCACAAGCGACAAGAGCTACTCTTGGGGTTACTTCAAGGCTATGATGGACAGCAAGGCCGGCATTCATGCCGACCCACTGGTCATCAACCGCATTGCCGGTGGTTTCTACTTCAACTGCCGACCCACAAAGAGCGATAAGGATCCGAAGGACAAGTTCGGCGGCAACCCGGAACGCCTGTATGGCGCCATCGGTGTAGCCTTGGGTATGACCATGTCGACCACGGCTGGCGAGGAGACCCTGAAGGCCGACGTTGACCTGTTAGTGGTTTACAACAAGGAGACCAAACGATTGTCAACCTTCATGTTCAACGGCAACCTGGAAGCCGTCAGCGGCATCGTCAAAGCCGAGGTAAGCCTCATTTATGAACATACCACCATGAACCAGAGCAAGACCGAAGAAGGTCCGGTGGATGCATCGACAGCCAAGGATAAGGAAGAGAAGACCAAGGATCGTTACCTCTGCCTGAACGTCACCGTTGAGTTCGGACTTGACAGTGACAAGCTGAAGGAAAAGATATTGGGAGCCAACGCCAAGTTGTTGGACATCAAGGACAAGATGGACGAGTTCCAGTCCAACCTCGACAAGGTCGACCTCAATAGTCTCGGCATGAGTGCCCCGCAACAGGGTCTGGGTCAGCTCTCCGGCGACTATGAGAAGAATGCCGACGGTGTGGCCAAGGAAGGCGAAGACAGCTCAGGGGATACAAAGGAGAAGAAAGATGATGCCAAGGATTTCAGTGCAGGAAAGACCAAGATTACCATTGAGTTCATGATCACTTGGGCCAAGGAAGGCGAGGTGTATGATAAGCCCAAATGGCATCTCTACGTAGGCGAGCCCGCTAAGGATAAACGCTGTACCTATACCTATCTGAAGTTCAATAGCTCTGTCGTTACCGTTGACATCGGCGCCGACGGCTACCTCTGTCTCGGTAATGAACTGCCCGACAACGGTGCTCTGCCCGCCATTCCCGATAAGATCACACAATTCCTGAATGGCGAGAAGAAAGAAGGCATCGATACGAATGCCGACTTGCAGAAAGTTGAGCGCTCTCGTGCCCAGGCGACCAAAGCCCTGCTTGACCCGTCAAACATGAAGGGTGGTGTCATGGTTGGTGCCTCTTGCTGGGGCGACATCAGCATTAATCTCGGGCTACTTTATGGTTCCATCGAGAGCCTGGCAGGTTTTGATGCATCCCTCATCAATTATGGCCAGAATGCCGTATGCGTCAACCTCCGTTCCAGCATGGGTTACCATGGTTGGTATGCTCTAGGCCAACTCTATGCCTATTTGGCTGCGAAACTGGGTCTGCATATTAAGATTGGTAAACTCATTGACGAGAAAGTGGAACTTATCAATGCTGGTATCGGTGGGGTGCTTGACATGGGCCTGCCAAATCCATCATGGGTAGAAGGAAAGATTGGCGTGAAATTTAGTAGCAGTCTCTTCAAGCTGGATCGAAAGTTCACATTTGCCGCCGGCGACCACTGCGTTCCTTTCGTTGGCAATGCTCTCGACGGATTCGAGATGTTCCAAGGCGTCAGCCATGGTAGTGACAGCCTATACGAGGCACTCTACAAGCCTGAATTCGCCATCTCAAAGAGCGATGCCAACAAGATAACCTTCAATACCAATATGTCTATCGGCAGTCACTATCGATTGGTAGACCCGTCGTATGCAGCCGAGGCAGGTAATGACTCCACGCTTAACATGCACAACAGTCGCACTTATGTCTTCGACATGAATCAGAATCTGAACACCAGAGACATGAAGATGGGTGTGCGTCTCATCGACTTAGGCACCAAAGCCACCGAATTGGTAGCAGAAGGCAATGACTTAACGCCTTCGGAATTCCTCCGTAGGTTAAGGGGCGATAAAACCACGGGATTGGCCGAAGAGATCAGATATGATGTGCTGAGCATGCTGGGCAAATACAAGTCGTTTATGGAATTCCTGACAAAGCAGTTCAACAAGCGTTCACAGACCTCGGCCGAGACCAGTTGGGTGATGTCATCGAACAACATCCAAACAGCCACTGTGGAACGCATGCTTGACGAATATGACCTGAGTAAACTGAACTCCACCATCGACAAGGCACTTGACAATAAATACTATAGCGATGTGACTGAAGTTGATGTCAGCTTCCGTGAGGAGAAGGGTACCGTATTCCATCTCACCAATATGAATTTGAAGCCTGGCCACAGCTATGCCCTCGTATTGAAGGGCGATGCCTATGAGATACAGAACGGTAAGCGCGTCTGGGTGGACTATTACACAGAAAAAGATCATGTACCCATTCACTGGCGACAGTCCAAACTTTGGTTCTTCCGGGTCAAGAGCGATTCCGAAGAGATTGTCATCGGCGATTCACTGCGCGACCTCAAGCCTTACGTAGCTTTGGCCTATCCGTCGGTAGACGGCACGACTGTAAAGACCGGCAGTGAAGGCTATACCACTGCATACATCAACGACATCCTGCATCCTACTATTGCCTTAAACCGTGACTTGCAGAGCGTATTACCAAAGGAGAAGATGAAATGGGTACTCACTGCCTATCATGAGGCAGACACAGCCAGGTGGCATCAGACACAGACTGCCAATGTTGTCTATAAGACTCCGCTAAACAATTGTTTGAACTTAGAGCCTGAGAAGGCTTTCAATAGAGTGGCCGAGTTCGACAAAGCGCATGACTTCAACGACGAACTCTACCACCTCCAGCTTACCTACACATATAAGTATAAGGAAAAGGATGTGGAGAACGATAGTGTTGTCAGCCTGGTTGATTTATGGCTTATAGCGGCACCTCACGATGTCAGCATAAAAGGCAAAACCTATGATGACAGCTGGAAGGTGACCACTTCGAGGAATGTCACTGGCCGTACTCTACCATATAGCCTGCCATTTGTTGGCTCACGTCCATTGGAACAGCCGTCCATAGACTATGAGTCCATGCTTGCCAATTACAAACCTTCCGAGAGTGGCAAAGAGAATCCTGATGTCAGACTTATTGACAATACGGCCAAGTATAAGAATAAACCGCTGCGACTCATTGACCCTTACCTGTATTTAGGCTATCTGTCGAAGTGGACGTTTATTGGTGACCGCGCTGTCAGCAAATATGCTTTTGATGATGTGGAGATTCCCTTCGGTTCCGAATCGCTCATCTTTGACAGGGACGGAACCGTTGTCAACACTGAGATTATCAAGGGCGAAACCAATAAGACTCTCTATGAGATACGAAACGAGATGTATGGTACTTGGAATGATTGGTACTACAACAATGACCAGTTGCCCATGTACCCATTACCCATTACGGCAGGTACTGTCGGCGGTCCCACCACAAGCAATCAGGACGGGCGGGCCTCAACCGTCACACCGCTAGATCTCAATCACTTCGATGATCAGAGCTATAACCTCTCGGATATGGTTGAGAACTTCACTGCTGCCTATGATGTAGCCAGTATGATGTGCAGAAAGTTGAAGCGGCATGCCACTGAGCTGTTTGACGAGTTTGCATGGAATTGGATTGAAAACAATAATTCCATTAGAAACGACTCGCTCAATGCTGCCATACTCAGGTGGAACACCCTGCACCGCGGACAGTACCTTGAAGCATCAAGTCGGGGAGTTACTGCCAAGGTGCCCTTCTACCAACTGCCACTTATCTTTGGCGACTGTTTCGGTGGAAATGCCAAGTACAAAGGTAAGAGCATTGATAATAGTAAGCGCTCGTTCCAGCACTCTATCGGTAAGAGTGACATCACTGACACAGGTATTCGCTGGCCATCGGAAATGTCAAACATCTTCTTCTTCCGACTCATTGGCAAGGAGGGGTTCGACGAGGTGGAGCCCGAGGCATTCTCACGTTACTCCAGCAAGTGGCTCAACTGCTATGCCAATTCTACTGGCATGCAAATTGACTGGGACCAGTATGATGCTGCTACGGCACTGAAGGCCGTCAGCAAGTTCAAGGCACGCATCTACCGTGTCGACACCTACGACATGAGTACTGGCCAATACATGCTCAGCAACCTGGATGACAACGGCCAGGGTATGGGTGGAGGCCCATGGTACGAGGATATAATCATCGATGCCAGTAACAAAGTGGCCAAGAACATGGGCGACATGTATGACATGGTAACTGCTGGGCGCAGATACTTGGATTCTCACTTCGACAAGCCCACACTGCAGGCTCTGTGGACTGCCAACAACACAACACTGACGATAGTCTACTCAGATTCTGTCTATACCGCCGGCAACAAGTTAGAAGGCTACAATGTAAGTCAGGTTTGGGCGGGAGACGAATTCACCGACATGATGGCTAAACAGAATGGCGGTGAGAAGAAGAACATCACCAAGGTTGTCATCGATTCCTCACTGAAGGATGCAGAACTCAGCTCCACTGCAAACTGGTTCTGGGGATGCAAGAAACTGACCAGTATCACCGGCCTGAACAATCTGAATATGAATAATGTAACCAATATGTTCGGTATGTTCGGCAACTGTAGCAGTCTCACAACGATCGACATGAGCAGCATTGAAGCGCCAAAGGGATCGAACACCGGCTTTATGTTCTCAGGCTGCTCGGCACTGTCGACACTGCATATTGACAAATTCGGTCCACAAGCTATCCAGAGTTGTGGTGGCATGTTTACTGCCGTACCCAATACTCTCACCACCTACTATTCTTACGACCTCGACGAGCGGATCAAGGAGCAGATTCCTGGGAAAAAGGTAGAAGGCAACAACCCCGTGAAGGCGATCTATGCTACCAACGACCTAGGAGAAAAGGTGTTGCTGTTCATCAATACCATGAGCGACTACAGCAGAAACATGACTTACGACATTAAAGGTAAGAATGAGACCTACAGGCTGAAGGTGCTCAAAGTATGGAAGGGCGACGATGTGCTGAACAAGACTGACGGCAAATGGCCCTGGAGAGACTACAACAAGCATATTGTTAAAGTCTACATCGATCCGTCGTTCAAAGATTCGCCCACAAGCACACGCTCTTGGTTCTATGAATTTGAGAACCTGACCAGCATTGAGGGCATGGAGAACCTGAACACCTCGAAGGTGACGAATATGAACTTTATGTTCTGGAAGAACAGCAAGTTGAAGAGCCTGGACGTCACGAAGCTGAACACCAGCAAAGTGACAACCATGAAGGAGATGTTCTATGGCTGTAGTGGTCTGACAGAACTCGATGTCACTCATTTCGACACACGTCAGGTCACAGACATGAGCAGACTCTTCTATGATTGCAGCAGCCTCACGAGTCTGGACATTAGCAAATTCAGCCTTGCAAGTGCCACTACTCTGAAGTCAATGTTCTCTGGTTGTAGCAGACTGACATCCATTACATTGGATGGCGGTTTCTCTGGTACCTTCTCTGGTACCGACGTCAGCTACTTATTCTACAATTGTAGCAACCTGAAGAAAGTGGAATTCGGCTATGGATTCAACACCGACAAAGTTACGAATTTCAGTTGTATGTTCAGTGGCTGTAATAATCTGGAGGACATTATCGTATTCGGCAATGGACAGTTCGAAATAGAAGAAGCCACCGACTTGTCATACATGTTCAACAACTGCTATAAGCTGGCGAAATTACCATTCTCCTGGAGCAGCCAGAAGGTAACTACTACAAGAACGATGTTCCAGAATTGTAAGGCTCTGACAGAGTTGAATCTCTCAGCCCTTAGAACCGCCAATGTCAAGGATATGAGCTATATGTTCTTTGGCTGTGAGTCACTGAAAACGCTACGGTTAGAGAACACGACGACCGAAAAGGTTTCCAGCAACGACAAAATGTTCACAAAAGTGCCTGTCAACTGTACCATTTACATGCTCTATGACACATGGAATGGTAACAGTAACATCAAGAGCGCGTTGCCGAAGAATACCTACCATAATTTGAAGCTGATCTATCCGGCAAAGATACTGCGCGTAAAAAATGGTCTGAATAGCCAACTGGTGTTCCTCAATACCACCACTAACTATGCAACGGGAGGAACCTATGAGGGTAATACCATTCTTAATGTCTATAGCGGATTGGATATCTACACAGAATATCCAGACTGGGCATTTAAAAAGGAAATCCAGGAAAATATCACTTCGGTAACCATCACTTCAGATTTCCAGAATGTGTCGCCTTACACGCTGCAAGGATGGTTCTCGTTGCCCAACCTGAAGAGCATCACTGGACTGCAGTACCTCAACACGTCACAGGCCACCAGTATGCGGCAGATGTTCTATGGGTGCAAGGATCTTACTACACTCGACCTCAGCAACTTCGACACGCAGAACGTCAAGGACATGTATATGATGTTCAGCGGTTGCTCAAGCCTGAAGAGCCTCGACCTGTCTTCCTTCAATACCAAAAAGATGGCGAGTTCGACCAGCATGGAATATATGTTCAGCGGATGTTCTTCGCTGACATCACTGAATGTCAGCAGCTTCAACACGTCGAATGTCAAGAGCATGATGGGCATGTTCGCCGGTTGTGAGAGCCTGACCCAATTGTCGCTTGACAATTTCGACACCAGGAGCGTGCAGGACTTCTTCTTGATGTTTATGGGATGCGAAAGCCTGACCGAGCTCAATCTCAGCAGCTTCAGTACTGAAAGCATTAAAGGTGCAGGATTTGCTGCTATGTTCTCAGACTGTATGTCTCTGAAGAAACTGACTGTGGGAGCAGACTTCCGCACAGGTGATGCTATTTCTAGCACTGATTATCCGACATTTGCCGGTGTTCGTGATATGGAAGTGATAGTCCCTGACAACATGGTGAGCCTCATGCACAACGAGTTTGTGAGCGTCCTCGGATTCATTGATGGTGATACGGGATGGTTCCACGATAATGGAGAGCAGTCGTCGGAGAAAGTGCCACAAGTCATTTGGACAGAGAACAACGCTACTCTCACGTTCTATAATGGCCCGCTGCGCAAGGAAGGCGGAGTGTTCGGTGGAAATAAGATCACAAAAATGTGGAGTGGTAAAGATATCACGGAAACAACCACAACCAAGCGCAACTATACGGGCAAGCAATTCGAAGAGGGCTGGGGAAATACTGAATACCCATGTGCACCTTGGACGGTAACTCTCATTGATTATGACAAGCCCATCAGGCTGGTGATTGACGAGTCGTTTGCAGAGGTTCGTCCGACGAACACAACAAGCTGGTTCGCGTATTGCAACTGTACTTCTGTTAAAGGTCTCGAGTACGTCAACACTTCTGCCGTTACAAATATGAGTAGGATGTTTGCACATTTCCACAAGGAAGACATGGTGCTTGACTTGAAGAGCTTCGAGACGGCCAACGTCACAAATATGGGTGGAATGTTTATTGACCTAAAAGTCAAGAGTCTTGATTTGAGTAGCTTTAATACGGCCAATGTCACCAACATGAATAATATGTTCTCCGGTTTCCATCTGAGTGAATTAGATTTGTCAGGTTTCAACACGGCCAATGTGACAAATGCCGGTTCATTTATCAAACGTGGGAACTATTATATTATTTCAGGACCACCAAGTAAACTAAGGAAACTAATCGTAGGCAGCGGCTTCACTTTGGAGAGGCAGACAGAAAAACTGACTGCATTTGTCGGCATTTCCAACGTTGACATTTTGGTTAAGCCCGCTACTGCACTGGAGACCGTAAGGCAAGCTTTTGTCAACAAATTAGGCTTCGTAGAAGGGACAAACGGGCGTTTCATCACCTCTGTTAGCAACAAGAAACAAGCGATATGGACAAAGGACAATAAGACGCTGACATTCGTCTATGGTAACCAGTATGTCGTAGGCGACAAGTATCAGGGTAAAGATATTACCAATGTCTGGAGAGGCACCGATGTCGTTAATTTCTCCGGCGATAATGCCCCATGGTATGATATCGTGAAAGATAAGGTGACGACCGTGGTAATTGATGAGACCTTTGCTAATGTGAAGCCCACAAGGACAAGTTGGTTCAAGGGATTCCAAAATCTGAAGACCATCAAGGGCATTGAGAACCTCAACACTTCCAATACGAAGAATATGTCATCGATGTTCGAAGATTGTCAGCAGTTGGAAAAAATTAACATTTCACATTTCAGTACAACGAATGTGACCAATATGGGTAGTATGTTCTATAATTGCAAGAAACTGGAGAATATTGACCTCTCTAACTTCGACACACAGAATGTCACTGATATGTCGTATATGTTTGACGGCTGTTCTAATCTGACCGAATTAGACGTCAGTAAATTCGATACCCATAATGTGACAAGCATGGCATTCATGTTCTACCATTGTGAGAAACTAAGTTCGCTCAGCATATCTAATTTCAACACATCGAATGTGACAAACATGAGCAACATGTTCAACGGATTCAAGGGTACTTCCCTCATCTTCTCATTCAACACATCGAATGTGACGAATATGAGCCACATGTTTAGTGACTGTAGTAACCTGACATCAATCAATATCGCCAACTTCGACTTGAATAAAGTATCTAATCTGAGCTGTATGTTCTATGGCTGCTCAAGCATCACAAGAATGGACATTAGCCGTCTTGGTACTTCAACGGAGCTCACGGACATGTCGTATATGTTTAAAGACTGCAAAAAACTGACAGAGGTTGACATTTATGAATTTAACACCCAAAAGGTGAAAAACATGAAAGAATTGTTCTCTGGGTGCAGCAATCTGTCTGATCTGAGAGTTGGCAGCAATTTCAGTGTGTCATCTCTGTCAAGCAAGCAAAGCGGTGTATTCAGTGGTGTAACTGGACTCAATATCCACATGCTTGAAACATTATACAAGAATAGAGATGCTATCTTTGTAGACAAGCTCGGCTTCATAAAAGGTCGGTCAAACTCTGGAAACGGCTATCTCTCGGATCCTTATCATGACGACCCAAATAGATAAGATTTAGAAACAGAAAAAGAACACGATATGAACTATAAGACAATCATCATCGGAATAGCCTTGCTGGCGATTGGCCTTCAAGCAGGAGCACAAGGTACGGTCAAGAAGAATAATCCCCATGCCACCGTGAAACGCGAACGCATGGTGCCACTTGTCACCAGCAAAATTAAATTGCTGACTCGCACTTACGGCGACAGTATTGTGTTACGGTGGGCTCCCGAGGACTATGTCTCGTGGAAGTACTTGGCAACGACTGGCGTGAACGTACTGCGTGTGCCTAAGGGCGATGGTCACCGGGGACTGCAGATTGACACGTTAGCCTATGCCCTGAAACCACTATCATTAGAACAGTTCCAAAACCGCTATCCGGATAATGACTCATTGGCATTAGTGCCAATGGGCGTGCTCTATGGTGAAACGGAGAACCGTAAGTCTGAACACGAGGGGACGATGGGGCGTAGCCTTGAATATAACAGTGAGCAAGACATGGCCTTCGGCTTCGCCATGCTTGTTGCAGAGTGGCGTAAGGATCTGGCTGAGGCTATGGCCGTGAGATTCACCGACCGCACTGCCAAGCCAGGAGCCACTTATGACTACTACATACAACCCACTGTGTGGGAGAATGGCGGACAGCTCATTTTCGAGCCGGGTGTGGCAGAGGATGTGGTGAACAATCCCTACAATCCCAAGAGTTACGTGTTAGAGGTCACCGACTCGTTGTCGACCCCGATGACACTTGTCCTGAACTGGCATGACCATGAACACTCCAGCTTCGAGGTGGAGCGGCGCTTTGTGCGCGACATGAAGGGCGTTACCTATGATGACAGTCCCTGGGAGAGCATCACCCGCAAGCCCTACGTCTCGATGGTGGAACAGCCTGAGGATGAAGACCTCTGCGTCATGGGCGACTCTGTGCCTAGATTAGGTGTGTGGGAATACCGCATCATGGGCTATGACGCCTTCGCCGATCTGAGTGAACCGTCAGCACCCCACCGAGTAGTGGTTCGCGACATCGAACCGCCTACACCACCAATGCTGAAATATATTGTGCTGGAACGGCCAGATGACAAGCCTTCGGCAAAGGTGTATGCACACATTGTATGGGAGAAGCAAGACCTGGAGGAAGATCTGGCAGGCTACCGCATCTTCTACAGCAGCAACCGACAACAAAGTGAGACGTGGCGGCCTCTGAACCAAGACCTGATAAACCCTAAAGATACCCTTTACAGAGTTGATGTCACCCAAATGGGTACCTGCATGGTCTATGTCGCCGCCTACGATGACTGGGGCAACGAGTCGCGCTCGTTCGTGCAGATGTTGAGAGTGGACGATTATGAGGCTCCTCCTGCTCCCACCGGCCTTAAGGCCCATGTAGAAAAGGACGGCCGGGTGACATTGACATGGAACACGCCGGCAGACGATATATCATACTATCAGGTTAGCTTTGCCAACGACACCACCCATCAGTGGAATATCCTCAGTAGTTCCAACCTGACAATACCTACCTATACCGATACACTGGCCATGGATCTGAACCAGAAATATATATATTATAAGGTGCGTGCGATAGATTACTCTACCAATGAAGGTGAGTGGTCGAAGGTAATCCAGGTGAAGCGCCCCACTTTCCTCGTCCCAGCTGTAGCCCATCTTGACTCGGCATGGGTGAACGCCGACGGCATCCATATGATCTGGGTGACAGGAGCTGACGAACAGATGAACCGTCATTACGTCTATCGGTGGCAGGACGGTGACAAGATGCGCACCGTCATTGCCCGCTGCAATGCCGACTCGGTAAAGGCCCAAGGCAACATCATACGCATCGACGATACCCCGCCCTATGATAAGAAACGACGCTATCAGTATGCAGTCGAGTCGTTCAATACCTCGCACATCTCCAGCGGACTGAGTCTGATATACAGTGCCAAGCGGCGTCCGCCACTGATGGTAGAAGGTAAGATAGAACTGGCTGGAGACTACATGACCCGGGAAGCCAAGACGAAGCTTGTGTGGAGTCTCACGGGTATGAAGGAAAAGCTGGAATATTATTACTGCATTTACCGTTTGGGTGAAGGTGAAGAAACCTACCAGAATGTCACTACCACCACTCAGGACGTGACAGAGTACGAAGACCTGCTGCTGAAACCAGGCCAGAAGGCTGAGTTCTATGTAAAGCTGCGCACCAAAGACGGACGTGAGAGCCAGCCCTCGAACGTCATCACGGTCAGCGCGCCCGAAAAGAAGTGAAAATAGTGAAGAATATGAGGAATATATTGAAGTTTTTAAGTCTCTTAATAGTCGCGTTCGCCTTGGTGTCGTGTGGCGATCTCTTCGAATTCGAGGGTGAGACGTCCGATCTGAACAAGATAACGCTCGACCGCCACACGCTCTATATGATGGCTGGCGATACATACCAGTTCTCTGTCAGCTTCGAACCCGACACACTTCGTAACAAGTCTGTCTACTGGATGTCGAACAATGTGAACGTGGCCACTTTTGAGAATGGCGTGCTGGTGGCAACGGGTGAAGGCGAGACTACCGTCACTGGTATCTCTATTGAGCATCAGTGTGTCGACACCTGTCACGTCGTGGTGAGCTACGGGTGGTATATGCCAGAAAACTACTACCCCTTCGATATGGTGGTTAATGCCGACATCACCGTCAATGGTCAACCATTGAAAGAGGGTATGCAGGTCGCAGCATTTGTAGGCACCCAGATACGTGGTATCGGTGTGCAACGTAAGTTCTTTGATGTCACCTACACCGAGTTGCGTATCTATAGCCCGCTAAAGCCTTATGGACCCAACGAAAATCAGCACCCGCTTGAAACCAATGCTGAGCCTATTGATCCCGAGAAAGTCGTCTTCCGAGTCTACGACCGCGATTCTCAGACCATGTACGTGAGTTCCGAAACTATCACTTTCGACGGTTTGACTCATGGCTACCCTTCGAACCTTTATCCATTAAATTTTAAATAGCCACAACTTAATTCATATGAATATGAAACGACCAGCCAATATTTTCCGTAACTTCTTGTTTCCATTGCTTACCACGATAGTCATTACAGCCTGTACCATCATGGATAATGATCTGCGTGACCTGCCCGATAATCCTGCATTCCGAGAAATAGTGCATGAAGAGGGTGAAGGCTATACTGCCGACTACCAATACCAACCTTGGACTATATTGGTTGACGATAGCTATGAGAATTACATTTATAGTATGGATTATATAAACGCTGTTCTATACCTGTATGATTATATTCCAGAGAACTTACTTCCGAAAGAAGGCAACTCAATCGCTGCCAAGCCCAGTGACAAACTGGAATGGGGGTTGTCGTACAAGGTAGATAAAATCATACGTGATGGAAGCTATTATGCTGTCATTATGCAGAGAGCAGAATTGCTGGACATATTCAAGTATATTGAGTATAATCAAGAAGATTCATTTAAAATACAAGAGAACACATTAGCTGAGATTGATACAACTCAAAGTAGTTATGTTTTGACGAGAGCAGAAAGGAGAGCAGAAAAGATTCCCTATGATAAGCCAAACGACCCATATTGGACTGAAACAGTAAACGACATGGGAACTTGGAAACTTGACTTAATTAAAGTCCTTGGAACAATTGCTGCAAAGAAAAATTTTGGGACAAGTGGTCAAAAGCTAGCTGCAGCTGCCATGGGTCTTACCGGTGCTATTTTAGACCAAACATTAGACGGTGATTTAGGTACGATTCATAATATCAGGTGGAGTTCAAGTGGTGAAGATAGAACCTCAGAGCAGATGGTAGGAGACCTTCTTGAATATAAAAGATTGTTTGGCCAATTCGCTGGAATGCGAAATAAAGCAGACCAAGAAGAATATGCAAGAACTGAAAGAAGAAAGAGAGATATTTTCTACCACACCAATTTAAAAAATGCCTTTTCACTTGATCTTGATGGATGGATACAATGTTTAGTCTCACTCACCCCCACTCTGAAGACCAAAAACTATATCTATGCTAATGAGGAAGACAAAAAAGGTGGCAAAACTGATGTTGCGTTCGAAATATGTGGCGATTTTGGATTTAGCTTCTTACTTGGTGGAAAAATAACAGCGAATGTCGACCTGCTTTACATCATTGAGCATCAAACTCAGAAACCAAGACCACAGATCGCTAAAGTTATAGCAGCACCGGCAGGCATACCTGTTTGGGTTCAGGTAAAGCCTTTGCTGAACTGGTTGACATCAATGGAAGGTAGAATAGGATATAATGGTCATAAATACTTTTCCATAGGTTGTGGCTATAGGAAGAATATAAAAAATCAGGAAGATGGTTTATACAAAATAAATCATACAAAGGAGTTAGAATGGAATGAACAGAAAAAATGGACTGCCGTAAGTGGCTTTAGTTCCAAAGTTGCTTTTGAAACCCAAATCAAGTTTATTCCTCAAGCCGTTTTGGGCATTGGTATACCAGGTGTTGATTTCTTGAATGCTATTACAAATGGCACAAGCGAAAAGTTAGCTCCTTTTTTAAACGACCTTGAAGGAGGTGTTAATATTACCTTAGAATACGACCCGTCCATTGCCGTAGACTTTAAAGCAGAGCGAGATGAGAGTATGCATGGGCAGACCCGTCTTCATTTTGGAGTTCCCGTTTCTTGGAAAGACCTGCTTTTCGTGTTTAGACCATGGCCTGGTTGGGAGTACCCAATCAATTTCGGAGATTATTTATGTAATTGGCTAGGCGCAAACGGTACGAAAGAATTCTTTCCCAGTGATTGGTATTGGTATCCCTTGCTGACATTAGGAGCGACATGCACTAATCCTGATTCTGATGGTGCGCCCGAATTTCACCTTGAATTTGTGGTAGACGACTTGGGCATAAATTATTCAGAAAAAGAGCCTTCATCGCCTACTCTGAAAATATTTAAAGCGGGGCAAGAAGATAAGGACCCAATGTTTGCAGATTATTACCCAAGCCTAAAGAAAAGCGACGCAAGAAAGCATTTTGAACTAGACCTTCATAATGGAATGCTGTGGTCTGGTACATTAAAACGTGGCGAGATATATAACGCACGCTTGGAATTACATGATAGGGATGGTAATTTGCAGTGTTATACAGACAACTATTTTACATCTATCACCCCATCTGCTCTTATCACGGATGATAAGCTGTTAGCCTGGGAAGGGAAATATAATACTCAAACCAACTATACTACAGTATGGGAGACAGAACCCAATATACAACCGTCTGAATGTACGTTTATCTTCAACACCACAGTTAAGTTGGAGAATTATAACGAAATAAAGCAAGTGGGATTCTATGTGGGACCAGAAAATAAGCGTTATGTATGTGAGAGTAAAGTGGCGAGCAATGAACTAAATGCTATATGGGAGATGAAAACAAAGCAATCCCATTATGTGCTTTCTATAAGACCCTTTGTTACATGGGTAGATAGGTATAATAGGACAATAGAGAATATCTGGCCAACATCTTATACAGTAGATTATGATTTCTTAGATAAAAATGAGTGTAAAAGAGATCCTAATTGGGGTGGTGAAGGTAAACCCTACAAAAAATATCCAGAGGATATAGGTATTGTTAAAGCATATGCCACACATTATACTTATGGTAATGATACACGGACAGATGAACAAAAGAAAAGTGTAAGTGCAAAAGAAAAAACAGAGGAGAGTAGGAGAAGAATCGGGAAATCGATAGGTGAAGTAGACGGTATTCCAACCTACGAGTTTACCATCAATCCTGATGACTTAGAATAATTATCTCCTATAAATCAAAGACTCCTGTCTATCTTTGCAGTGATAACTGATAATAAGCAGACATGATGAAGCATATTCTCTTTACGGTCATGATACTTGGTACCCTGCTTCTAGCGGCTTGTTCGATGACCACGTTGACGTCAGGCAATACAGTGACGGTAGCGGAGGATACCTTATCTGTCGCAGTCCGTGACTCGTTGCCAAGTAATGGTAAGTGTATCACCCTGCATATGAACGACGCTACGCAACAGCTTGTCTATCTGCGGCATTCTCCTAGGGTGAAGCTACAGCCGAGGCAGGTTGTGGTAACGGCACCGATGACCACCATTACCTATGAACGCCAGGACGTGATACACCAGCAGCATGGTAAGGCACTTCTCCCACGCACCTCGACAGCAGGCATGCCGCCATCGGTCAAGACAGCTGGCAATATAGATGAGATGATTCTTTTCTTCGGACTGCCCAAAGGTAGCCACATCAATATCAGGACGGCCTCCGGCTTGGAATGGCGTGATCAGGATATAGAAGGAAATACCTACGCTCTGATCCTGACAGAACTGCCCCGTGGCAAATATATCATCTCAATGAACGCTACCACCTTCCGCCTAGAACTGGAATAAGGGTGCGATAACACGAATGACAAATAACTAAATCTTTGCCTCACTGCTCTTATTGAAGGGTAGTGGGGCTTTTTTTAACAATAAAAACAAAGCAACAATGAAAAAGCAAAAGTATTACTTGAGCCGTCTGCCTCCGTGGGACGGACAAGACTACATCCTAGAATTGTCAATGTCGGTCTCGGTAAAAGGCGGCGTGGAGCAGCAACTGCTTTTCGCCGACTACCTGAAGCGGTGGCTACCGTGTGGTGGCCTACAAGCCCGAGGAGATCGAGATGAACCGCAACCGGATGGCCTACGACGCACAGCTGGCGTCTGAGGCTAATGCCTCAGACAGGGGAGAGAGGGGC
>Ga0310691_10002106_pt1 | contig 27685 bp, 20 predicted proteins | sample 176DNAGHGlowgp2_FD_203887 | JGI IMG/M metagenome (GOLD analysis project Ga0310691, IMG submission 203887) | Sheep rumen microbial communities from Palmerston North, Manawatu-Wanganui, New Zealand - 1766 DNA GHGlow gp2 (v2) (version 2) | ecosystem: Host-associated > Mammals > Digestive system >... | reverse complement strand
GTTCAGGAAGAGAAGACCGAAGTTGTTGAAGAAAAACACGAATGCCCCATGCAAGCTTTGAAGGAAGAGTTTGCCAAGTGGGACGAGATGACCGACGAAGCCAAGGCCGAGTTGAACAAGAAGGCCGCTGACGTTTTCACCGCCATGGACGCCGAAATGGAAGCCAAGAAGGCTGAGATGGAAGCCAAAGGCGAGCAAGTCTGCAAGGAAATGGCCGAAATGACTGAAGAAGCCAAGGCTGAATGCGAGAAAAAGTGCGCCGAGATGAAGGCCAAGTGGGACAACTTCGCCAACCTGACCGTCGACGAGCAGAAAGACCTCATCATGGAGCGCCTCAATGGCTGCGAAGGTGAAAAGAGCTGCTGCAAAGGTGAAGGTGAAGGCCACAAGTGCCAACACGAAGGCGAAGAAGGCCATCAGTGCCAGCACGAAGCTAAGTAAGTTTCATTCACATTTCATCAAAAAAAGAGGGCTGAAAAGTCCTCTTTTTTTTGTACATTTTCTTTCCTCAATCCTTATTTTTTGTATTTTTGCAGTTTAATCCAAACTGCGCCCAAATGTACGCCTATATCACTGGCAGAATAGCTGAAAAATCGCCCACCTACGTCGTCTTGGACAACCAGGGCATCGGCTATCTAATCAACATCACGCTCAACACCTTCACCGCCATCGGCGAGAAGGAAGAAGTGCGCCTCTTCACCCATGAGCAAATCCTCGAAGATGCCCACAACCTCTTTGGCTTTTATTCTGCCAAGGAGCGCGACCTCTTCGAACTGCTCATCTCCGTGTCGGGCGTAGGCTGCAACACGGCTAGACTCATCCTCAGCTCACTGACCGTCAACGAGCTGAGCAACGCCATCGCCAACGACGACGTGAAGACCATTCAAGCCGTGAAAGGCATCGGCGCCAAGACCGCCCAACGCATCGTCATCGACCTGAAGGACAAACTCAAGAAAAACGACTTCCCGACGGAAATTTTCGCCGTTCAAAACAATACTATCAAAGCCGAAGCGTTATCAGCATTGACGATATTGGGCTTCAGCAAAGGTGCCGTCGACAAAGCACTCGACAAACTGCTGAAACAAATGCCCGAGGCCAACGTCGAAACGCTGATCAAAGAAGCACTTAAAATATTGTAAATTAGATGAATACCAATATATTACAAATGCAGAATGAGGAATGCGGAATGAGGAATGTGGATTCTCATCCAGTATTGACTTCGTCGAATACTTCGTATTTCAGCATTCAGCATTCAGCATTCCTCATTTTTTTCCTTCTTGCTTTATTCTTATCTCCAGCCTTTAGTTTGAAAGCTGCGAGCAGTTATGATATCTTCTATCCCAACCCATACCTTGTAGAGCCCGACACGACCAAGGTCATCTACCCCATCCCTGTCAACACGGGCAACCCTTTGGAAGACCTCAACAACAAGTCGCCTCTCTACCTCAACGACCCCGACAACTTCAATACCGAAATCATCTATGACCCGCTGACCGGACAATACACCTTCAAGCGTCGCATCGGCCAGTTCTACTACGACACCCCCACCACCCTTTCGCAAAGCGAATATTTTGAGTATCAGAACAAAAAAGGCATACAGCAATACTGGAAGGAACGCCGCAGCCAAAACGCACGTTCGACCACCAACGGCAGTTCCATCATCCCTCCGCTCTACATTGGCGGCAAGGCCTTTGAGACCATCTTCGGCAGCAACACCATCGACATCCGTCCCCAAGGCTCCGTCGACCTCACCTTCGGCTTCAAGCACAGCTTCCGCGATGACCCCTCAATGACCGAGCGCCGCAAACGCCACAACGACTTTGTGTTCGACACCGATTTGCAACTCAACGTGATTGCCAAGATCGGCGACAAGATCAACTTCAACATTAACAAGAACACCAAGGCGACTTTCAACTACCAAGACAAGCTCGACCTGAAATACCAAGGCAAGGAAGACGAAATCATCCAACTGCTGGAAGCCGGTAACGTCAGCTTCCCGCTCAACAGCACGCTTATCACAGGTACACAACAGCTGTTCGGTGTGAAGTCGAAACTGAAGTTCGGCAAGACCACCGTGTCGTCCATCGTCTCCTACCAAGAGAGCGAGTCGCAAAACATCACCGTTCAAGGCGGCGCACAAACCAACCAGTTTGAGCTCAGCTGCCTGGAATACGAGGAAAACCGTCACTTCTTCCTCAGCCAGTACTTCCGCGACCAATATGAGGCCGCCATGTCAACCCTCCCCACCATCACCTCCAGCATCAACATCACAAAAATTGAGGTATGGATCACCAATACCAACACTTCGACACAAAACACACGTAACATCCTTGCGTTGAACGACTTGGGCGAAGGCAAAAACAACTGGATCTACAACTCGGAAATCACTCCGACCAATAGCAAGGTGTTTCCGCGCAACGCGGCCAACAACCTGCTCACCCGCATGGACACCACGCAGATCCGCAGCATCAGTTCGGTGACCAACTACATGAGCAACGACCCTATGCGCATCGGCCGATCGGGTTACATGGTCTCGGGCCGCGACTTCGAGAAAGTGGAGAATGCCCGCCGCTTGAGCAACACCGAGTTTTCGCTCAACTCGAAGTTGGGCTTCATCTCTTTGAATGTCAGCCTAAACGCCAACCAAACCCTGGCCGTCGCCTACCAATACACCATCGTGGGCTCAGATGAGGTCTACCAAGTTGGTGAATTCTCCGACCAAGGCATCAACACGCCCAAGGTATTGGTGACCAAGCTGTTGAAAGGCACCACAGTGAACACCAAGATGCCCATCTGGAACCTGATGATGAAAAACGTCTACAACATCAGGGCCTACCAAATCGGGTCGCAGGACTTCATGCTGAACATCTTCTACAACGGCAACTCGAACAGCACGCCTTATGGCTACTTCACCGAAGGCTCAGTGAAAGGTGTAGCTCTGCTGAACTTGATGGGTTTGGACAACTTGACCACACAAAACAACCCCATTGCTGGTGGCGATGGCGTGTTTGACTTCTTGGATAATGCCGCCACTCAAGGTGGTACCATCAACGCATCAAATGGCCGCATCTTCTTCCCTGTGCTGGAGCCTTTCGGCAAGCACATCCACGAAAAGATCTTCCCCGACGAACCTAACTTGGCCAACAAATATGCCTTCGACTCACTGTACACGATGACGAAGACCTCGGCTGAGCAGTATTCTGAGAAGAACAAATTCAGCTTGAAGGGTTATTACTCGTCGCAGTCGGGCAGTGAGATCAGCCTCAACGCCATGAACGTGGCACAAGGCTCGGTGACCGTCACCGCAGGTGGTGTGCAACTCGTTGAGAATGTCGACTATACCGTCGACTACACTTTGGGTCGCGTCACCATCCTCAACGAAGGTATCCTCAACTCAGGCACACCCATCAACATCTCGTTGGAGTCGAACTCGGGCTTCAGCGCCATCCGTAAGACCTTCTTGGGTACCCGCGTCGAACACGAGTTCAACCGTGACTTCCATGCGGGAGCCACACTACTCTACTTGGGCGAAAAATCCTACACCCAGAAAATCAACTATGGCGAGGAAGCCATCGCCAACACCATCTATGGCGCCGACCTCAGCTACCACACCGAGGCGCGTTGGCTGACGAGCTTCATCAACGCTTTGCCTGGTATCAGTACAAAGGCTCAATCGCGCATCAACGTTGACGGTGAGTTTGCCCGCTTCATCCCTGGCCTTTCCAAGTCGGCCAGCGAACCCGGCACTTCCTACATCGACGACTTTGAAGGCGCCAAGTCGACCATCGACCTGCGTCTGCCCACTTTATGGTACATGGCCAGCACGCCGCAGAACCAAAACGACCTCTTCCCCGAGGCAGCCGCCAACACCGGCCTCAACTACGGCAAGAACCGCGCTAAGTTATCGTGGTACGTCATCGACAACTCCATCTTCTACGACCGTAACTCCAATTACCGTCCAGCCAACGTGGACAACGAAGAGCTATCGAAAAACTCGGTCCGTCAAGTGCTTGAGACCGAGCTCTTCCCCAACAAAGACATCGAGACTGGCACGCAGACCAACATCTCTGTGCTCAACTTAGCCTACTATCCCGAAGAACGTGGTCCCTATAACTATGACGTCGACCCGACGCCCTACTCCGCCGGTATCACCGAAGACGGCAAGCTGAAAGACCCGAAGAGCCGTTGGGGCGGTATCATGCGTAGGATGGAGTCGACCGACTTTGAAGCCACCAACATCGAATACATCGAGTTCTGGCTCATGGATCCCTTCGCTGACGAGGAATTTGCAGACAACCCAGGTAAGCTATACATCAATTTGGGCGACGTTTCGGAAGACATCCTCCGCGATGGCCGCAAATTCTACGAAAACGGTCTGCCTACCACTTCGACGGTAGAGAACGTCGACACCACCATCTGGGGTCGCGTGCCCACCTTACAGGATATTGTTGGTACCTTCAACAACTCGGCGGAAGCCCGCCAATACCAAGACGTTGGATACGATGGCCTGCGCGACGAGGACGAACGCAACTTCTTCGAAAACACCTACTTGAACATCGTTAGGGATCGTTTTGGCGAAGGCTCAGCCGCCTACACCAAAGCCTTCGACGACCCGTCTGGCGATAATTACCATTACTTCCGCTCCAACGACTGGGATTCTCCTGATGACGAAGTCCACAGAAGCATCTTGGCGCGTTACAAGGAGTTTAATGGTCCCGACGGCAACTCACCTGCCGACTACCAGCAGACCGAAGGCTATATGAGCAGCAACTCCACCCTGCCCAACGCCGAAGACATCAACGGCGACAACACCTTGAGCGAGTCGGAGCGCTACTACCAATATGAAATCGACCTCAACCCCGCCAAGATGGTCGTCGGTCAAAACCACATCGCCGACATCTTCCAATCTGGTGGCGTGGCATTGCCCAACGGACAAATCAGCGGCGTGACCTGGTACCAGTTCCGCATCCCCGTCAGACAGCCTGACCGCGTCATTGGTCGCATCGATGACTACTCAAGCATCCGCTTCATGCGTATGTTCTTGACCGAGTTCCAGAAACCTATCGTGCTGCGTTTCGCCACCCTCGACCTCGTGAAAGGCGAATGGCGCACCTATTCGCAGAGCATCCAAGCCCCTGGCGAATATGAGCCCAACGATATCAGCAACGAGACCACCTTTGACATCTCGGCCGTCAGCGTTGACGAGAACAACCGCCGCGTTCCCGTGCCTTATGTCACCCCTCCCGGCATTCAGCAAGAGCGTGTCATCGGCATGACGCAGACCACCCGCATCAACGAGCAGTCACTGCAAATGACCGTGCAGAACCTCGTCGACGGCGATGGTCGCGCCATCTACAAGACCGCCGACTTCGACCTGCGGCAATACAAATACCTGAAGATGTTCGTCCACGCCGAGGCGGCCCATGAAGACATGCCGCTCGACGACCAAGACCTCACCGTCTTCATGCGTATCGGTACCGACTTCACCGAGAACTACTACGAATACGAGGTGCCTTTAAAAGTGACAGCTTGGGGAACACCCTATACCAACGACGAAGCCATCTGGCCAGAAATCAACAACTTGGAAATCCGTTTGGAAGACCTCGTTGAGGTGAAGCAACGGCGCAACGAGGCCATGAACCAACCCAACAGCAACGTACGCCTCAACTACATCTACTCCGAAAAGACCAAGAAAGGCACCGTTGACAACAAAGACTACTATCACACCATCAAGGTGATAGGTAACCCGAGCATCAGCGACGTGGAAGCCATGATGATAGGTATCCGCAACCCGAAACGACAAAACCTCGCCGACACCGACGACGGCCAACCCAAGAGCGCCGTGGTGTGGGTCAACGAGCTGCGCCTCACCGACTTGAACAGCAACGGTGGCGTGGCCGCTACGGGACGACTGGAAGCCACCCTTGCCGACTTGGGCCGTGTGAGCGTCAACGGATCCTATAGTTCAGCAGGCTTCGGTGCCTTGGACAGCCGTATCACCAACAACACCTTTGAGGCGCGGTCGGCATTCAATGTCTCTACTGACCTCGAGTTGGGCAAGTTCTTCGAAAACACTGGCCTCAAGATTCCGATGCACATCGACTACGGGCAAAACAAGGTCACGCCACTCTATAACCCCTACGACCCCGACATCAAGCTGAAAGACGCCCTTGCCGCCATGAACAGCGACGAAGAGAGGGCTGAATTCACCTCCACCATCCACGACTACACCCGACAGAAGAACATCAACTTCATGAATGTGCGAAAAGAGCGCGTCACGAAGAAACGCAACGAGGATGAAGGAGGTAAAGGCAAGAAAGAAAAAGAGAATCCAAGAGATCCCAACAGAAGCCTGAGTGGCGGACGTGGCAACATGCCAAAGGTACACTTCTACGACATCGAGAACTTCAACCTCTCATTCGCCTACAGTGAGACCTTCCAAGAAAACACCGACATCAAGTCGAACATGGTGAAGACCTACCGTGGCGGATTGGGCTACAACTATGCGGGCAATCCCAAACCCGTGGAGCCTTTCGCCAAGGCCAAATGGGCATCAAAGCCCGCCTTGCAGATCATCAAAGACATCAACTTCTACTACGCGCCCAAGACCCTCACCTTCAATACGGAGATGTATCGTTACTATTCGGAGCGTGAGATGCGTAACAAGAGTGGTGGCATCATCAACATCATCCCCACCTTCTCAAAGCAATGGGACTGGACGCGTAACTACCAAGTGCGTTATGACCTCACCAAGGCTCTCACTTTCGATTACTCGGCACAAGCCCAGGCCTACATCTATGAGCCCGCCGGCTTCGTCGACCGCAATGCCGACCCCGAGAAATGGCAAAAGGTACAGGACACCATCAAGAACGAGTTGAAGAACTTGGGCTCTGTGTCGCGCTATACGCAAAACTTCAACGCAAGCTACACCTTGCCCATCAACAAGATTCCGATCTTCAACTGGGTCACAGCAAGCGCCAACTACCAAGGCACTTACAACTGGACGGCACCTGCCAAATCCATCCAGCACCGCTTGGGCAACACCATCGACAACTCAAGCAATATCCAAGGTAATGCCACCCTCGACTTTGCCAAGCTATACAACAAGGTGCCATACTTGAAGCAAGTGAATTCGCCACAGCGACGCAGCGACGGCAAGAGCGAAAAAGACAAAGGCAAGGGAAAAGACAACAAGAAAGACAAGGAAAAAGACGGAAAGGAGGAGGGCGGACAGCCTGCCGACTCGACCAAAACCGCACCCAAGACAAACTACGGCAAACTTGTCCTCGACAACTCGTTACGCATACTTACCCTCGTCAAGAAAGTGTCAGGAACCTATTCTCTTAACCAAGGACAGTCTCTGCCAGGCTTCATGCCCAAGACCAATTACTTTGGTATGAGTACACCGGGATGGGCACCAGGTGTAGGATTTGTGTTGGGCAGCAACTTTGGAAGCGACGCCAACATCTTCGACAAAGCCGTTCTTAACAGCATCGACGTGGAAGACGCCATGCGTTGGCTCACCACCGACTCGATTCTCAGCGACCCGTACATACGCCGCAAGACGGAAACCATGAACTACCGCGTCAATACCGAGCCTTTGCCCGGCATCAAGATCGACTTCACAGGAAACCGTAGCTACGCCGAGAACCAGCAGCATTACTTCCGCTACAACGAGCTGACCAACAACTTCGATGTGTTCACTCCGACCAACAACGGCAACTTCAGCATGAGTTATTTCATGGCTGGTACCGCCTTCGTCACTTCCGACTCCACCTCGTCGCGGCTGTTCGACAACTTGATGGAGAACCGAAAAATCATAGCCGAACGCATCGCACGCAACAACCCGCAGTGGATCGATCAAGTGAACGAATACACCTTCGACAGCATCGCAGGCGACTACTTCCCGAAAGGCTACGGCTCAAGCTCAATGGACGTGTTGCTATACTCCTTCATTGCTGCCTACACCGGAAGAGATGCCAACACCATCAGCCTCAATCCCTTCCCGCGCATCCCATTGCCCAACTGGACACTCACCTACAACGGTTTGACCAACATCCCTTCAATCGGCAAGATTTTCAAGACCGTCAACATCACCCACGGCTACAAGTCGAACTATGCCATTAACGCATGGGCCAGCAACGTGTATTACGACGAGGACAACACCATACAAACCTTCGAGAACTCCGACATCATCATTCCAAAGTACGACATGTCGCAAATTGTCCTCAACGAGCAATTCACTCCTTTGCTGGGCATCGACTTGGGTTTGCAAAACTCCATGACCATCAACTTGCAGTATAAGAAGAGTAGGACATTGACTTTGAGCTTTGCCAACAACCAACTCACCGAGGTGAACGGTCGTGAGATCGTCGTCGGAGGCGGCTATCGCATCAAGAACCTGTCGTTCAACATCACACCCATCGGCGGCAGCGGTAAGTCGCAGACCATCAAGAACGACCTCGTGCTAAAACTCGACGTCGGCTTCAAGAGAGACATCACCATCTTGCGCCGCATCGACGAAAACAACAACCAAGTATCGGCCGGCCAAAACAAAATCAACTTCTATCTCACAGCCGACTACAACTTCAGCCAAAGATTGTCAGCACAGGCATTCTTCAAGTACGACCTCGCCATTCCAGAGGTGGCCAACACCTTCCGGAACTCCACCACATACGGTGGCATCACCCTTAGACTTAGCTTGGCACAATAAAATTTTCAGCAAAATGTGAAGTGAGCCACTAAAATATGTAATTTCGCAGCCTAAACAGAAACACTTTAAAACATACATCAAATGAATATTCCAGCAAATCTGAAGTACACCAACGACGACGAATGGATCCGCCTCGAAGGCGAAGAAGCCTACGTCGGCATCACCGATTACGCACAACACGAACTTGGCGACATCACCTTCGTTGATGTTGACCCCGACATCGTCGGCGAGACCCTTGACGCCCAAGAAGAATTCGGCGCCATTGAAGCCGTGAAGACCACCGCCGAGCTGCTCATGCCCGTCGCCGGCGAAATCCTCGAAGTCAACGAAGCCCTCGCTGACGAAGAGAATGCCAAACTCGTCAACAGCGATCCTTACGGCGAAGCTTGGATCATCAAGATCAAAGTGAACGACGTCGCCGAACTCGACGGCCTCCTCGATGCCGCAGCTTACGAAGCCAAGATCGGTTAATCCCTTGGAACGTCTGACAAGAAATAGCATCCCGGGAATCCTGTGTGGAATCGTCATCCTGATTCTGACTGGACTCCCGGGTTCTTTTTTCCCTCACGTCAAGCCAGCAATTGGACTCGACAAGGTGGCCCATGTCTTGATGTATGCAGGTTTTGCCTTTGCCTGCCTCTGGGGCTATCGCAAGCAATTCGTTTCCAATGGGCAACACTATAGGCGAAAAGCCATCATTCTTACCGTCCTCATCAGCATTGCGTATGGTGGACTGACCGAAATCATGCAAGAAACCATCACCTTTCTTCACCGCTCAGGCGACTGGCGCGATTTGATTGCCGATAGCATCGGAACGGGGATCGGCGTACTTGTTTTTTATCTTTTTTTCGGTAGAAAAAAATAAAATTTGCCTCATTTGCGTTTTATAAGCAAAATATTACTACTTTCGCATCGTCAAATTGGAAAGTAGAATTTAAAAACATACAACCATGGAAGAGAAAAAATCACCTAAGGCTAATCTTGAGAACAAGAAAGTGATGTTCACGCAGATAGGTTTGATCATCAGCTTGCTCATCGCATGGTTGGCCTTCGAGCACAAGAGCTACGACAAGCGCCAAATTGACGAAAGCTTGCTCAATCGCGAGGTCGTATTGGACGAGGAAATGGTGGAAATCACCAAGCAAGAGGAACAAAAGCCTCAGCCGGTGGAACAGCCCCAGCAGACCACTCAGCTCGAAATTGTGGACGACAACGTAGAGACTGAAGACATCAACATCAACGCCGAAGTGGAACAGAACGAAGTCATCGAAGAGTATGTTGCCCCTGAGGTCGTGGAAGAAGAAGTCGTGGAACAGGAAATCTTCCAAATCGTGGAAGAGATGCCTGCCTTCCCTGGCGGCGAGCAAAAACTGATGGAGTATGTTGGTAAAAACATCAAGTATCCTCAGATTGCCCGTGAAACTGGTATCCAAGGCCGTGTGTTCATCGGTTTCGTTGTTGAACCCGATGGTTCCGTCTCCAACGTGAAGCTGCTCCGTGGTATCGGTGGTGGCTGCGACGAAGAAGCCATGCGCGTCGTCAAGTCGATGCCGAGATGGAAACCCGGCAAACAGCGTGGTAAGGCCGTGCGTGTGTCCTACCAAATCCCTGTGTTCTTCAAGCTGCAGTAAGCAGTTGAAAAAACCAAAAACAAAAAAAATCCGGCGCAATGCGTCGGATTTTTTTTCGTTCTGTAGAGACGCATTCAATGCGTCTCTACAGCAAAATAATTGTGAACAATCTCTGCCTTGGCAGGGCCAACAATCTCGGCAAGCCGCTCCATGGAGGCCTCCTTGATACCTTTCACGGATTTCAATTCGAGTAACAGTTTCTCAGCCGTCTTCTTCCCTATTCCCTTGATGTCGGCCAGTTCGGAATGCATAAAACCTTTCTCGAACTTCTTCCTATGGAAGGTAATGGCGAAACGGTGAACCTCGTCCTGAATATGCGCCAACAGACGGAACACCTCTGAATTGGGCTTCAAGCCCACCACACGGGGCGGGAAGCCGAAAAGCAATTCATTCGTGCGGTGACGGTCGTCTTTGGCCAAACCTGCAATGGGAATGTCGACATGCAACTCGTCTTGGATCACCTGACGCACCACCTCCATCTGTCCCTTGCCACCATCAGTGATAATAAGGTTGGGCAAAGGCTTGCCTTCTTCGATAAGTCGTGAATAACGACGGCGCACGACTTCTTTCATCGAGGCGTAGTCGTCGGGACCTTCCACCGTCTTGATGTTGAAATGCCGGTAGCCTGCCTTGTTAGGCTTGCCGTTCACGAACTGTACCATGCCCGCCACGGCATAGTCGCCTTGGAAATTGGAGTTGTCGAAACACTCGATGACATTAGGCACCTCGTCAAGCTGCAAGGCCTCTTTCAAGCTGTTCAAAACCCGTTTCTGATGGCGCTCGGGATCAACGAGTGTGCGCTGCTTATCAAGATCAATCTTGTATTGGAAGGCGTTGCGGCGCGAGAGGTCGAGGAGCTTCAACTTGTCGCCGCGTTGAGGAACGGTCACCTCCACTTCCTCGATGTCATAGTCTAGCTTCATCGGAACGATGATTTCTGGGGCATGGTCACCAAACTGCTGACGCAAGTCGGTAACAGCTAAGAGGAGCAACTCATCAGGGGTCTCTTCCAGCTTGCGTTTCATCTCGAAGGAATGCGACTGCACCACAGCGCCGTCCTTCACCTTCATATAGTTCACATAGAAAGTCTCGTCGTCGTCGACATAAGAGAACACCTCCACATTATGGATAGTCGCGCTGACCACCGTGGAACGGCTACGGTATTCTTCCAAAAGGTCATATTTCTCCTTGATGAGCTGAGCCTCCTCAAACTCCATACGTGAGGCATGGTCCATCATTGCCGATTTAAGTCCTCGAAGCACCCAACCCAAGTTGCCCTTGATGACCTCTCGAATCTCGGCAATCATGGCGTTGTAGTCCTCTTTGGAGATCAAGCCTTCACAGGGACCGTTGCATTTATGGATGTGGTAGTCAAGACAAACCTTGTACTTACCTTTTTCGACACCCGCTTCCGTCAATGGTGTGCGGCAGGAACGCACCTTATAGACTTGACTGAGCAAGTCCAGCAGAATATGCGCCGTGCGCACCGAGGGATAAGGACCGAAGTACTCCGAGCCGTCGTTCACCTTGCGCCGGGTGAGGAACACACGCGGGAAGGCCTCCTTCTTGATGCAAATCCAAGGATAGGTCTTGTCGTCCTTGAGCATGATGTTGTAGCGCGGCTTGTACTGCTTGATCATCGTATTCTCAAGCAACAGTGCCTCCGACTCCGAATCAACGATGCTGTATTCAAGGTCGGCAATTTTACTCACAAGGACGCGCGTCTTGCCCGTTTGTTCTTTATTGAAATAACTGCTGACACGGCGTTTTAAGTTTTTGGCCTTGCCAACGTAGATGAGGGTGCCGCTTTTGTCGAAATAGCGGTACACGCCGGGCTTGTTGGGCAGCGCAGCGAGCTTTTGTTTCACTATTTCGGGCAATTCCAGCATAATTGTGTTTTCTTTCCCACAAAACCTGCAAAACCCACAAAACTTTTTTTAGTTGGGGGAAGCACGCCAACCGGCTGCTTCCCGGCGGCAAGCGGTTGCGCACCGCTGCACGCTTCTCTTTGGACTTTTTTGTTGTTTTGACAGTTTTGTTGGTTTTGTGATAAATATACTATTCTCGATTCTTTTTCATGTGGTCCCAACCTTGGGCTTTGATGGGAATGACATGGTTGTCGGGGGTGATCATCTCGGCCACGCCCTTGTCATCGGTCATGTAGCCGATGACCGTCACGTCAGCCGACATGGTTTGTATCTTCTCGTAGTCCTTTTGGTCGATGGTGAAGAGCAGTTCGTAGTCCTCTCCCCCACTCAAAGCCGCCACCGAAGGCACAATTTGGAACTCCTTGGCCATCTTGTCCGTGGTCGGGTCGATTGGGATCTTGTTTTCATAGAGTTGACAGCCCACGCCCGATTCCTTGCAGAGATGCAGGATTTCGGAGGCCAAGCCGTCGGAGATGTCGATCATCGAAGTGGGTTTGATGCCCAAGGTCTTGAATTGCTCCACAATGTCCTTACGGGCTTCGGGCTTCAGTTGGCGTTCCAGCACATACTCCATGCCTTTCAGTTGGGGTTGCATATTGGGGTTGGAGAGGAACTCCACTTTCTCGCGTTCGAGGATGAGCAGGCCGATGTAGGCACCACCCAAGTCGCCCGAAACACAGAGCAGGTCATTCTTCTTGGCACCGCTGCGGTAGACGATGTCCTCGTCTTTCGCCATGCCGATGACTGTGATAGAGATGACAAGGCCCGTCTTGCTGCTCGTGGTATCGCCACCCACCATGTCGACATGGTAACGCTCACAAGCCAAACGAATGCCAGCATACAACTCATCCAATGCTTCGGCGGAATAGCGGCTCGACACGCCCAAGCCGACCACAATCTGTGTGGGGGTGCCGTTCATGGCATAGATGTCGGAGAAATTGCTGACGGCTGCCTTGTAGCCAAGGTGCTTCAAAGGGCAGTAGGTCATGTCGAAATGGATGCCTTCGATGAGCATGTCGACCGAGACGAGGGTACGATACCCTTCGTGGTTGATGACAGCGGCATCGTCGCCGACGCCTTTCAGCGAAGAGGCATTGCGCAAGGGGAAGTCCTGCGTCAGTTGGTCGATGAGGCCGAATTCACCAAGTTCGTCGAGTTCGGTCAAGGGTTTGTTTTCTTCTGCCATATTCTTCTTTATTATTGGCTGCAAAGGTAAGTTTTTTTCCTAACTTTGCGCCATGAAAACCATCAAAGACATTTACAAGATTGGTGTAGGCCCTTCGAGCAGCCACACCATGGGACCGCAGAAGGCGGCCTCCCTGTTCAATAGCCGTTTCCCAAATGCAGCCTCGTTTGAAGTGACACTTTATGGCAGTCTCGCTGCCACGGGCAAAGGCCACATGACCGACACCGCCATTCTCAATACCCTTCAGGCACCCACAGAAATCGTTTGGAAACCAGATGTCATTCTCCCGTTTCACCCTAACGGCATGTTGTTCAAGGCTTTCGATGCGGAGAAAAAACTTCTCGGTGATTGGCAGGTGTTCAGCATAGGCGGTGGTAATCTGGCCGAAGAAGGCAAATTGGATGAGTCGCCCGAGGTCTACCCACTCTCGAAGATGACCGACATCCTTAACTGGTGCGAGCGCACCGGCCGCACCTATTGGGAATATGTGTACGAATACGAAAACCAAAAGGAGATTGAAGACTACATGCTGAAGGTTTGGCAGGTGATGAAGGCTGCCGTTGAGCGTGGCCTTCAAGCCGAAGGTGTCCTCCCCGGACCACTCAACTTGAGCCGCAAAGCCGCTACTTATCACATCAAGGCATCGGGTTACACCCACACCCTGAAAAGCCGTGGCTTGGTGTATTCTTACGCCTTGGCTGTCTCTGAAGAAAACGCTTCGGGCGGTGTCATCGTTACAGCACCGACCTGCGGCTCATGTGGCGTGATGCCTGCTGTATTATACCATTTATCAAAGAGTTACGAGTTCACCGATCAACGCATCGTCCGAGCTTTGGTGACTGCGGGTTTGGTGGGCAACATCGTGCGCACCAACGCCTCCATCTCGGGTGCCGAGGTGGGCTGTCAAGGCGAAGTGGGCGTGGCGTGTGCCATGGCTGCCGCTGCTGCCAACCAACTGTTTGGGGGAAGTCCAGCCCAGATCGAATATGCCGCAGAGATGGCGCTTGAGCACCACTTGGGCATGACCTGCGACCCCGTTTGCGGTCTTGTCCAAATTCCTTGTATCGAGCGTAATGCCTACGCCGCTGCCCGTGCCCTCGACTCCAACATCTACTCCACCTTCTCCGACGGCCACCACCGCGTGTCGTTCGACAAAGTCGTGGAAACGATGAAAGAGACCGGCAAGGATTTGCCATCGCTTTATAAGGAGACTTCGCAGGGCGGACTGGCGAGGGATTATACACAAATGAGCTAAGAAACAAAAAAAGCCACTCGTAAGTGGCTTTTTTTTGTTGTGGTCCCACTAGGGCTTGAACCTAGGACCTACTGATTATGAGTCAGTTGCTCTAACCAACTGCGCTATGGGACCGCAAAAAACCAAGCAAATTCACACTTTTCAGTGTTTTTTCTTGCTTTTTGCGCTGCAAATTTACAATTTTGCACCGAATTAGACTGAAATTTTCTCAAAAATGAGCGCAAAAATCAAGAATATCATCTTCGACCTTGGCGGCGTGGTCCTCGACATCGACGAAACCATTGTGTATAAAGAACTCGAAAAAATGGGCATCAGCACTTCGGAACTAGCTCAATCAAAGGAGTTTATAGACATCATGAGCAAATTCGACACAGGCATCTACACTGCCCCCACCTTCCGCAAAAAAACCAAAACCCTTCTCGGTCAGGAAAAAATGACTGACCAGAGATTCGATGCCATTTGGAACGCCATGCTCCTCGACATCCCTCGCGAGCGCATCGAAGCCATCGAGAAGGTGAAGAAACACTACAAGATCTTCTTGATGAGCAACTCCAACGTAATTCATTACGATTTGTATGTTAGAGATTTGCAGCTACGTTTCGGCTACCACGAGTTTGACGAACTGTTCAACAAATCCTATTTCTCCTTTGCCGAGCATCTGGAAAAACCCGACCCGCGCTTCTTCGAACTGATTCTTGACCACGAAGGACTGTTGCCTGAGGAAACACTTTTCATCGATGACACTGCAGCAAATATCAAAGTTGCCAAGTCATTGGGCATCAAAACGTATCATATCAGTCGCGAGGAACTGGTGAGGAATTTGTTTGAGAATGGAGTTTTAAAGGAAGGGGTGGTTTGACTATGGCCTATGACTAAAGAAAGTGTACAAATTCGTTTTGCGACCTTCTTGAGCAGCCTTCAGCGATATTAGAAGGGATCGATACAGAAGCTCTTTGAAGCTGGTCACAAAGAGCGTACAATTCTTTTCTCGGAAACTGCTCTGTTAATTCATAAACTTGTACGGAGAAGTCCACTCCAGCATTCCAAACGTCATAATTTCTGAAATTTCTCATAAACCTCTGTATTTTAATTGTTTAAACATAATAATCCCATTAAAAAGCAGAAACACAAAGCCCCGTTAAAACAGCCATAGTCATAGGCCATAAGCCATAGTTAAAGGCCATAGTAACTATTAATCTCGTCCAAAATCCTCAAAACCTCTTCAACTGAAAGCGTCTCCATCAACCTCATTTTGAACGGCTTAAAATTCGGCAGACCTTTGAAATAGGCCGACCAATGCTTGCGGATTTCCAATAAAGCAATGTGCTCACCTTTCCATTCTATGGAACGTTGTAAATGTATCTTGCTGACGCGAACGCGCTCTGTCACATCGGGCAAGGGCAACTCCTCCCCTGTCTCCAAATAATGTCTTATCTGGCTGAAAATCCATGGATTGCCGTAGGTGGCGCGACCGATCATCAGTCCATCCACACCAAATGTATCCTTATAATACTTTGCAGAAGGCCCGTCCACCACGTCGCCGTTGCCAATGATGGGGATATGCATGCGGGGATTGTTTTTCACCGCTCCGATTAACGTCCAATCGGCGGGCTCGCTGTATTTGGTGGTGCGCAGGCGACCGTGTATCGTCAGGGCGACGATGCCCACGTCTTGCAGACGTTCGGCGATGTCGACAATTTCGCGGTGCGCGTCATCGTAACCGAGGCGTGTCTTGACCGTCACAGGTGTCTTTACCGCCTCCACCACAGCCTTGGTAATGGCAACCATCTTAGGGATATCGTTCATGATGCCTGAGCCCGCACCTTTCGAAGCCACTTTCTTCACCGGACAGCCAAAATTGATGTCGATGATATCGGGGTGGGCGGTCTCGGCATAGCGCGCCGCCTCAACCATGGGCTCGACAGCGTTGCCGAAGATTTGGATACCCACGGGACGTTCCATCTCCTCGAAATCGAGTTTCTTGATGCTCTTCACCGAATCGCGGATCAGGCCGTCGGCAGAGATGAATTCCGAGTAGACCACGTCGGCGCCAAAGAGTTTGCAGACATAACGGAACGGCGGGTCCGACACGTCTTCCATAGGCGCGAGGAGCAGGGGATAATGCTCGAATTCGAGGTGGGCAAGTTTATACATGGCTACATGTCTTATTTAACTACAGATGGCACAGATTTCACTGATTGACGCAACCAGAATTTGGCAACTTCGTTGCGGATGGATACAGATAGACCATCGTTGGCATGAATCTGTAAACATCTGGCGCTTGCGCCTTAAAACCATTATTATTGCTCATTCGTTTAATCTGTATAATCTGTAGTTTGCTATTATTTCAACTGCAAAATTACAAAAAGTGTATCTTTGCCGCAAAATTAAACCAACTATGAACGACAATCTGAAACAATCCACGGGAATCAGAATCCTTATCTTCTTGGTCATTTTATTGATCAGCGGCCTGATAGGTGTTGCTGCCTCCGCTTTATTTATGTTCGCTGGCGACACAGGCATGAAACTCGGACAAGGCATCAGTTCCATTTTTATGTTTGTGGTACCTCCCATCGTGTACTATTTCATCACGCGCAAGGAACATCAAATGAGGGATTTAGGCCTTCGCAAACTCAGTCCTCCCTGGTGGCTCATCTTCATAGGAGCCGTTTTGATGTTCATCTCACTACCAGTCTCCAACCTGCTGACCGAATGGAACGAAGGTATGAAACTAGGTGGAGCGTTCCAGATGTTGGAAGACATGATGAAGACTCTGGAACAAACTGCAACAGACCTTACCGAGCGCATGCTCAACGTCGACACCATCGGAGGCTTGCTGCTCAACCTAATCATCATCGCATTGATACCGGCCATAGGAGAAGAATTGACCTTTCGTGGCGTGATACAACAAGCGCTAACGCGTAAGATGAACCCTCATATCGCCATCATCCTTTCGGCGGCCATCTTTTCCTTCATCCACTTCCAGTTCTACGGCTTCCTAACGCGTATGTTCCTAGGCATGCTCTTAGGCTACATGTTCTACATCACTGGCTCACTGTGGACGAGCATCCTCATGCACTTCCTCAACAACGGAAGCGCTGTTTTGATCTATTACCTTAACAACAAGGGTATCATCAATGTCGATGTCGACCACTTTGGCGCCACGCAAAGCGTATGGCTCATCATCGTCAGTGCGGTGGTGACCATCGGACTCATCGCTTGGAGTTGGATCAAGGCGCAGCCCAAGAAACAAGCCGAGACTACTCCCTTAACTCCGCCAGCGGGAAACAATTAAAGGAACTTATCCAAGAAGATAAAGGGCATCAGCGACTCGACTCCGTCAAATACCATGACAGGGCCGGTGTCACCTTGGCAGAGCACGCGCAAAGGTCTTTGCGATACCTGCTCCACCTCCACCATCACCTGACGGCAAGCCCCGCAAGGGGCCACAGGCTCGTCGATGGCTTTTGTGGCCGACCATGCCGTCACCGCCAAAGCCTCGAAAGGCACACCTGGATATTGTGCCATGGCAGCAAACATCGCCACTCTTTCGGCACACAGACCGCTGGGATAGGCAGCATTTTCGATATTGTTGCCCAACACGACGGCTCCATTGGCCAAACGTACGGCGGCGCCCACATTGAACTTGGAATAAGGTGCGTATGCATTACGAGACGCCTCGTGGGCAAGCCGCAATAATTCAGCATCGCTCGAGTCGAGTTCCTCAAGATGATCGTAAACAGTGTAAGGACAAATAAAGCGTTCTTTTTTCATGATGGCATCATTTTTCATTCATGATGCTGCAAAGATAAGGAAAAAAACCTTATTGATTGACATCCACACGTCTTTGAGGCTTGGCAAACAGCAACAAGGCCATAAAGAAGGCAAACAGGGTGGCACCAGCTTGGGTCTCCAAAGTGTCTTCGGGAAACATGGAGAGCAGCATAACGCAAAGGAACATCATATATAAATAAGTGTGATTCCGTTTTGACGCAAACCAAGGATAAAGCAAGACGAAAAGGAAGAAAGCCAAGCCCACCAAACCGAAAGCCACTGCAATGGCGAGATACTGGTTATGGGCGCGGAAACGGAACTCGTCCTTCAATGGCGAATGAATCTCATCGTAGCTTTCGGCAAAGGCCTGTGGCACATCGCCTGTGCCTACGCCAAACCAAGGATGCTGCTTGATAATGTGGAATGAAGCCCTCGTATACTCCATGCGTTGCGAAAGCGAGCCACCATTGGGATTGTTGTAGCGGCGATAAAGATTGTATTCAAACAGCGTTGAAGAAAGCCTCGCCCGAAGACCTGGATGCTTCCAATTGTTGTAGTTGGCCACGCCTTGCTCAATGTTTTTGACGTCCTCGTCAGTCAATGCCATCACTCCTTCCGCATCTTTGCGCAAATCCTTTGAGGTGAGGTAACGCGCCAAAGTGGCTTCAAGGTTCTCGCCATCGGCGGTAGCGCCGTCAAAAGGCAGTTCGCTGCGCTGCGACCAAGTCTCTCTCAATTCATTCCTATTATAGTATAAGCCTACATATTTGCCGTCCTCAACGGGATTGTGGATCGTGTCGTGCCAATAGGGATTACCTTGTGCCGTCGTCTTCTCCAAAGTACTGAGATCAACGGGCTTCACCTCCACCATGGGTTTGACGACGACCCAAACCGCCACCACAATGGCAGCTATGACCATCAAAGCCGAAACGCCAAGGGCAACACGCCAGCCTCTACCCTTTTTCCATCGCAGGAAAGCAAATAGCAACGAAGCCAGGACGACAGCGGCCAAAATCACATAGCCCGATAAGGATTCAAAAATGAAAATCACATAAGCAAACCAGAACAGCAAGAGCCACATCAGGAATTGGTCAATAACCACCTTTATCCCAAAACTCGGCACGCCTTCCCCTTTCGAAATACGTCTTTTATAAAGGTAATACCCAATCACCGCCATGCTGAAGACGATGTTGAGGCAAAAACGAATATGACTGATGAAACGGGAAATCTCGCGAACATCCTCGTAATCGTGCCTGACATAACGGAAAAAACTGAACTGTGTAGCGATGAAGACCGAAAGCACATAGACGAGCATCACCAAGTCGAAACGCTTGCGGTCGAGTGGTTCCAGGCTCGACAACACGAAGGGCATGACCAAAATGGGCAGCTTGACACGAAGGTCTTTCATCGCATACTCGAAATCAGAGGTCCACAGTAATCCGACAACGTGCATGAGATAGAATGCGACCAGCAAAACAGCGGCTTTATTGTGCCAAAACCGAGATAGCTTTTGCTTGAAGTCTCTGGTGACAATGCCATCCACAAGCCATACGAGGACAAGCCAAAATTGCGACATGCCCATCAAAAACGGCGAGAGCGTGAGGCCTACGGCCACCATCAGCAAACCCAACAAGTAGGCTTGGTTCAGGTAGGGTCGTATGGAAGCCTGCGCCTTCATCACTTGCCACTCAAGATGCTGTGGTATTCGTCCTTGCCGTTGGTATTGAGCAGGATCTCAAAGGCGCGTTTCAGGTCGGGGTCATCATTAAGCGAGGCGACAATACGACCTTTTTGATAATAGTAGCGACCTACGATTTCAGAACGCAACAGCTCTTCGATATCCTTGCGGTTATTAAGCAAGTCGTTATCCTTCTCGGCGGCGAGATTTTTCTCCAACAAATCGATTTGTGGCTTTATCTTGTCCAGATAGCCTTCTTCTTTAGCCGTTTTCTTCAATTTTTCAATGGCCTTCTCACTCTCAGTAGTGTAGCTGAACTTCTTGTCCTTCACGAACTTCATAAAGTCCTGATAAGTGGCCTCGTCAATTTGGAAGCGTTCGGCTGGTGCTATGCTCTTATGCTCGCTGTAGAATTTGTTGGCATAGTCGAAAATATAGTTCTTGCCGAAGAGATAGGCCGTCACCGTGGCGTAAGGGTCACGACTGACCTTCACATCGGGGGTGATGCCATGGCCTTCGTAGACAGTACGGCCGCCCACAGTCTTGAATGCTTTACCGAGGGTGTCTTTTTTCATCTGGGCAGTGTCTTTCTTATGCGAATAGTCGATCTCCTGGATGCAGCGTCCACTAGGGATGTAGTAGTGAGCCACCGTAACCTTCATCTGGGTGTTGTAACTCAAAGGTAAGATGTTTTGTACCAAACCTTTACCAAAAGTCCTTTGTCCGATGATGACACCGCGGTCATAGTCCTGGATGGCACCCGCCACAATCTCACTGGCTGAGGCACTGCTGCCGTCGACGAGGATGGCCAAAGGGATCTCCAGGTCAACAGGCTCGTTGGTGGTGGGATGCATGCTGTTGGCCGTGGCAGCCTTGCCCTTCATCGAGACCACAGGTTTGCCTTTGGGAATGAAGAGGTTGACGATGTCGACCGCTTCGTTCATAAGACCACCTCCATTGCCGCGTAAGTCGATGACGAAGCCTTTTAATTCATTACCTTTTTTCATCTCCACAAACTTCTCCTTCACTTCCTTGGCTGCATCACGGGTGAAGCCACTCAAAGAGAGATAGGCGATGCCGTTGTCGAACACCTTATAATAAGGTATGTTGTCGATCTTCACCTTCTCGCGCTTCAATTTGATTTCCAAAGGCTGCTCTTGACCATACCGCTTGAGTTTCAGCGTCACCTCAGTGCCAGGTTGCCCCTTCAGCAGGTTGCTGACCTCTTGGGTATTCTTTTTCTTGCAGTCCACACCATTCACCTCAAGGATGGCATCACCCGCGATGATGCCCGCTTTCTGTGCCGGCCAACCTTCGTAGGGGTCGGAGATGCGGGTGAACTCGCCGTCGTATTGGATGATGGCGCCGATGCCGCCATATTCGCCTGTGGTCATGAACTTGGCGTTCTCGATGTCCGACTCGGGGATGAAGACCGTGTAGGGGTCGAGGCCTTCGAGCATGGCCTTGATGGCGTTCTCGTTGAGTTCGCCCGGGTTGATTTCGTCAACATAGTTGAGGTTCAGCTCACGGAGGAGACTGTTGTAGATGTCGAGGCTTTTGGCGATTTCGAAGTTGTTCTGCTTCTCTTGGGCGAAGAGACCCAGCGGAAGAAGCAATGCGACTAAAAAAACAAAAAGTTGTATCTTTTTCATTTTCAATTATTAAACTCTAAACTATTAACTCAAAACTCTAAACCAATCACGGCACAGGGTCGTACCCACTACCACCCCATGGGTTACAGGAGAGGATGCGTTTGAACGTGAGCCAGCCGCCTTTGAAAAAACCGTATTTCTGGATGGCCTCGATGCCGTAGTTGGAACAAGTGGGCGTATAGCGGCAGCTGTTGCCAATGAAAGGCGACAGCGTCACCTGATAGATGCGGATGAGCAGGATCAGGAACTTAGCCGGCAGTTGGGCGATGCGTTTCATGGTTGATGAGCTTTGTCGAATCATGGCTGGTGTGCTTTGTCGAATTATACTTATTAATCAGCTCATTAACGGCTTTCTTAGTCTTGGCAAACATCTCCTCGTAGCTGTGGATGACCGTAGCCGTATAGACTAACGCTACATCCACGGAAATATTATCCTTTTCGCAGATTTCGTAGAGGGCTGCCTTGTTGCGACGCCACGATTCCCGAATCAGACGTTTCACGCGGTTGCGATTAATGGCATGGTGGAAGCGTTTCTTGGAGACGGAAACGAGCAAACGGCAGGTGACGGGATGGTTTTCGTCATGTCTGAACAAATAGACGACACGATAGGGATACACACCGAAGCCATGGCCTTTGTCGAAAAGCGCCTGGATGTCGTTTTCCTTACAAATCCTCTCGTATTTGGGGAGTCCCTCCTGAGCCGTCATGGCATGAAACGCTTTTCGGGAGGATTATTTTTTCTTGCTCTTCTTGTTCTCGGCAGCAAGGTATTCCTCCATGGCCATGGTCATGGAAGGAGCCGTCTGTGTGGGAGCACGGAAACTGAGCTCAAAGCCAGCGTCAATGATGGCTTGGCAGGTGGCATCACCGAAACCGCCAATGGCGACCTCTTTCTGCTCGAATTCAGGGAAGTTCTCTTTCAACGAAAGGATACCGGCAGGGCTAAAGAATACAAGCATGTCATAGTCGTTGATTTTTATGATATCCTTCAAGTCGGCCGAAACGGTGCGGAACATCACGGCCTTGGTGAAATTGAGCTTTGCGGCAGTCAACAGGTCAAGTGTGGCATCAGAACTGATGTCGGAGCAACAATAGAGGTATTTCTCGTCCTTGTGCTTCTTCATGATGTCTATGAGGTCGTTAAGGGTCTGGCTCCCGTAGAACACCTTGCGCTTGCGGTATTGCACGTAACGCTGGAGATAGAAAGCTGTCGACTCGTTGATGCAGAAATACTTCAGTGTTTCTGGAACAGCATAACGCATTTCCTTGGCCACTCTGAAGAAATGGTCGATGGCGTTACGGCTAGTGAGGATGATGGCAGTGTATTCCGGAAGCTTGATATGTTCCTGGCGGAGTTCGCTTGCAGAGACTGCGTCAAGTTTGATGAACTTTTCGAAAGTAATGGTCACGCCATACTTCTTCGTCATGTCGGCAAAAGGCGTCTTCGAAATGTCGGCAGGCTTGGGTTGTGACACCAAAATCGACTTAATCTTCATCTTTTTCTTCTCTTTTTAAGAACGTAAAAAAACCTCGTTTTACCCGCATCAACGTTACATAACTCGTTAAAACACAGACCCATGATTAAAGTATCGCCAGCCTGCGGTCACCAGTGTTGCAACGGGTGCGATTTCGAGGGCGCAAAAATACAAAAAAATATAAAACGCGGATATTTTTGTTGTCACTCTCGATTCAATTATCCCCATGACAAACCTCACTAAAGCGGCTAAACCCAATAAACCAATGCCAATCCACACAAAATACTTTGTCGGATTATAAATCAACAGCAACACAACGGGCATCATCACCATAAGGGTGAAGATGGAGATGCAAAACTGGACGGACATCTGACGGTCGACGGTATCGCGGGCATCGAAGAGCCAGTTGACGAAATGCAAGGTCAGATAACGGAGCAGCACCCAACCCGTCATGCAGCCACAGATGGTCCAAAACACCGACCAATTGTTGTATTTCGCCACGTCGTGCGACAGCACCACACAACTCTTCTGAATAAAGAGTGCGATGAGTAGGATGTAACCTATTGTAAAAGAAACACACAGGAAACTGCGCATAGGATTCCATTCCCTCAGCAACTGGTTGGTATGGGCCACACCACCTGGCACCGACAGCACCTGACGGAACTGACGGGGATAAAGTTGCTTGTTGAGCACGATGAGCAGCAACAAGAGCCCCAACAGTGCCAAATTCCAGCCTTGCAGGATCTCGTAACTCATGCGCACCAAAGGCGTGAGCGTCCCGTCGAAACCCGAAGTGATGAAGCTAGGCACCACGCTATCGCAAACCACAGTATCGACAGCTTGCACTGTGTCAACGGCTTGTGCGTGTTCCACAAAAGGGTTATAGAATATGTCGGGATACTGCGGCATGGATTTCTTGCAAAATTGCGCTGCAAAAATAATGGATTATTTGCAAACCGACACAAAAACTTCTTAACTTTGCAACCAAAATATTGTACGTGTTGCCACAGTGTGACTGCCCTACAATTGACCATTTCAAACTACATTAACAACAATTCAACAAATCAACAATAAACAATTCAACAACAATGGACTTAATGCAAGAAATCATTGCCAACGCGCAGGCCAACAAGCAGCGCATTGTGCTCCCCGAGGGTGACGAGCCCCGCACCTTGAAAGCCGCCGATCGCCTTTTGGCTGACGGCGTCGCCGATATCATCCTCATCGGCCCTGCCGAGAAGATCAAAGAGATGACCGCCGAGTTCGGTCTGAAGAACATCGAAAAGGCCCGTATCATCGACCCGAAGAACAACCCCGACAAACAGAAATATGCCGACCTGCTTTACGAACTGCGTAAGGCTAAAGGCATGACCCCCGAGCAAGCCGACGACCTGGCACAGAACTTCATGTATCTCGGCATCCTCATGGTCAAAGCCGGTGAAGCCGATGGTCTCGTCAGCGGTGCCCGCAGCACCACAGGCGACATGCTCCGCCCCGCCCTGCAAATCATCAAGACCGTGCCTGGCGTGACCTGCGTCAGCGGCGCCTTCACGATGTTCCTGCCCGAGGGATGCCCCTACGGCACCAATGGCCGCATGGTCTTTGCCGACTGCGCCGTCACGCCCATGCCGACAGCAGAACAGCTGGCTGAAATCGCCATCTGCACCGCCGACACGGCCAAGGCCATCGCCAAGATCGACCCTGTCACCGCCATCCTGAGCTTCTCCACCAAGGGCAGCGCCAAGCATGAGGTGGTCGACAAGGTCATCGAAGCCACGCGTATCGCCAAGGAGCGTCGTCCCGACCTCGTTCTCGACGGTGAACTGCAGGCCGACGCCGCCATCGTGCCTTCAGTCGGTTCAAGCAAGGCTCCTGGCAGCCCCGTCGCCGGCAAGGCCAACACACTCGTGTTCCCCTGCCTCGAAGTCGGTAACATCGCCTATAAGCTCGTCCAACGTCTAGCTGGTGCCGAAGCCGTCGGTCCCGTGCTGCAAGGCCTCGCCAAGCCCTGCAACGACCTCAGCCGTGGCTGCTCAATTGATGACGTGTATAAACTGGTCGCCATCACCTGTAACCAAGCAATCGCACAAAAACAGAAATAACCATGAAGATATTAGTTCTCAACTGCGGCAGCTCCTCCATCAAGTACCAGCTGCTGGAAATGGAAAACGCCAATTCATCACGCCTGTTGGCCAAAGGCCTCTTGGAGCGTATCGGCCTCGAAATGGGCGAATTCACCCATAAATACAATGGCGAGAAATACTACGAGCAACTCACCATCCCGAACCACACCGAAGGTATCAAGTTGGTGCTGAAGGCTTTGGTCGACCCGAAGATGGGCGTCATTAAAGATCTGAAAGAAATTGATGCAGTCGGTCACCGCGTGGCCCATGGCGGAGAGAAGTTCACCAAGAGCGTCCTCATCGACAACCAAGTCATCAAGGGCATCGAAGACCTCTGTGATCTTGCTCCTTTACACAACCCGGGCAGCCTGCAGGGCATCCACGCCATGGAAGAAGTGCTTCCCGGCATCCCGATGGCTGCCGTGTTCGACACCTCGTTCCACAGCACCATGCCGCCCGAGGCCTACCTCTATGCCGTGCCTTACGAATACTACGACAAGTACCGCGTGCGCCGTTACGGCTTCCACGGCACCAGTCATAAATACGTGGCCGAAAAGGCTGCTGCTTTCGTTGGCATGGACTGGAAGAAGTCGAAGATCGTGACCTGCCACCTCGGCAGTGGCGCCTCCATAGCCGCCGTCGAATACGGCAAGTCGGTGGAGACCTCGATGGGCTTCACGCCCGTTGAAGGCCTTGTGATGGGAAGCCGCACCGGCGACCTTGACCTCGGCGCTTTCATGTACATCATGGACAAGGAAGGCTACACGACCAAGGAGATGAACACTCTGGTCAACAAGAAGTCAGGCCTCGTGGGCATCACGGGCGGCAAGCAGGACATGCGCGACGTGCGTGCCGGCAAGGAAGAAGGCGACGAGCGTTGCACATACGCCTTCAACATGTTCGCCCACCGTGTGAAGAAGTATATCGGCGGCTACATGGCCGTGATGAACGGTGCCGACCTCATCGTGATGACAGGTGGCATCGGCGAGAACGCCTGGTTCATGCGTGAAGCCATCCTCGAAAACATGGAAGGCCTCGGCATCGAATACGACAGTCAGATGAACAAAGAGACCATCGGCGACGCCGGCGTGATCTCGACTCCTAACTCCAAGGTCAAAGTGGTGGTGTATCCTACCGACGAAGAGTTCGTCATCGCACAGGACACCTACAACCTCGTGACGAAGTAAGTATCGCGCTTACACAACAAAAAAAGGAGCGAAAAATTTCGCTCCTTTTTTTCTTTACTCAGACCAATAATATATCCATCCCCTTTCCGTCTCGCTCATCGTACTCATGTCATCCACGTAATCGGGATCATGCACATACCAGTCGGTCGACTCAAAAAACCGGCGCAGCTTTTCATTCTTAAACACCCGACCACGATAGGCAAAAGGTATGTTCTTCATGATACGGCGTTGGTCGGCATCGAGTTCGTCTTTCAAGTCGTCGTCTTTCAACGGGGCAAGGTCACACATCGTTTGTTTTACCAAATCCAGAATCTCAGTAGCACCACAGCCAGCAAACCCACACGGCAATAAATACAACACAATGGGCTTGCTAATATTCAGTTCGCCATCGGGATGAAAGTTGTCCTTATGAAAACTAATGCTACCCCTTTGGACATGAAACATCGGCTCAGATTGGCGCTCCCATTTTCCAGAAGGCGTGGCGCGACCCTTACCTTTGAAGGTCCATTCATCGACACTGCTGAAGAAACTTTGATCCATGCAAAACGATTCACGTTCGCCCATGTCGATGTTGAGCGTGAAGTCGTCAATCTGATGGTTGGCCCAGCGGTTGGCCGCAGTCAGTATGTAGGTAAAACGGTATTCCTCACCCACAGAATTTGATATCTCAAAGTCGTAAGTGTGTTGCACAATGTTCAGACCCTCGCGGAAATGCGCATTAAAATGATACACATAATAAAAAGGATACCCCATCCCCTCATATTCATTCATGGTCTTGATGCATTGCTCACGCGACAAGTCGGAGAATTGTCCGTTCTTGAAATAGTCCAGCTTCCTGTAATCCTCATCATCGTACAACACATGAGCCACCTCGTAGCCGAGACAATCGCCATTGATGGTGACCGTAAAGTTGCTAATATGGGGATGATTGGGAAAGACCTCTGCCATGTCAACATACGAGTCGTAGGGCGGCTCAGCCTCAAAGCCGACAAGCAGGTCCTTCGGTTTAGTAGGATTGAAAAACTCGTAGTAAACGGTCACTTCAAGACGATCACCCACTCGGTTGATGGTGAGCACTTCCTT
>Ga0310691_10002105_pt1 | contig 27701 bp, 18 predicted proteins | sample 176DNAGHGlowgp2_FD_203887 | JGI IMG/M metagenome (GOLD analysis project Ga0310691, IMG submission 203887) | Sheep rumen microbial communities from Palmerston North, Manawatu-Wanganui, New Zealand - 1766 DNA GHGlow gp2 (v2) (version 2) | ecosystem: Host-associated > Mammals > Digestive system >... | reverse complement strand
GAAGCTGAGGGTGACTACAGCTGGATCGATTCCGAGCAGCTTTACAACCTTCAGTATTTTGAGGGCGTCGGTAATGTCATAGTAGATGCCAATGGCATCAAGAAAGTTGATTTCGACAACAAGGAACTTACTGAAGTGTTCGACTTCAACTCCTGTAATATCAACAGAAGTGACCTTTCCTATCTTAGTCTTGTAGAGTTTACGGATGATACTATCATCCTTGCAGGAACTGTTTACAGGTCGGAAGGTTATTATTCTACCGGCAATCTCAATACTGGTAAGATGTGCATCCTTACAAAGGCTGACTCCAACCCCAACGCCGGTAAGACGATCCTTAAGGCAGCTACACTCAGCAATCTTTCATATCCTGTTTCCGAGGCTGTCTGCCAGTTCAATGAGACAAATGAGGAATACTTCGTCATGATCGACGATACTTATTCTGTAGAAAACTATATCAATTATAGTGAGTTGGATGACTCGTCAAACTGGGAGGAAGTATCTCTCCAGGCACAGCAGGAGATGAACAATCAGCTTTCCATCGACCTTATGAATGGTGATGGTCCTGACATCCTCCTCGATGCTATGGGATATTCACAGCTCAATAGTGATGATTATCTTCTCGATCTTACCGAGTACCTTGGAGATACTACACCATACTTTGGATCTGTTTTCGAAGCAGCCAAGACAGAGGATAAACTCTATCAGATCCCTCTTTCTATAAGCATTCAGGGTATCATCACAAGATCTTCAAATGTTGATGATGATCAGGTCGGATTCACATTTGACCAGTATGCTGATTTCGTTGATGAGGTATGTAATGGTGAGGATCCCATCTCAGGCGGACAGCTTTCATTCTTTACAATGTGTATGAATGCTATGCTGGACGAGTATATCCAGGGGAATGACGTAGACTTCAACAAGGATTCCTTCATTGAGCTCGCCAACTATGTTGATGAGAATGTTAATGAAGAGATCGATGAAGAAGGATTATACGGCGATGACATTGTCTACTATGGAATGTCTGACGGAATGGAGATCCCTGAAGCTTCCATGACTGATATAAGCAGTTTCGGAGCCTTCCTTTCCACATATGCTGATCAGGCTTCTGAATACCGTGTACTCGGTGTTCCCACATCAGATGGAAGAGGTCCCGGATTCAGTGTCTACAGTTCCGCTGCCATCTCTGCTGAAACACCTTCTGCAGACGGATGCTGGGCATTTATTGAGATGCTCCTTTCTGATGAGATCCAGGTGGATATCGGATATGACTGGAGTACTCCTGTAAGGATAGAATCCTTTGAGACTATAGCAAACAAGGAGATCGAAGGTTATAACAGTCAGATAGATCAGTTATCTCAGTACTATTCTGACGCTGAACTGGCTATGTACGGAATGCCTTCCGTCCGCATTGACGAATCTGCAATCGATGTCTTCGAGAGCTATATCGACAGCTGCTCCAGGATCATTGCAGAAGACCCCGCAGTTACATCTATCGTAAGAGAGGAAATGCCTGCTTTCTTTGAAGGACAGAAGAGCCTTGATGATGTTGTCACGATCCTTAACGACAGAGTCCAGACATTTGTTTCAGAGCGCGGATGATCTGTTTGATCTAAGATATGACCAGAAGCCGTCCCTCCGGGGGCGGCTTTTTTTGTGGCGAAAATGAGGGAAAGGGCCAATCTTTAACAAATCTTAACCTTTAAATAAGAAAAACTGAGAGAACATGCAACATGGATCCCGGATTTTTCGTCTATAATAGTGATGCAGGTAAAAAACAATATGGATAAGAATAGTAAAGAAACAGCAATTCAAAACACAAAGAAGGTCAGGAACATCACACCGGTAGATCTTGATCCGGCGCAGAGACAGAGGCTGATCGCTAAAAAGAAAAAACTCCACAGGATGCGTAGATTACGTGAGTGGGGTCTTTTTACGGGCTACCTTACACCAAGCCTTGCGGGAGTAATGCTCTTTTTCTTCCTTCCCCTTCTCATGCTCCTTAAGACTTCGTTCCAGAAGTCTTCCACCAATGCGGATTTTGTCGGATTCAGGAATTATGAGAGAGTCCTTACGAATGATGCGTTTGTATCTGCTTCCAAGAATACTCTCGTATTCGCCCTCCTGGCTGTGCCGCTGGCAGTGCTCCTTTCACTGCTCCTGGCCCTTCTTCTCAATTCCGGTATCCCCGGAAAGAGTGTCTTCAGGAGTATCCTCCTTAACCCCATGATGGTCCCTGTTGCTTCAGTTGTTCTTATCTGGCAGGTATTCTTCAGCTACAATGGTGTTATCAATGGATGGGAATGGATCCCGCACCTTTTTGGGCACGATAAGATAGACTGGCTCAAATCCGATCAGGCGCAGCTGGTCATCCTGATCATGTTCCTGTGGAAGAATCTGGGTTATGACATGGTCCTTTTCCTGGCGGCTCTTAATAATATCCCTACCGAGATCCTGGAGTCAGCCATGATGGATGGCGCCGGTGCATTCAAAAGGTTCTTTGCCATCAAGATGCATTATCTGAGCCCTACGATCTTCTTCGTGGCTATCATGTCCCTCATCAATTCCTTTAAGATCTTCCGTGAGGTCTACCTGCTCACGGGTGACTATCCTTATGACAATCTTTATATGCTTCAGCATTTCATGAATAATCAGTTCACACACCTTGATTATTCCAAGCTCTCATCGGGTGCGATAATCATGTGTATAGTTATGATAATCATAGTGGGCGGCCTCTTCTTCTTCGAGTCGAAGTTCGATGCCGATGTGGAGGAGTAAGATTATGGACGATCAGTTAAGAGCCCAGAGAAGAAAACAGGCTACGCTGGCAAGGCGTAATGTCTACACAGAAATACCCAAGACGGAATCCTTCTTTGAGAAGATGTCCAAAGAGGAAAGAGATGCATTCTTTGCAAAGGAGCGTATCAGGTCCGCAAGAGCCATCAAGAGAAGGGCCGCAAAGAAAAAAGTGCTGATCGGTATCGGCCTTATCCTTGCCATAGCGGCATCGGTACTTGCCATCATCCCGATCTTCTACACATTCCTCAATTCCTTTATGTCCTCTGCCGAGATCTCAAGCAACTACGGAGTTGTTTTCCAGAGCCTTTCCGGACATGTGAAGGACGGTGCCAAGTATATGTCCAAGACGCCGGTACTCCATCTGGTCCCCCAGAGAGTAAGCCTTGAACAGTACAAGACACTTATGTTTACGAGCCCTACATATCTGTTCAAGTTCTGGAATTCCATCATAATGGTCGTTCCCATAGTCTTCGGGCAGATGCTGATAGCATGTCTTGCGTCCTACAGTTTTGCAAGATACAGGAGGAAGAGGAGGGAAGTGCTCTTCTTTTCATACATCATCCTGATGCTCATGCCTTTCCAGGTAACGCTCGTACCGAACTATATGATCGCGGACAAGCTCAATCTGCTCAACACGTTCTGGGCGATAATCCTTCCGGGTATCTTCTCCACATTCAGTATCTTCCTTCTCACGAAGTATATGAGGCAGATACCTTCAGCTTATATCGAGGCAGCTACCCTTGACGGAGCCACTGAGTGGCAGATCTTTACGAAGATCGCATTACCTACATGTAAGAGCGCGATATTCGCATTGTCGATATTGCTCTTTATAGATTACTGGAATATGGTCGAACAGCCGATCGTACTCCTGACGGACGCAGACAAGCAGCCTCTCTCCGTTTTCCTGTCGCAGATAAACGACACGGAGATAGGAATCGCATTTGCGGCCTCGGCACTGTACATGATCCCGCCGCTTCTCATCTTCCTTCGGGGCGAGGAATACCTCGTGGAAGGAATATCGAGATCGGGCGTTAAGTGAGGAAAAAGGAAACGGAGGAAAGATATATGGCAGGCAACGGAAAATCAAGGAGATGGGTAGTAAGGGCGATGATATCCTTTGTGGCTATCCTTGCACTTCTTACATTCTTCTCTAACACTATCATGAATATGACCATCCCAAAGGTAGTTGGTGCTTATGCGGTAAGAGGCAACCTCTCTTCCACCAACAGTTCCACAGGAATGATCGAGGCAAATGAGAAGACTGATATCATTAGTATAGGAGGAAGGACCGTGGACAAGGTCGAGGTATCATATCTCGATTATGTCGACGCCGGTGATGTTCTCTATACTTTGAAGGAAGTGGAGGATGAGTCATCCCTTGAGGAACTTCAGGATCAGCTCACTGAACTTACCAGGGCCCGTGACTATGCTGCCAGGACGCCTTCCACCCCCACGGATTATGTAACCCTCCAGGAAGCGATCAACACTGCGGAGGATACTCTGGAAACGGCAAGGGATACACTGGCGGCTGCACAGGATAAGGACGAGACCATCGAGGCAGCCAACGACATCATAAGCGAAAATTCGATCCTCGCCATCACCCTTGGCGCAGAAGTTCAGTCGGCATCAGATACAGTGGAGGGTCTTAATTCAGAGATCTCCAGGCTTGAGAGTGAGATCACAACTAGGGAACAGGAGATAGATATCCTTGTTGATCTGGGTATCCCTACCCCCACTCCTACACCGGTCCCCGGGGTCGCATCCGCTTCACCTGTACAGAAGAGGGCAGACGGAGATACAGATACGACGGAGACCTCCGATGAGACAGAACCCACAGAGACAGAGCCCACAACTACTTCCGCTGATCCCACTGAGAATCCTTCCACAGAGAGGATCGGAGATCTCCAGGAAGAGATAGCTGACAGAGAGGAGCAGATCGAGGAGCTCGAAGAGCAGCTCGCAGATGCCCAGGAAAGGCTCAACAGCGCATCTGCTTCCCTTGCGGAAGTAAATGCCGCTATCTCTGAAGCAGAGGCTGCACTTGAGGCGGCTAATGCACTTCCTTCAGTATCATCAGCCCAGTCCGCCGTCAACCTTGCCCAGGCAAGCGTCACTTCGGCCAGGACCACATATAACAATACACAGATCAATGATGCCATCGAGGCTGATAAGGCCGCAGATGAGCAGAGCGACAGGATCGAGGATATCGCAGAACTTGAGGAGAAGATCGAGAAGCTTGAGGAAAAGATGTCCATCACTGAAGTGACCGCTCCCATATCGGGTTATGTGTATGACATCACCATTCAGGATGGGGACGCTATGGAGGATGATAAGACTGTCGTCATGTATATCGTGCCTGACACAGCCACATATTCTGTAACTTTCAAATTCGATACAAATGTTGCTCAGACCATGAGCATCGGCCAGTCCCTTACAACGGACAAGTACTGGGTAGATGACTGTGTCATCACCAACATCAAGCCGGATGCTGAGAACCCCAGGGATAAACGTGAGGTCAAGTGTGCCATCCAGTCTATGTGGGGGGCATGGCCCGGAGAGTCTCTGACAGCAACTGCCGACAAGTCCAATGCCGATTTTGAGCATGTCATCGCCAGCAGTGCCATTATCGAGGATAACGGTGGTACCTTCGTATATGTTATCCAGGAGTCCACATCTCCTCTGGGCGACAAGTATGTCGTCAAGAGAGTGAATGTTACTATCGAAGGTACAGACGGTGCCCTGACAGCGATCTCAGGTGAAGGCCTTGAAGGCAATATGATAGTCGTACGAAGCGAGGAACCCCTCCAGGACGGAGACAGGGTAAGACTTGAAGACTACACCAAAGAATCCTGATCTGGATCACGGATCTGAAAGGTAGATAGAGATGTCAGTTAAAAGCTGGATAAAAGAATATTTTAAAGAAACCGGGAGCATAGGAAAGAAAAGGCTCAAGAAACTTGTTCTATCCGCTCCGTTCTGGGTAATAACCATCGCGTTGGCCCTTATCATTGCCGGAGTGGTCAGATATGCCGTTCTTACGGGCAACAGATCAGATACCAGGATGGCCGGGGTCTGGGGTCAGGGATCGCAGACTCCTTACAGGCATGTGGTGGTCTATGCCAGAGGTGCCAGAAGGGAAGGCCCCACCTCCCCTCTGTCATATATAGATCAGGATGTTTCCCTGAGCAGGAAGGATATCCTTACCATCAGGGATACTCTTCAGAATGTAGTAGATTCCCAGGATAAGGGAAAGAAGGATAAGGGAGTTGATTCCGATGGCCGTCCCAAGGGATGGGAGGACTGTTTCTCATCATTCCTGACGGCTTCCGTTACTGAAGTCCTGGGAGATGAAGCGGGCAGGACGCCTATTAGCACCGATGCACAGGTCGTTGCAGTCGAGGGAAATTATTCCGCATTTCATCCTTTTGTATATCTCTCCGGCGGATTCCTTCCTGAGGTCCCTGTGGATCAGGATCAGATCGTCTTAAACGATGTACTGGCATGGAGATTTTTCAACTCCTATGATGTTGTTGGAAGAAGGGTAACCATATTTGACCATGATTTCGTTGTAACCGGAGTCGTTAAGGAGAATGACAGTTTCATCGACAGGGACTGCGGATCTGATGAACCGAGGGCATATATTTATTTCACTGCTCTTGAGAAGTATTCTCCCCTTGCACAGACGGCTCAGGGTGATCCGTCCGGAGACAGCGGATCCGATTCTTCCTCTTCTGATACAGAGGTCCAGTTGGGGATCAACTGCTATGAGGCAATGCTTCCTGAGATGGTAACAAACGTTTCTATAACGGATGTGAAGACCGCTCTTCCCAACTTCAATAATGCTGATCCGAAGCTGTATGTGGTCAGCCAGACAGGACGTCTCAATATATTCAAGGTGTGGGATTATATGCTTCCCCTGGGAGAGTCACAGTCATTTATCGAAGGTTATGAATTCCCTCTGGGTGAGAGGGCGATAATGGCCACGATGACACGTCTTTTCATAGACATGATCCTGGTACTGGCGGGGACTGCCCTTCTGTTCATCGGTATCATAATCGCTGTTATGAGAGGCAGGAAGTTTGCGGAGGATAATATCGTAAATCCCCGGGTTGAGGAAAGGGAAAAGGAGACAAAAGAAGAACAGAAATGACTCCTATTTGAAACATAAATACAATGCCGGAAAAGTATAATCTTAATATGATGTACTTTCCGGCATTATCGTTATCTGGGAACGGAGGTCTGTTTTTATGATTAATAATAAAATTAAACTACTGATATTATATGTGGCAGGAGCTGTGCTGCTTACTGCATGTTCCATGGATCTCGACAGGGCAGGGAACGCTCTGCAGGATCTCGGCAATAACCTTAACAATGCCGTTGAAGGCGAAGCCGACGGTGAGGACGAAGAGCCTGCCGAGACAGCTGCACCTACGGAAACATCAGAGACATCTGAAGTGACAGAGACAGAAGAGACCGAGCCTGATCCAACGGCAACTCCTGTTCCCACTTCCACACCCATTCCCACAGCAACTCCGGCTCCTGAAAGAGTAGACCTTTCCGAACTTACCGAGGATACAGTATCTGAGGGTATCACCATAGAGGATGAGACCTTTGAAGAGCATTATGTGGACGGAAGTGATACTACAGTCGCATCCTTCTCGGGAAACAGGATACTGGTACAGGTAGATTCTGCACCTAATGTACAGACATCAGTCAACCTTCTGCTGGACGGTTTCTACCAGGAGGCAGCAGGTCTTTATGCGAGATATACGAATGAGGCTCTTTCAGAGGTTGCTCTCGAGGGAGGAACAGTGGTAATTCCTTCTGATGAGGACGAAGAAGAAGCTTCAGAGGATCCAGAAGATACGGAAGATGCAGAGGAGACGGAGGATACAGCACTTGCTCCCGATGGAACATTTGCACCTTATATCGTCACGGTAAGCTATGATCATTCCTCCAATGGAAGGGTCCTGAGCGTGATCATGTCCTATTCGGTAACCAGAGGAGATGAAACAGTCGTTTCCTCCACTGAATATATGAATATTGACCTTTATACAGGACAGTTCATCATCCCCGCAGTCATATCTGACGATCCGGACGCACTTGAAGAGGCCCTTCTTGCCGAACTGGCAAATATCCCCTCTGTACAGGCATCTGACGATGATGAGGACAGTGATGAGGACGAAGATGAGGATGAGGCTGAGGCTGAGGCTGAAGACGGTGAAGGACTGAATGTTGACGATGTCACCGAGATATTCATCATGACAGAGGAGGCCGGTTCAAGGGCAACTTATGCAGAGATAATAGGGATCACTGAAGACGGGATCATCAGCAGAGTGGTGGATCTTCAGGATTACAGCCAGTATTTCAACAGATATGGCCGTCTGGTATTCGGTTTGGACATTTGACCGATATTTGCCGTCGTTTTCTGACAAATTGTAGTGTAAAAGAATTTTGTTTCTTGCTCAAAACATTCAAATCGCACAAAAAAATGTTGCATGTATGTGTAAATTGTTGTAAACTTCACTCGTAAGAATTCGCGTTTTTATGGATCATGTATCACATAAGGCAGGCGGATCGCATCGAGAGATCGGTGCAAGTAACTTTAGGTCCTAATTGGACAGAAATAAAACCTTAATTTTATGAGGAGGCAAAAACAATGAAGACAAAGAAGATTATTGCTTTGATGTTGTCATTGGCAATGGTTCTTGGTGTAGCTGCTGCTTGTACCACCAATGATGGTGGAGACACACCTGCTGCTACAAGCGGTACTCAGGCTCCTGATGCTACAGAGGCTCCCACAGCTTCTGAGGATGCAGAAGAGAGTGTTGAGTCAACTGACTCTGCTATAGCTCAGACTTCAGCTTACACAGAGCTTGCAATTGCTGATGTAACAGACGAAGGAGACAAGGTTCTGCTTTATGGTTGGAACGATGAGTTCCCTGGTCTCGTAACAAACTACTCTTCTGTAGAGTATGATCAGGAGATCACAGAGTCCAACACATATCAGACAAAGCTTGACCAGGTTCTTGCATCTGGTGAAGACGCTCCTGATATCTTCGTTACAGACGCTGAGTGGACAAAGAAGTACATCAATTCTGAGAACACACTTGCTGTTAATGATCTTGGTATCGCTTACAGCGAGCTCACAGACATGTACAACTACACACTTCAGGTTGCAGCTGACGACAACAACGTAATCAAGGGTCTTTGCTGGCAGGCTACACCTTGTGGTATTTTCTACAACAAGACAGTAGCACAGGAGACACTCGGTGTTTCCGAGCCTGAGGATGTTGCACCTTTCTTCGCTGATTGGGATGCAGTCATTGAGACAGCTAGAACAGTCAACGAGGCTTCCAACGGTGAGAAGAAGATCGTTTCCGGTTTTGATGATGTTTGGGTTGCTTTCAGAGGTAACGCTAACAGAACACAGCCTTGGATCTCCAACGGTCAGGTAACAGTTGATCCCGTTATGGAAGACTACTTCGACATCGCTAAGACACTTAAGGATGAGGGTCTTACATTCGAGACATCCCAGTGGGGTGCTGAGTGGACCGCTAACATGGAGAACCAGACAGTTCTTTCTTACTGGGGTCCCATGTGGCTCGCAGACTTCTGCATGAACATGGGTGCTGATGGCACTAACCCTACAAAGGGTGACTGGGGTCTTGTTCTTGGACCTTGTGACTTCTACTGGGGCGGCACATGGATGATGGCATCCAAGTACTGCGACATGAAGGCATCTGTTGCTCAGATCATGAGAGACATCGCTCTCAACCCTGACACACTTGATACACTGGCTCGTTCCGGTGCATGCTCATTCGTTAACAGCTACTCCATCATGGAGGGTCTTGCAAATGATCCTACATACGGAGTTGACTATCTTGGCGGACAGAATGCTGCAGCTGTTCTCTTCGAGAAGGCTCAGGACATCGACATGAGTGCTATCGGCGTTAATGACCAGCAGATCATGACAGAGTTCTCCAACGTTGTTAACTCTTACCTCAACGGCGACATCGCAACAGTTGCTGATGCTGAGGATACATTCATCGCAAACGTTCAGGAGCTTGGTATTACTGAGTAATTCATCATATCAATCCTATGACGTTTAACTAAGGTAATTGTGCGGGGCAGGGCAACACCCTGCCCCGCATTTCCTTTCTATTCAAATTCTATTTTTATTTTGGGCAAATTAAATTTGGAGAGTGACGAAGATGGCAAGAGGTACTTATCAAGGCACCAAACATAAGGCTATGAGCTATACAAAGTTTGGTTATATCTTTATCGCCCCGTTCGTAATCGTCTATTGCTTATTCAGTCTGTATCCGCTCCTTACCACATTCTGGTACAGCGGTGCTAACATGAAGAGTACGACAGCTGATTTCTGGGGTTTCTCTGATAAAGAGGTTTACTATGATGAATATCTTGATCTTACAAAGTACTACGATGACCTTGAGTCAAGCGTAGGGATCCCTCAGCAGGATTACATGAAGATCAGGAATTTCTTCTCCGCCCAGTCTGCTGCTGACCAGTATGATCCCCTTAACAGTGAGGGTGTACAGGCTCTCATCAACAACGGTGAGATCTCCCAGGCTACAAGAGATCAGTTACAGCAGTCTCTGGACAACAATGACATTTCCTACCTTTCAGAAGATGCTTATAACGAGCTTAAGACATGGAAGGGTGGGTTCAGCGATCTTGAACTTACTATCACCAACCAGCTTGGTTCTTTGAACACAAAGCTTACCGGCATTGTTTCTCCTGAGGAATCAGGTGAAGAAGATGAGAATGCAGTTGAGATCACAGCTGAAGATATCCTTGGCGGCGACTCTTATGCAGAGTTTATCGCTACACTCGAGGCAGGCGATTTTGACGATGGTCAGAACCTGCTCATCAATTACTTAACCGAAAAATCAGGAGCTGATTCACTTGCAGCATATTTCAGCGATGAAGCTGTCAGTGTTGATGATCCTATGTTTTATTACATCTGTTCCAACCTTAATTCTCCCAAGGCTAAAGATGCAGAGGGTGAGAATATCAATTCCATCAGTGTTCCTTTCATGACTGATCTTGAAACTTATCTTACAAAGAACACATGGCCTTCTGTGATCTCATCTCTTAACTCCTATTCAAGCCTTGAAGGTTACTCCGACGGATCCAAGGATCTTCATGACGGAGAGGAGACACTCTATTCAGATCTTGAGACTCTGGCAAATATGGGACTTCTCAACAACAGCATCCAGCTCGTTGCTGAAGGCGATACCCTTGTTCCCGAGTCTGATGCTGCTAATAATGTTCTCTATGCAATGAGAGAATTTATCGATTCCAACTATCAGTCCGATGATGTTAAGATCGCTTCTGCTATGCAGATCGGTAAGATGGTATCCTACCTTGATACCATGGGCCGTGCCGTTCTTAAAGGACAGGGCGTTGAGATCGATAAGTACATCACATTCAGTGGTGACTTCGACATAAGCAAGTATAAGGCTTTCAAGGCTGAGATCGGTCTTGCTGATATCCTTACACTTGAAAAGTACGAAGAGATGGATGAAGGCTTCAAGCAGAAGAATGTTGAAGCAGCTCAGGCTGTCCTTGATGAGTTCGAGCCCCAGCTCGCACCTGCTGAGGAAGCTCTTGCAGCAGCTGAAGCCTCAGGCGATGAGAAGGCCATCAAGGATGCAAACGAGGCTCTTGCAACTGTAAGGAACAAGATCTCCCGTGCTCAGTCTGATATCAAGACACCTGCCGGTCTTCTTTCTAACGTTAATTCCAAGTATTCATATCTCTTTGTAGGATTTGATAACTTCGCAAGTATCTTCACGAGCAAGGTAAGAAGAGATACTGTCTTTGGTTCATTCGTTACCACAGCTGTTATGTGGATCATCGGATTCATTCCTCAGGTAGTCCTTTCACTTCTCCTTTCAGCCTGGTTCACAGATACTAAGCTCCACCTTAAGGGACTGAACCTCATGAAGGCTCTCATGTATCTCCCTAACGTTATTACAGCTGTTACAGTTGCTATCTTCTTCAGAAAGATATTCTCCTACTCATCCGGTGGATCGGTTCCCGTTTCCCAGATGATCCTGAGATTCTTCGGAGATGAGGATGGTTATAACTTCTTCGAGAGTGCATGGGCAACAAGACTTATCGTCTGCTTCGTTAACTTCTGGATGTGGTATGGTAATACAATGATCATCCTCATCGCAGGTATCACCTCTATCAGCGTATCTCTTTACGAGTCCGCTCAGATCGACGGTGCTAACTCCGTTCAGACATATTTCAATATTACACTTCCCTTGCTCCGTCCCATCCTTCTGTTCTTGATGGTTACATCACTCATCGGTGGTCTCCAGATGTACGATATTCCTATGAACATTAACATGAACCCCGCGCTCATTAATTTCAATGGAACGATGATCAGATCTACGAGAACCGTACTTATGTATGTAAACCAGCAGGCATTTGGTATGCAGGATGTTAAGCAGGTTGGTATCGCATCTTCAGTTTCCATCATCCTGTTCTTCGTAACGACTATCCTTTCCATCTGTATCTTCTATCTCCTCAGAGATAAGGATGCAGCTAAAGCAGCTAAGGAAAAGAAACTGGCAAAGAAAGCTGCAAGAAAGGCAGGTGCTGGCAGATGAGTAATAATGCAAAGAAATTACGCAGTAAGTCAGGATCTATAGCTGCATATAGTGCAATGGTCTATATCGTAGTTATCTTCTTCTCAATCCTGGCGATCATACCCTTCTGGTACATGTTCATGAATGCCACATGGGATTCATTCAGCATCCAGTCCAACTTCATCCTCTGGCCGAACTTTAAGAATCCCGGTCAGCTGATCGACAACTGGAAGAACCTCCAGGAGCGTGCAACATTCAGTTTCGCTATCGGATTTAAGAACTCATTTATCATTTCCGTATCATCTACGATCCTTACGACATATTTCTCAGCCCTGACCGCTTACGGACTTACGATTTATCAGTTCAAAGGACGTAAGACGATCTTCGCTATCATCGTCGGCGTAATGATGGTTCCTACAGCCGTTAACATCACAGGTTTCTACCGTCTGATGCTCGCTATGGGACTTCTGGGAACAAAGTGGCCCCTTATCCTTCCGGCTATCGCTGCTCCTTCAACGGTATTCTTCATCAAGCAGTTCCTTGATTCCGCTTTCTCTATTGAGATCGTTGAGGCTTCAAGAATTGATGGTGCAGGTGAGTTCTACACATTCAACAGGATCTGTCTTCCTCTTATGATCCCCGCTATTGCTACACAGGGTATCTTCGGTTTCCTTGGATCATGGAACAATTTCTTCGCTCCTTCGATCCTCCTGAACAGGACCGAGAACAAGACACTTCCTCTGATGGTTTCACAGCTCTACGGTGACCGTTTCGTAGATTATGGTATGATCTACCTTGGTCTTTCCGCCTCCATCGTACCCGTTATAATCGTCTATGTATTCATGCAGAGATTCATTATCCAGGGTGTTGCTGCAGGTGGTGTTAAGGAGTAATATCGCTCCCTTACAAAAGCTCTTAAAAAACTGCCTTCTCCGGAAGGCAGTTTTTTTGAGGGAATATGGTATTTAAGCCTTTTTTGTTTACTTTTTGTTTATTTATAAATGCACTGGGATAGTGTAAAATAAGAAGGATTTTTGAATTCAAATCGCACGGAGGAAACACTTATGAAATTCGGTCATTTTGACGACGCGCGGAAGGAATATGTTATTTCTTCACCCAGGACTCCTTATCCCTGGATCAACTATCTTGGTAATCAGGGATTTTTCTCTTTGATCTCCAATACTGCAGGTGGTTATTCTTTCTACAAGGATGCAAGGCTCCGCAGGATCACGAGATACCGCTACAACAACGTACCCCTTGATATGGGCGGACGTTATTTCTACATCAACGACAACGGTACTGTCTGGAATCCCGGATGGTCTCCCGTAAAGACGGAGCTTGACGAGTATGAGTGCCGTCATGGTATGGGTTATACAATCATCGAGGGTAAGAAGAATGGTCTCAAGGCTGAGGTTACTTTCTTTGTACCCCAGGATTATAACGGTGAGGTACAGCAGGTAGTTCTTACAAACGAGAGCTCCTCCGCTAAGGACTTCTCCATCTTCTCAATGGCTGAGTGGTGCCTCTGGGATGCACAGGATGACTGCACAAACTTCCAGAGAAACTTCTCCACAGGCCGTGTAGAGATCGAAGGTTCCACGATCTATCACGTTACAGAATACAGAGACAGACGTAATCATTATGCTTTCTATACAGTAAATGATGAGATCGACGGTTATGATACAGACCGTGATGCATTCCTTGGAAGCATCTACAACGGATGGGATAACCCTGAGACAGTCAAGGCAGGCAAGGCATCCAATTCCTTTGCTGACGGATGGTCTCCCATCGCTTCCCACTACAAGAAGGTAACCCTTGCTCCCGGTGAGTCCAAGACTCTTATCTACATCCTCGGTTATGCCGAGAATCCCCAGGACAAGAAGTTCGCTTCCGAGAAGCCTGCAAATCTCCTTACAAGAGAGGCATGGGTCCTCAACAAGGAGAAAGCTTATGCGATGATTGACAAGTACAACACACCTGAGAAGGTCGCTGCAGGACTTGAAGAGCTCCGCACAACATGGGATAAGCTCCTTTCCATCTTCAAGGTAGATACACCTGATGACAAGGTCAACCGTATGGTAAACATCTGGAACCAGTATCAGTGCATGGTTACATTCAACCTTTCACGTTCTGCTTCCTACTTCGAGTCCGGTATCGGAAGAGGAATGGGATTCAGAGATTCCAACCAGGATATCCTCGGTTTCGTTCACCAGATCCCCGAGCGTGCAAGGGAGAGACTTATCGATATCGCTTCCACACAGCTTAAGGACGGCGGATGCTACCATCAGTACCAGCCCCTTACCAAGAAGGGTAATGCAGATATCGGCGGAGACTTCTCCGATGATCCTCTGTGGATGATCCTTTCCGTAGCTGCTTATATCAAGGAGACAGGTGACTGGTCTATCCTCGATGCTGATGTTCCTTTCGATGACGATCCTGAGGGCAAGCATACGATGCTCGAGCATCTCGATGTTTCCTTCTACCACATCGTAGAGAACCTCGGACCTCACGGACTTCCTCTTGCAATGAGAGCTGACTGGAATGACTGTATCAACCTTTCCTGCTTCTCTGACACACCCGGTGAGTCCTTCCAGACATACACCAACCCCAAGTTCAAGGCTGAGGGTGGTTACTCCAAGATCGCTGAGTCTGTATTTGTTGCAGCTCTCTTCACATATACAGGTCCCGCTTATGTCGGTATCCTTGAGCACCTCGGCAAGGCTGATGAGGCTAAGAAGGCTCAGGCTGAGATCGACAAGATGAAGAAGAATACTATGGAATCCGCTTTCGACGGCGAGTGGTTCCTCAGAGCTTATGATGCCAACGGCGAGAAGATGGGTTCCTCCGAGTGTGAGGAAGGTAAGATCTTCATCGAGCCCCAGGGCTTCGCAGTTATGTCCGAGATCGGTAAGGATGTGGGAGCAGACATCAAGACTCTCGATTCCATCGACAAGTATCTCAACTGCGAGTATGGTCTTGTCCTCAATAATCCCGCATTCACAAAGTACTATATACAGTATGGTGAGATCTCCACATATCCCGGCGGATATAAGGAGAATGCAGGTATCTTCACACATAACAATGCCTGGATCATCTGCGCAGAGGCTTATGTCGGCCGCGGAGAGAAGGCCTTCGAGTACTACTCCAAGATCGCTCCTGCCTTCACAGAGGAGACATCTGACATACATAAGACAGAGCCTTATGTATACGGTCAGATGATCGGCGGTAAGGATGCTGAGAACTTCGGTCAGGGCAAGAACTCCTGGCTTACAGGTACAGCTGCATGGAATATGGTAGCTATCTCCCAGTACATCCTCGGCGTTAAGCCTGAATTTGACGGTCTTCGCGTAGATCCTTCCATCCCTTCTGCATGGGACGGATTTACAGCTACACGTCAGTTCAGAGGTGACACATATGAGATCACCATCAAGAATCCCGATCATATAAACAAGGGCGTTAAGAGCCTTACTGTTGACGGTCAGGCTGTTGACGGATGTATCGTTCCTGTTGCAGGTGACGGCAAGACTCATAAGGTCGAGGTAGTCCTCGGCTGATAATCACTGATCAGACAGTCAAAAGGACACATCTCTTTGAGGTGTGTCCTTTTTGATTTACCGTAGTATAATTACAGGACTATCGGTCATTATGGAGAGGAGAGGTCATGGGCGGAAATCTGAAAAAGATGATAAGTTACTACAGACCGTATCTTGGAACGTTCTTCCTGGATATGTTCTTTGCCGTGGCAGCTTCCGCCATCTCCCTTGTGATCCCAATGGTCGTACGGTATATAACCTCCGAGGTGATATACCTGGAGACCGGGGCGAAGGAACGGATCCTTAACCTGGGGATCATCCTTGTCGCCCTTGTGGTGGTCCAGTTTTTTGCCAACTTTTATATCTCGGACATCGGACATGTCATGGGAGCCAAAATGGAATACAACATGAGATCCGAGATCTTTTCCCATTATCAGAAACTCTCTTTTTCATTTTTTGACGATCAGAAGGTGGGACAGCTGATGAGCAGGATCACCAATGACCTGTTTGAGATAAGCGAGCTTTTGCATCACGGACCTGAAAACCTGGTCATCTCCTTTATAAAGATCATAGGTGCCTTCATCATCCTGATGGGAATAAGCGGATACCTTACGATCGCCGCATTTGCCCTTATCCCCTTTATGTTCGCCTTTGTCTTTTTCCTCAACAGGAAGATGAGAAGGGCTTTTCGTGAGAACAGGGTCAAGATCGCAGAGATCAATTCCAGGACAGAGGACAACCTCTCGGGAATAAGAGTGGTAAAGTCCTTTGCCAACGAGGATATAGAAATGGAAAGATTCAGGGAGGGGAATGATGCATTCCTGAAGGCCAAGAAGAATTCCTATTTTTACCTCGGGTTTTTCCATTCGGGAATGACGGCTTTCATACTGCTGGTCAATATAGTGGTCATCGTCACCGGTGCCATACTGATATCTGAGGGACTAGTAAAGATACCGGATTTCATAGCATTTCTTCTCTATATCAATACATTCACCGAGCCCATCAGGACCCTGGTGGATTTTACGGAGCAGTTTCAGAACGGGTATACGGGTTTTGAAAGGTTTATGGAGATCCTCAGCATAGAACCGGATATCAGCGACAGTGAGGGGGCCGTCGAACTGACTGATGTCAGGGGGGATATACTTTTCGATGATGTATCCTTCAAATATAAGGACGGTGCCCACAGGGTGCTCCGCCATGTGGATCTTGATATAAAGGCGGGTTCCTATGTGGCTCTCGTCGGATCCTCCGGCGGAGGAAAGACCACGCTCTGCAGCCTTATACCGAGATTTTATGATGTCACCGGAGGATCTATCAAGATCGATGGAAGGGATATAAGGGATGTGACCATAAAGAGCCTCAGGGATCATATAGGGATCGTTCAGCAGGATGTATATCTCTTTGCCGGCACTGTCATAGAGAATATAAGTTACGGTAAGCCGGGAGCGTCCCGGGAAGAGATAATAGAGGCTTCTAAGCTCGCCAATGCCCACGACTTCATAATGGAGCTCCCCGATGGGTATGACACTGATATCGGACAGCGGGGGATAAAGCTCTCCGGCGGACAGAAGCAGAGACTTTCCATTGCAAGGGTATTTCTCAAGAACCCTCCGATCCTCATCTTTGACGAGGCGACCAGCGCCCTTGATAATGAGAGCGAGAATATAGTCAAGGAGTCCCTCGAAAAACTCGCCCGGAACAGGACTACCATCGTTATCGCCCACCGTCTTTCCACGGTAAGGAATGCCCAGCGCATCCTGGTCCTCACGGAAAAGGGGATAGAGGAGAGTGGGACCCATGACGAACTTATGGCGAAGGGCGGCATATATTCGGGTCTTTATAAGTGGAATGCATGACATTATTCAGGCACTTTTTTTGGCGTGTCTAATATATTATAATTAAAGGACATTTCCCTTGGAGGTATTGATATGATCATAAGAAGCGAATTAGCCAGAGGACAGAAAGTCAGTGCTAAGGATTATCTGGTATCCAGATTTTCAGAAGTCGATATAAAGGGCGGAGTTTCCGCGCAGTATGTTAATCTCGACGGTGATACGAAAGTTGTCGGTGTTACAGGTCTTGAGTTTGATTCACCCTTCGTTTCCGTTCTTTTGGATAACGAGGCACTTGCACCTTTCTGGGCAGATCTTATTCCTGCAAATGACGTGCTCATCAAGGCTGATGACGGGATCAAGGTCTTCGTTTCCGGTAAGGAGACAGAGATCGACAGCAGTTACAGGGATGTGATCAAGGCTGAGATCGAATCCTCCAGGATGTGGGGCGGTATCCTTAACGAGAAGGGTGAGCTCATCGCAGATCCTGCTTCTCCCGTACCCGGTCCTCATTACTATACAAATATGCTCATCGGCAACAGGATGGGTTTCAGAAAGCCCCTTCAGAGCACACCCAAGAGTGCAGTAAATGCACTTGGCGGCGGATGCTTCAGGTCACATGCCGATACTCAGGTCCTTGCCACACGCTGGGACTACCTTCCCGAGGAGAACGGCTTCCCTGCAAACAGGCAGTTCTACCTTACAGAGGGCGGAAAGCAGATCTTCTGGTCAGGTGCTGCAAAGTCCGGGAACCTCAAGAAGATCCAGACCATCCATTCACAGAACAGGACCATCATCGAGTATGAGCTCAAGGATGGTCTTAAGATCAGAAGGACCATCTTCATCGTTCCTCAGCATGAGGGCCTTCCCCTTGCCATCGAGGCACAGAAGATCGATATCGAGAACACCGGTTCCAAGGACAGGGACCTCCGTATCGTATATACAGGAATGTTCGGAACTACAGCTCCCCATGCTCTCCGTGAGGACGTTATCTTCACCACTGTAATTACACAGAGTGAAGTATTCTTCGACGAAAATGACGCTATCCTCGCCATCGGTTTCAACCCCAACCCCAAGTGGCAGAAGGGCAACATCAGATATAACGTACTTATCGTACATGAGGACGGCAAGGTCAAGCTGCCCTCCGAGTACTGTGCAAGATATGCTGACCTCATCGGATCAGGCAGCCTCGAAAAGCCCGAGTATATCGGTCATCTTGCAAGCAAGCCCTCCAGGAAGGGCCCCGGTTTCTTCGGACTTGCTACTGAATTCACCGTCAAGGCCGGCGGCAGTGTCAGGGCAGACGACCTTACATGCCTTTCTTCCGATGCAGTCAATGACGACTTCGAGTTTGATGTGACCATGAAGGAGGAACTTGCTAAGGTCATCGAAAGATATTCTGATCCCAAGGCTATCGAGGAGGACCTCACTTCCGTTATCGATTTCACAAAGAATTATGCAAAGTATATGCAGATCGAGCACGAGGATAAGAACTTCGAGGCATACGTAAATAACAACCTTCCCTTCCAGGTCTTCTATCAGACCTTCGTTTCCAGATCCCTTGACTGGACACAGAAGGGTTACAGGGAGATCGGATTCAGAGAGATCCAGGATATCTTCGCTTCCATGTACTACATGGCAGGTATGGATCAGACAGAATTCGTCAAGAAGCTCCTCCGTGAGTGGAGTGAGAATGTTTTCGAGGAAGGCTATGCCAACCACAACTTCTACTGGGTAGGTAAAGAGCCGGGCTGGTGGTCTGATGATGCCCTCTGGCTCCTTCAGGCCCTCGACAGATATGTCGGACTTACAGGCGATTACGACTTCCTTAATGAGCAGTTTAAGATCGCAGGCACAGGTACTGTTGAGATCCGTGAGGGAAGAGCTCCCGGTGAGGATGACGGTTCCAGGACAAGAACGCTCCTTGAGACTATCAAGTCCATAATCACATATTCTGCTAAGATCTCCGTAGGTAAGCACGGTATTCCCCTTATCGACAGGGCTGACTGGAACGACTGCCTGAGAGTCGATCCCGACTGTATCGGCGGTGCTGATAAGATCAAGGCTTATAAGGAGCAGCTCGCAAAGTCCGGCAAGGCTTACGGTGAGGTTCCCTTCGAGTCTGAATATTCCGAGTCTGTAATGAACGGATTCCTTCTCAAGGTCGCAGTCGATGCAGCCATCGGAATGTTCGATCATTTCGGAGATGAGGCTTATGTGGCAGAACTCAAGGAGCTTTCTTCCACACTTAAGAAGGAACTCAATGACTACGCATGGAAGAATGATTTCTTTGCAAGAGTCCTCTTCAACCGCAAGGATAAGCCTGAACTGGAATACCTTGGTGCTGCTGGTGATAACCTCCAGGTGGAGGATGCTCCCGGATCATACTTCCTCAATGCATTCTCCTGGTCGCTCCTTTCAGACTGCGCCAATGAGGCACAGATCGCATCCATGCTGGATTCAATGGACAAGTACCTGAAGTCCCCCTACGGATTCAGGCTCTGCTCCACAGTTGATTATCCCAAGATCGCACCCAAGATCGATGTTGCCCTCTATTATCCCGGTGACAGAGAGAACGGCGGCGTGTTCAAGCATGCAAATATGATGGCGGCTGCAGCTATGCTCAAAGCAGCCAAATCAGTAGACGATAAGGCTCTTGCAGAGAGACTTGCAAAGACAGCTTACTGGATCATCGACTGCATCCTTCCCTTCAGGACCCTGAAGTCGCCCTTCACTGTATGTGGTAACCCCAGGTGGTGTACACAGTACAACAACAGTGATTCAGGAGAGAATATCGGACCCACGCTCTCCGGTACCTCCACATGGCTTCTCCTCTGTCTGTTCTCCTGCTTCGGTGTCGAGTTCACTTCCGATGCTCTTATCGTGGAGCCTCTCCTCAGAAATGATGAGACATCCCTTGAAGTAACAGTCAACAGCGGACTTGCCATCTATGACATCAAGGTCACCAAGCCTGAGGGATTCTTCAGATCAAAAGACGGAGTCAGGGTATCCTGTGACGGTAATGAACTTTCTGATACAAGAGTCCCTGTGTTTACAGACGGCAAGGTACATAACGTCGAAGTCAGATATTGACCGGCAGGTTAACGGGAGGCGTCGATAAATGCCCTATTCCAGCGTATTCCTTTCTGATATCGTAAAGGACTTCGACCTCGAGGTCGTTTACGATTCAGGCGATATAGAACAGAGAAGGATCTGCGTAGCCGATGCTACGAGACCCGGACTTCAGCTTGCAGGATACTATGATCACTTCGGTCCTGACAGGATCCAGATCGTGGGCAACATGGAGCATGCCTACCTCGAACATCTGACTTCCGTAAACAGGAAAAAGTCCATACTCGGTCTTTTCTCAAAGGAGATCCCGGCGCTTATCCTCACCAGGAATCACGAGGCCCACACCGAGATGCTGGAGGCGGCAGAGGAGACAAAGACCCCTATCTTCCGCACCCACGAGGCGACATCGGAATTCTCCAGTTCCCTTGTAAAGTATCTCAATATGGAGCTGGCTCCCAGAGTATCCATGCACGGTGTTCTTGTCGAGGTAAACGGTGAAGGTATCCTTATCCTGGGTGAGAGCGGAGTAGGTAAATCAGAGACGGCTCTTGAGATAGTCAAGAGAGGACACCGCCTTATCGCCGATGACCAGGTGGAGATCAGGAAGATCTCCGATACCACGCTGGTGGGAAATGCCCCTGAAGTTATAAGACACCTTATCGAGATAAGAGGTATCGGTATCCTGGATGTTAAGCAGCTCTATGGTGTATCTTCCGTCAAGCAGCAGGAGAATATCGATTTCATAATCAACCTTGAACCCTGGGATGAGAAGAAGACATACGACAGGATGGGCCTTACCGAGGAGACGACAGATATACTCGGGATCAAGGTCCCTTCCCTTACGATCCCCGTAGGACCCGGCCGTAACCTGGCTATCATCGTCGAGGCTGCCGCCATCAACTACAGGGTCAAGAAGATGGGTTATAATGCTGCTGCCGATCTGGTGGCCAGAGTCTTCCCGGGAGGCGGAAACAGCGGATCATGACGGATATCAGGAAAAATGAGATATTAAAGCCCTATACCACCTTCAGATGCGGAGGCCCGGCATCTGAATTTGCTGAACCTTCCAATGAGAAAGAGGTAATGGAGCTCCTGTCCTATGCTTCCTCAGGGAATAAAGATGTCCTTATCCTGGGAGCGGGTTCGAATATGCTCATATCTGATCTGGGCTTTGACGGTCTTGTCATAAGGATCGGCCGTAAGATGGCTGATATAAATATCCTGGAAGAGGATGAGGAGGGATATGTGACCATCGAAGCCATGGCCGGCGCATCCCTTGCTCTTTTCGGGAATACTTGTACGAAAAACTCCCTTGAGGGTGCGGAATTCTGCTGCGGCATCCCCGGAAATGTGGGGGGCGCGGTATTTATGAATGCAGGCGCCTACGGCAGGGAGATAAAGGATATCGCACTTAAGGTAAGCTATATAGAAGACGGACAGCTCCGGGAGATAGATGCTTCGGAATGCGGGTTCGGATACAGGACCAGCATATTCGAGAAAAAGGCGGCTTCGGGTTCGGATGTCGTTATAACCAGGCTGACGGCAAGGCTCAAAAAGGGCGATAAGGAAAAGATCGAGGCATATGTCTCCGAACTTCGCGAAAAGAGGACAAAGTCCCAGCCCCTTGATGTTCCCAGCGCAGGTTCCACCTTTAAGAGACCTGAGGGATATTATGCCGGCGCTCTTATAGAAGGCAGCGGACTCAAGGGCTTTAAGCTCGATGATTCAGGAGCTCAGGTCTCTCCCAAGCACGCAGGATTTGTTGTTAATAATGGCGGAACGGCCAGAGCTGAAGATGTGATGAGGCTTATAAGATATGTCCAGGACAAGGTCTATGAAGACTCTGATGTAAGACTGGAGACGGAAGTAAGGCTCGTCGGAAGGTGGGAATGATATGGAACTGATCATCTTGACAGGTATGAGCGGTGCAGGAAAGAGCCAGGCTGAGGCTTTCTTTGAAGATAACGGGTTCTTCTGTATCGACAATCTTCCTCCCCAGTTCCTTCCGGAACTCGTCTCCATGTTCAGCAAAGGGGAAGGGGAGCTTGCAGGCATAGACAAGCTGGCTTTTGTGGTGGATATCAGGAGCCGTGATCTTCTCAGGGGCCTTGGACAGGCCTTAAAGAAGATCGATGAGGAGATATCCGTCCCCTACAGGATCGTATTCCTGGAGGCAAGTGATGAAGTCCTTGTGAGCAGATACCGCCAGACGAGAAGAAAACACCCTCTTACAGATGAGATGAGCCTTACCGATGCCATTGCGGCAGAGAGGAAGATGCTCCAGAACATAAGAGGTCGTGCCACCAATGTAATAGATACGACACTTATGCCCATTTCCTCCCTGAAGAAAGCTCTCAAGGAGCTTCTGGAGGATGACGGCAAGATGAGCGGAATGTCCATTTTCGTTGAGTCCTTCGGATTTATGTACGGCATTCCCATAGATTGTGATAATGTCCTTGATGTGAGGTTCCTCCCTAATCCCTACTGGGTGGAGGAACTTAAGATGCTCTCCGGCAAGGATCAGCAGATCGCGGAATATCTCGAACAGTTTCAGGAGACTAAGGACTGCGAGCAGATGCTGGCGGATATGTTCAAGTTCGCCATCCCGTATTATTCCAGGGAGGGCAAGAGCAGACTCCATATCGGTATCGGATGTACCGGCGGACGCCACAGATCAGTATATATAGCTGAGAAGCTGGGCGAGCAGCTGGATGAGTTCGGATACAGGGTAGTGGTCCACCACAGAGACATCTTCAGGGATCCCAGATATGTCAAAGAGGGATAATCCCGACAGTTTCAACAGCGGTATCAAGGATGAGATAACCGCGCATCTTCCCAAGGGAGAAGTCAAGCTTCAGGCGATGGCCGCAGGTATCAGCTATGCTTCTGATGAGGACTCGGTATTGCTGGGAGATCCCACCGATCCTGATTTCAGGCGTTATTTCCTGAGGGGTGTCTTCCTCGAGTGCGGCTATTGTTCAGATCCCGCCAAGACTTACAGGATAGAGCTCCACATAAAGAATCCCGCAGCCTGCGATATAGTAATGGAGATCCTGGAGAGTGAGGATATAAAGGCCGCCGCATCGGAGAGAAACGGAACATCTGTAATCTACATAAGGAATGGTGACAGTGTATCTGATTTCCTGGGAGTCATCGGGGCGGGAAAGTCCAGACTTGATTTTGAGAATATCAGGGCCGAAAAGGAAGTTTACGGCAGTGTCAACCGCACCATGAACTGCGATACCGCCAATGCGGGAAGACAGGCGGAGGCGGGAGCCAGGAGAAATGAGGCCTTTCAAAAGATCAAGGGATCTGATGAGTATAAGAAGCTCCCCCAGGAACTTCGTGATGCTCTTAATATACATCTGGAAAACCCGGGGGCATCCATTGCGGAACTGGGTAAGATGATGGATCCGCCCATAGGAAAATCAGGCATGAACCACCGCCTTAACAAGCTTTTGGAAATCGCAAACGGTCTTGATTGAGAATATTTGCATATTTTGTTAAAATATACTCTGTTTTTCTGTACCCTCTTATAGACAGGGGCAGAAAATGAAGGGGGATCATTTAACAAAGTATGAACCGTAATGATCAATACATCGAACCGGACAATACTTTTTACGAGCCGTCTACCGACCCTTCCCAGGGCACCATGGCACTCGTTATCATGCTGACTATCCTGTCGGTAGTGCTGACGTCTGTCCTTGCCGGGATCTACTTCAAGAAAAAGGCGGCCGATGACAGGACGAGTGTTGCGGAAGCTTCAGGTGAAGGTTCTGACAGGTATATCGTCCCTGCCACTGCCACACCTACCCCGGTGCCTCCTATACAGGATTATCAGAATCCACTTCTTTATCCTGCCACCGCTTCGGTGGTCATGGATCCCGACGCCGTGATAGCATCGGATGTGCTTCCCTCATCAAGAGGCCTTACCCAGAACGTTATCAACGGAGCTGTCATCGTTACGGATTATGACAGAGCCAATCCTATCTATATGACCGACCCCCTGGATTATTCCGTGGATGCTGCGGGGATCCTTACCTACAGGGGCAATAATTTCAGGAATACTGCATCCTTCGGATATCTTACCCCTGATGACGGAGTCGTCGACGACCTGACGCAGGTATGGGAATACACGGGGATGCACAGCAGGCTCTCCTCTGATATGACCTTCGAATGGACGGGACTGCAGCTTACCGGACAGCCTCTTATAGTCCAGTGGTCCGACGAAGTCAGGACTTCCATGAACCTCTACAGCGATAAGGCTGCAAAGGATGATCTTGTGGAGGTCATCGTGGCCGGTCTTGACGGCTGGGTGTACTTTTTCGATCTGGACGACGGTTCCATGACAAGGGACCCCATCTATGTGGGTGCCACCATAAAGGGCACTCCTTCTGTGGATCCCAGAGGCTATCCCATCCTCTATCTCGGACAGGGGGATGACAACGGTGACCAGGGATTTGGAATGTATATCTATTCCCTTATAGACGGACAGAGGCTTTATTTTTACGAAGGCCTCGATGATGGTGCCTACAGGATGAACTGGGGTGCCTTCGACTCGTCACCCCTTGTGGACAGGTATTCAGATACTCTTATCTGGCCCTGCGAAAACGGCATCATCTATACCTTCCAGCTCAATACTGACTATACCCCCGGAAGCTCATCCATCTCCATCAATCCTGTATGCACCGGATATAAATATATCTTCAACGACACCCAGGGAAGATATCTCGGCGTTGAGAGCTCCATCGGAGTTTACGGAAACTATGGTTATTTTATTGACAACAACTCCAACCTCATATGCCTCGATCTCAATTCCCTGGAGATGGTATGGGTCTTCAGGACGAGCGATGATTCTGACCTTTCACCTGCCATCGAGGAGGAGAACGGCGTCCCGTATATCTATATCGCCACAGAGGTAGACTACCAGGGCGGTTCGGGAGAGTATTCCGGCGCAGCCTATACATATAAGATCAATGCCCTTACGGGTGAGGAAGTCTGGCAGACATCCCAGTCCTGCTATACCTACAACGGACAGACTTCGGATACTGACCAGACGGGAGGATGTCTTGGAAATCCCATCATCGGAAAGAATTCCATCTCCAATCTGGTTATCTTCTCCTACAGCATGACCCAGGGGCTTATGAGCGGCAACCGTATCGTTGCCTATTACAAGGATACGGGAACAGAAGCATGGCATTATGACATGAATATCTATTCCTACAGTTCCCCGGTAGACTGCTATGACGAGAATGGAAATGCTTATATCGTTATCGCCGACAGCATCGGTCAGATCCATCTGATCAACGGCCAGACCGGCGAGCGTATAAATTATATACAGGCATCAAGATATATAGGTACTGAAGATGAGACCTCCAACGGAGTTTCCTTCGAGGCTTCACCGGCAGTATTCGGGGATATGATGGTCATCGGAACACGTTCAGGTTCTATTATGGGCATCAAGATCGAATAAGGAGTACTGAGGGTAAAAATGGGGAAAAAGAACAGGTACGATGACATAGCTGTGCTGGAGGTCGAGATCAGCTCCTTCTCCGGGGGCGGATACAAGGTAAGGTATGATTTCCGGAAAAAGCTCATCAACTGGAACGACGGCTATATGTGGAACAACAATTTCATGAAGTCCCTTACAGCCACAAAGATCGAGTCTATTCATGACAGGCTTCCCGGGACAGGTATGCTGGAGTGGATGGAAGGTTATAACAAGGGTGAGATAGAGAAGTACGGATGTCCCACCGCCAATCCGTCCTCCTGGAAGATCGTTGTAAGGTTTAAGGACGATACGACCCTGATCAGCAGCCATACAAAGAATTTCCCGAAGGAGTGGAATGGTCTTAAGAGCCTTATTGAAGATACAACTGAGTGCAAGTTCAGGCTCAGATGAGAAAATAAGGCATATATGATAAAATAATAGAAGCGGCAAAAGATCACTTTGGAGTGAAGATGGATTATATAGAAGGTTTATTTTTAGGTAAGCTGTGGAGCGACACGGATTTTGAGAACAGACGCCATGCGGGTCTGTTTATTCTCTATGGCTTTCTTGTGGATCTTCTTGTACTCCTGAGATACTTCACAGGAAAGACATATCTGGGCATAGGCGTATTTACGGTGATCCACTGGGTGATACTCGTACTTCTGATGCTCGCCTGCCCCTTTATCAATTTCAGATATTACCGAATGCCCGGATGGGGCAAAGCACTTATACTTATCGAGAAGACATTCAAGTCTTTTCTTGTAATGAGCCTGACAGTCAGTCTCATCCTTCCCAGGATAAAGGTCCAGTCCTCGGGACTTCAGGACTTCCTGATCAACTATCTGAATGAGACTTTGGAAAAATATACTGAGAAATTCTCCTCTGGCGCAGGATCCTTTGCAACGGTAATGGGTGTTCTGGCAGGAGGCATACATGTAGTATTGATGATCGTACTGATCGTAGTCGGTGCCCTGATCATACCGGGGCTTGTATATCTGGCAGTGAGATATATCCAATATGCTTATGATTGGGTCATAGACAGACTGGTGATCAGAAGGGTCTTCAGATATAGAAGATAATATAATTTCGGAGGTAAATATGGCACAGCTTCAGGGAAAAAAGGATATCACGGTTGAAGATCTGGAAGAAAGCCTCGGTGCCAAGAAACTTCCGGCCTTCATAAAGTCATGTGAACAGGAATTCATCGACAAGATCGATTCCATAGTGAATATGTTCTGTCAGGATCCCAAGAAAAAGGCGATATTTGTATCAGGTCCCACTTCATCGGGCAAGACTACTTTTACCATGCGTCTTTCGGATGGTCTTACAAGACACGGAAGACAGGCGGCTTTCC
>Ga0310691_10002102_pt1 | contig 27727 bp, 63 predicted proteins | sample 176DNAGHGlowgp2_FD_203887 | JGI IMG/M metagenome (GOLD analysis project Ga0310691, IMG submission 203887) | Sheep rumen microbial communities from Palmerston North, Manawatu-Wanganui, New Zealand - 1766 DNA GHGlow gp2 (v2) (version 2) | ecosystem: Host-associated > Mammals > Digestive system >... | reverse complement strand
CCCTGTCCCCCCACCGTGGGGATAACACCCCCACCCCCTCCCCCATATACCCCCATAGTGCTGCCGCATTTTGTCCACAAACGCCTATCCCATCCGAAAGGTATAGTCCTACCCCAAAACAATTGACTCCGTCTACGGCCTTAAAAACGGCCTTTAATGGGATAGCAAAATATTTATCAATATAATGGCGATAAGGTGATAGTTTGGCATAGGGATTGCAAGGATATATAATATAACACAAAAACTGACACTATGGCAAAAGACAATGAAATGCTTTTTGGCTTGGCAGAATCGCTCGGAGTTGAGCAAGGAAAAGCCATCCACAAGTACCTTATGGGAAAGGAAATCGGGACATTGGCAAACACCATCACCCATCTTGGCGAGACCTCCAATCCAAAATTGGACAATGAATCCATTAAGGAAAATGCGGATTGGAATGCGCTTCTTGATAGGCTCTTTGACGAAGTTGCCGACTTTGCAAGAGCGCACGGATACGAAGATGCGTTGAACGATTAGTTCAACACATTTTCTTCCGACCAAGCCTCTTTGGCATAATAATTGAAGTAAAGATATATTACTATGGCGAAATTGACCTACATAGAAATCAATGCCTACGGCACACCGCTATCCGTGGCCACCACTGAGGTTTATGACTACCTCTTTGACCGACTCCGTGGGCATATTGTGACCTTCACTTATTTCCGTAAGGACGGGTCTGTGAGGAGCGCAGTGGGGACGAGAAACCTCGGTCTTGCGGAGCGCAAGGTGGGGCATCCTATTCCCAAGCCTACGGGGCAGAGGAATGTACTTGCCTACTATGACATTGTGGCAGATGCTTGGCGGTCATTCATAGCGGAGAATGTTTGCTCAATAGATGACATTGAATAATAACAACACGATAGAACTATGAAAGTAAAAATTGGCTATGTTGGCTATTCTTGGTGGGACAAGAATGCGCAGGAGTTTTACGGGGATATGGGTTATGCCTTTTGTGACGAACCCGACACAAGGGTTTTGGCAAAGGACATTGATGACTCCATCCGCAGTAATAGTCTTGAATACATTGATTCGGATGATTGTGTGGAAAACGGAGACTATTCCGATGAAGGGTTTGCGGTCTACGAACTGACATTGGCCGACCTTGATGTGGACGAGGAAGATATAAAAGAGGATGGCAACATCAGACTCGCATTCGGAAGTACGGAGAACGATAAGATTGTTGAGGTCTTTGTTTGCGCTCCCGCATCCGTAGCGGAGAAGTGGGTTAAGAAATTCTACGGAGAGGAAGTTAAGGCACATTATAGGGAGGAGGACGAAGTCCGTATATTCTAACGGCAGGGTACGCGACTGCGTACCCAATGCTAAAAAAAGTAAAAAATATTTCTAAAAATCAACGAGTTTGGCACACCCTTTGCAGTAAAGAAAGGCGAATCAAAACAAATAGCACTATGAACACATTATTCATCATCCTTTCGGCCTATGTTGGCCTTGACATCATCCTCGGTCTCATCATCTACATCGTCCTTCGTTGCAAGGGGTGGAAACCCCTTGACCTTGCAAGGAACTTCCGTGACCTCCTTCGCAAGAGGTGCGTCACCTTCAAGCAGACCCTTGCGGAGCAGGTTGGCTATGCCGACTACAACGAGACATACCGCAACGGCTACGACAATGGCTTTGACAACGGCTATGACGAAGGCTACGACAACGGCTACAATGACCACAAGAAGGAAATTGAGAACAAACCGAAGGCCACACCAATCCCTTCCCTCTTCTCCCTCCTTTTCTCCCTCCTCGGCTGACGAGCGACAACGGGGGTGACGACCTCACCCCCATTTTTCTCAAGATGTTCAACCATTAATCATTAAGACAATTATGGATTTCAAATACAACGATGTTGTTTCTCGTCCCTATAAAAATGCCGACATCACCCTCGTCATTGAGGACAATATGATGACAACCGCAAAGATATTCCTTGACAAGGCGTGCATCAAATCCTACGACATATTTGCAGACAATGGTGCCATCCGCCTTGTGTCAAGCGAAGAGTGTGCTGACGGAGAGGAAGTGGTATACAACAAGGCCAACGCCACCGCAGTCCTTGATAGTCTCAAGGAAGATGTGGATGCCCTTTGGGAAGAGAACTTCAATGCCGTGACCGCAAACCGATAGGATACTCGGCTAACAATACACCTCAACGGAATCCCGACTACAAAGGTGGCGCAATAGGATAAACAATAACCAAAGGTTACAAAGGCCACCGCCTTCTTCCATTGGGAGGAACAAAGGACGATAAGGAACAAGAGAATCAGCGGAGCAATCTTAATAAACGAAGATGCAAGTGCAGGGGTAAAGATAAAGGTGGGTCGCAACCACAATGGCATAACCCGAAGGAGCGAAGTGGGACTGATTCTTTAATTAAAAAACCTTATGACGAGAACGGCTCGGTCAGCCGAATCGGAACGCCCACGGACTTGGAAAAAAGTGATATTATAAAAATTTAATATACGCATCTGCGTACCCGTTTTCATCTACGGCACGATTTTAGCAGTAGAAATATCGTAACAATAACTGACGCATTATGAAATGGTCTTTTAATACATACTCCAATGGGATTCGTGATGTTCACTACGAATTTGAATCAAAGGAGAAGGCCGAACAATGGCAGAAGAATTTCATAGCCGATATGAAAAAAATAGGTTGTTGGCCAATCAAGGGAGTCACAACGAAGGTAGAACAAGAACTTTAAGTAACAACACATAACTCATTGAATATGAAAACTTACGAAGTAACCCTTTTCGTCTTAGGCCTGCCCTACAACGAGAATAGAACAAGAGTAGTCACCATTGATGCCGAGTCGCAGGACGAGGCTGAACAGAAGGCACACGATTGGTATGTGGCCGATGGATGGGGAGTCTACGATTCAAAGGAAGTTTAACCTCAACAACAAAACAATATGGAAAAGAAAGCAGATGCCTATTTGGAAAGGCTTGCCGAACTCGGCAGAGAAATCCTTGACACCATCCTCACCACCCTTAAGGAGCGGAATATCAAGTCCATTAATTTCTATGAGTATTGGAGCGAGCGCAACACCGAGCGGTATTCGTTCTACGACACTGACGAGGATGGCTACGGAGTTTCCCTCTATGTGGATAAACTCTATGTAACCGAAGATGGTATTGAGATGAAGATGCTTGACACCAACGACAATGCTTGGGGTGATTGGGACGAGGAAAACCTCTCCACAACCGAAAGGTATTATGTTCTCCGTATGCTTGAGGAGATTCTTGAAGTGGCCGATGAGGAAGACAACGGCAGGGTGCTGACCGCAGACGAGGACTTTGACGATTGGGAGGATTAGACTATGGCAAAGACCGCATACCTCTTCACCTTCACCCCCACAACAAGGGTGATTGCCGACCCCAACGATTTCCGATGCAAAGAGGATTTCTACGAATACCTTGCAATCAAGGCAAAGGAGCAGATGATGGCCGACATTAACAATTACATCTGCGGAGACAACGGAGAATACGAAGAAGATACCGAGTGTCCGTTCGGAACATTACCTTCGGATAAAGAAAAATAACGCCTTGCGTTTAAAATGCTGAAAACGACAAATTTCCGTGCTGAACTTGTTTGTTCGGCACGGATTTTGTTATATGTACTCTCGTTATGAGAGACCCACCTTAATATCCAAAACGACATATTTTTTTGTTGCGTATAGTTCCGTGACCAAGCAGTACATCAATTGCTGAAGTATAGTCTCCAACCTGCCTACAAGTGTAGGAAAAAAATGTTGTTAATTTTGCAAAAGTTAGGTACGATTTTAATCAGTTTGGCATATTTTTCGCAGTAGAAGTATCGCAATCAAACAACAAGCACTATGGGATTAAGAGCAACTGCAATCAAGAAGTACGAAGTAGAGTACGGCAATACGCAAGGGTTTAACTACGATGTTGATACCCTTTCCAACATCATCAGCGAATTCTGCGAGGATTTCTACAACGGAGACGATGGCTTTGGTGGCAACGCCTCCAACGAGATTTGGGAGATTGACAAAGTGCAATTCAAGCAGATGATTGCCGACATCGCAGGAATGACCGAAAATGAGTACAACGAATTGATGGACAAATGCGAGGTGAAGTATTCTGCCAACTATCAACGGCACGCCAAAGACTATGTGGTCAACTTCTTCATAGGATGCCTTGCCGAAACGCAGGAAAATTCTGACTATGTTCGCATAGGATGGCTATAATGGCACGATTTTGGCAGTAGAAGTATTGCAATCAAAACAATAGACAAAATGGCAAAATATAATGTAACCCTTTATTGTGAGGTCGGAAAGACTTATGCCGTTGAGGCCAATTCTGCCGAGGAGGCATTAGATAAGGCTTATGAGTTAGACAATGATGTTTCCGTATCCGAATACTACTATGTTGATAGGAACGGATATTGTGTCCACGATGAACAAGGGAATATCGTAGAAGAAGAATAGTATATCGTAATCAAACAACAAGCACTATGGAAAAGACCTACGAACAAAAGAAAGCCGAACTGAACTCCGCTATGATTGAATTCCTCAAAAAGAGAGAGGGATATGCAGTCAACTTCTCCGAGGGGACTTATGTGACCCTTGAATTTTTCGGAGAGAAGAATAAGGAAGAACTGATTGACATCTACACTTCGCCTCAATGCGACTTCAAGAAGGTCTATGTGCATTCCACACCGCAGTCTTCCCACACCGAATACACCGCATTCACCGACTTCTCCAACGAGGAGATGGAAATGCTCTTGGACTTGTGCAAAAAGCAGGTTGCAAAGAAATGTGTATGGGTGCTGACCATTAGTGATGTTTACGACTTTCAAGGTTACCCCCACGCACCGAGGGTTTTCACCGACAAGGACAAGGCAATCAATGCCCTCTACAAAGAATACGAAGATGCGAAGAAGATGCTGAAGAAGAACGGCAACGATGATTGGATGGAGGACGAATTCCACAAGGGCGATATGTGTTTCTCAATGTGGCCCGATGGCGAATGGGGCACATCACACTATGACGGAAGGGTTGACGAGGTTGAGGTTGAAGAATAAACAAAAAAGGCTACCACTATGGCAAAAGACTACACAAATTTCCTCAATAAGATGGGCGAAGGCAGGAAGGCTTGCGATGATGCTTTCGCCACAATGCACAACGCAATCAAGGATATTGTCGTCAAGGCAGGCGGTTACATCAACACCGCCAACGAAGATGGTGAGAATGATAACATCTATTCTGCGGTCATTGACTACTGCGGAGAAGGCGAACTCGTTGAGGTTATGGTTAAGGCCATCAAGGTTGAGGGCGATGCCATCTATTGCTATGTTCAGCCCTATTCATCTATGACCCACATCATCTATGACGATGACGATTACATCAAGGCTGACGAGGACAATTGGTATCTTCTTGACACTACGGGACAACTCCTCTACCACTACACAATTCTTGGGATTGCCGATGTGTTCAGTTTTGGAGAATATCTTCCCACCGAATAACAAGTTTGGCCTAATATTTGCTCACTAACTATACGAAATCAAAAAAGCCAAGAACTATGACATACGAAGTTACACTTATCACCACCATCAAAAGGAAATATACCATTGATGCCGATTCCGAGCAGGATGCTATTGAGCAGGCCGTGAACAACCAAAACGAGTACGAACACGATGAAGATACGGAGGAAAAGGTGGAAGTGCTTAACATTGAAGACTACGCATAGACTATGTGGGTAACCGACAAAATGGGACAGAAGGTTTATGTGACCTTCGTCCCCGACTATGAGCCGAATGAGGGCGGACTTTACTGCGAGACATACACCGATGATAGGTGCGATAAGAAGATAGACGATTTCTGCATCCACAAAGGAGACTGCGACTTTACGCAGGCAGGGATAGAGTCCTTTATCAAAGACCACTATAAGGGCGAGGTGCTTGACCTCAACTACGATTTTTAACGATTTCCGTAACCCCAAGAACTATGAAAGAGAATCAGCGCAAGAAGGCAAAGGGCAAATACAACCACATCATTGAAGATTGGTGGAGACATTGTGGGATTGCAGACCGCATCCAAGCGAGCGGTATTTGGGTAACTACCGATGTGCAGGACTACCTCATCAAGACCGATGATTGGTGGGAATCACGCACCGATGCCGAAAAGGCGGAAATTTACGAAGAATTTTTCAGCGAATGTTAATCGTGGCACGATTTTAGCAGGAGAAATATACGAATCAATAGCCGAAACACTATGCACAAGCAGATTATCAAACTTGGAACTGAGACCGATTGGTACTACACCGAGAATCGTCACCTCTATGCGCAGAATCGTGATACGAGGATGTTTGAGAATACTTCCTATACGGAGAATATGGTGATGGAATTATATTCCGACACCGATGAGAACGATGTGGCCAATATCCTCGGCAAGCGGTTATGGGACGGCAAGGAATATGAATTTGCCGTATACAACGAATATCATCGCCTTGTGGGTTTTGTCTACTATGGCGAAAAGGAAAAGAAAGAAACCGAGAAGAGGGTCTTCCGTTTCTATGTACGCACTTGGTACGATGTGATAGTTGACGAGACCGAGGTTGACCTCAACGGCCTTACCACCGCAGAGGAGATTCAAGCCGCCTATGAGGAAGTGGCAACGGAGAAGTACAATGAGGGCGAATGCCATACCGAGGCTGACGCCTTTGAGAACGAATATTCCACCGAGGTGACGGACACCTACAAGGAGAACAAAATTTATCCTTTTAGCAAATAAAGGTGACGCCACGGCACGATATTTGAAGTATAATAAGACAAATAACATTTAAAAACATACTATTATGAAAATCACAAGAGGCGGATACATCTTCAAGGACTATTTCAACGCAGGTCTCAACAAGAAGACGGGCGTATGTGACGAAGAGGGCGTGGATGTGTATGACGAGGATAGCAACACTTTCATTGATAGCATCGTAGGCGTCAGCACCGATGATGTGGAGATGATGGACGAAAACGAGTTCATCCAACTCCTTGAGGACAATTACATCTGCTAACACCTAAAGCAGGACTTTAACTTATAATACCTAACATTATGATTACCATACACATAGACTCAAAAAAAGACACCGCTTTCCTTTCCGCAGTGTATGTAGGACTGAAGGACAACAATGTCTACATCAATCCCACAAGGGTAGAGGTTGAGTCCATCCTTAAGGAAAATCCCACCGAAAGGGTACTCCTTATGGGTCACGGGTCGCAGGCGGGATTGTTCTCTTCCGATTGGCGTGGGTACATCATTGACAAGCAGAATGTACACCTCTTAAGGGGTCGTGAGGTGATTGGGATATGGTGTTGGGCAAAGAATTTTGCTGAAAGCACGGGACTCAAGGGTTTCTTCACAAGTATGTTCATCAGCAACATTGGTGAATACAAAGGTTTCTTTCCCTATTCATCATTCAACAACGAGCAGGACATCTTTGATGAAATAACCTTCTTCTCAAAGGAGATTAACACCCTCATCACCAACGACACTCCTATGGATGCTTGGGTGGAACACCTCAACGAGGTAGGCCATAAGGAGAAGGATTATGTGAAATTCAACTACGATGCCCTCGCTTATTACGATGGCCGTGAAGTCCCTTCCGATGAGGACAAGGCAGACACAAGTTTCTACTACTTCCTCAAGGATGTTGATTCCGAAGCACTTATGTCCTTCACTATTGCGGAGATTCTTGAATACGCCTATACCGAAGGATACAAAGCAGGGCGGGCGGAAAAGTAATATACGCATCTGCGTACCCCAATTTCTATGGCACGATTATTGAAGTAATAATATCATTAACAAACAAAAATAAAACAATTATGAACAAGAGATTCTCATTCCTTTTCGCACTCGTCCTTGCTGACGCAATCTTTGACGCCATCGTGTTCTCCGCTCTTACCGCCAATGTGGAGGAAGAGCCGAAACAAGAACCCCCCACCCATCCGCTCATTGGGCGCAGGTACAAGGTGATGGACAATTCCTACATCAAGAACCTTGACAATAACACCGAAGATTGTGGCCTTTATGGGCGAGAGGTGATTATCGTTGGCGCACCCTATGTGGAGAAAGTTGAGGGTTGGGCAGGCGAGGAGAGGGAGCATACCTTCGTCAAGGTCTTCAGCACCGACTCCCAAATCAACTACCGAGTCCTCTTCAATGAGGGGTGGCTCGTAGACTAACAAGCCAATGGTGTAGACATTTCATAGTTTTGTTGTGTTTTCGTGCCACCGCAGTGATGCGCAGGCACGATTTTTGCATATATTTCTATGTAATATCCAATGACGGATGCTCCTCCGCCCAAGCAGTAAATCAATCGCTGAAGTATAGTCTCCGTCACGCCCTTACCTCAACTCCGTTTTTAAAAAAATTTATTTTGCTTGTTTACCGCCAAAGTTGATTTTATGGCACGATTTTGGCAGGAGATTTATACGAATTTAAAGCAATACGATTATGTACAACATTGAGAATTTCCTTTTTGATGGTGCTGATGTGCAGGCGCAGATTGTTGCTCTTCTTATCCGTAACCAACGGAGCAGAGTCCTTGACCTTGTTTGGAACAAAGAGTGGAAGGACTACGAAGGGCGCATAGCCATCGGCAGGTTTGAGAATTGCCGTGAGCAGGGTTATGTGGTTTCCCTCAACGATTATAAGGGGAATCAGCGCAACTATGCCTTCTATGAGCATCGCAACTCCGACAACATTTGTGTTCTCGTTAGGGACGGACTTACCACCGATACCCCTTCACTTGAATATATGTGGGAGGGGAAGAAGGACAAATGGGATGTGGACAAGTTGTTTTCCTATGGCGAATGGGAGAAGTGTGCGGATTGGATTCTTAACGATATGAAGTCCAACCTCACCAAGTGGGTTGAGGAAAGAAAGGCAAAAAATACGGAGAATACCGAAGATTAGTCTCCCTATGGCACGATTTTGGCAGTAGAAATAAGCATAATACAAAAAAGCGATACTATGGCCGACATCTTGGAGCAGATTTACAACACCCTCAAAGAGAATGGCATTTATGCCGAGGAGTATTGGCAGGATAAAGAACTGCCCAATGTTTATTACATTACCATTGATGGTGATTGGAAACATTCCCACCTCTTTGCCGACCATCTTATGAAGGGTCTTTCCCTCAACAAGATAGGTGAGAAAGACCTCGTTGAGGATGGAAGTGATTGGTATCAAAGCACCCACACTTATATCCTTTGCTAACCACTTTGGCACAATAATTGAAGTATAAATATACGAATCAAAACAACTGACATTATGAGAAAATCCATTATTGAAACCCTCCTCATCGGTGCTATTAGCGAACTCATTGACGCCACGGGCATCCGCAACGAACTCCTTCCTACGGAGAAAGTAAATGTCACTCGCAGTCACTCAACGAGCGAGAAGGTAAGTATCTTTACTTCCGATGAGGTCGGTGCTATCGCCACCTCAATGGGCAAGGACTTCACCATTCGCATCAGTCCGCAGGGGAATCCCATCATCACCCACAAGAAGACCCACGGAAACAACGTCATCTTCTCCGTCTACAAGAGGGAAGGCGGTTATATCATTCGCAGGCGTCTTGGCTATGACAATCCCTTCGGTAGCGGTAATATCCTCAACGGGGGTAAAGTCTTCCCCACCATCAAGGAAATGATGGACTACTTCAACTCCTATGTGGAGAAACACCCCAACTCAGTAATCGGTTAGTGCTATGGTAACACTAAAATTCAAGAATCCCTACTGCAAGGAAGAGGTAAAGACAAAGGTTGTGAAGGCCACCGCAAAGGGATATACCTCACAACCCAATGGAGACTTCTCCTTCTCCTTCTCCGCTTGCGCAGGCCGACACTTCTTGCTCATCAAGGAAAACGGCACTTACGCCCTCTATTCGGCCTTCCGTGCCGATGACCCATTTGATTGGGTAACTCACGAAAACGAAGATTTTTCGGTTGAGGAACGATAATTTATCAATCCCGTGTCTCCACGGCACGGGATTTGAAGTAAGAATAAGCGAACTAAAACAATATCATTATGGAACTCAAGAAAGACTACTTCATTAGGGCATCAAAACAATTCTCCGAAACTATCGCAGAATACTACGAAAAGGCCAAAGCGAACTTCGTTATCGTTGAGAAAGGCAAAATCGTTATGTGGAGGGACGGAGACCCCGTAATTTACGGGGACAAGGATGCAGTGCTTGAAGAACTCTCCAATTGGGATTCAGTGACGAATGTGTCCATCAAGACCGAAAGGTGGCTCATTGACACCTACTGCAAGGATGAACTCAAGAAGGCTCTTGACAAGGAGAAGTTTGAGAGTGAGGATGCGCTCAACTCCTTCATCAACCCTCGCAACGGCCACGATGAGAAGTTGGTGCGCCTTATCAACCTCCTTTGGAAGAAGGACAAGAACGCCTTTGGCGTCATCCTCATCGCACTTTTCAAGAGGGACTTCAACGAAATCATCAATGCTGATTCATTCGCAGGTCTCCCTTCCGATGAAATTGATGCGTGGCTTTCATTGTCTATCAATTGGGAAGAGAATGCCTACAACTACCTTATGCACATCGCAGATGATGGCGACCTTGAAACAATCATCAACTTTATTCGTGACAAAGAGTATCATCTTTAACGGATAAGTAACGCCACGGCACTATATTTGCAGGAGAAATAAGCGAAACCAAAACGCACGAAATATGACAAACACCGAATTCGCCATCGCAGGCAACAAGTTGATGTTCTTCATCTTCAACTTCCCCGTCAAGGCCATTGAAGTCGCAGGGTATGACGGGACAATCACTACGAAAATGCTCCCCTCTTTCTTTGAGGCGTTTGAGAGTCTCCATCTCCGTGCGCACCTCGCAGGAAAATGGAACGCCAATTACAAGTCCTTTGGTGCTTATGGCGTCTTCCCTTCCTTCTACGGAGAACTTGACAACGGCAATCGTGCAAAAGTCCTTTCTTGGATTAACGCCAATTACCCCCACGAAGACAACTTCGGTATCTCCCTCGCTCAATGCGAGTAATGTTGGCCACTTAAAGTATCACTTCAAATAACGAGTACAATGACAAAAGAGCAAACAACCAAATCGGCAGAAACCATCTTCAAGAAAATCAAGGAGACCCTTTCCACCGCAAGGAAGACCAACAAGGAGAAAGGTTACACCGATATTCTCAATTGGAATCGCAGGCGTCAGCAGGTGGACATCGCAGTATGGACAAATGACACTTGGGTGAATGGCAGGCGCACCACCGAGTCTTATGACATCGCAGTGAATGACAAGAAGATGGTTAACCTCACCTTAGTTTCCGATGTGGCCGAGGTCTTCAGCACCCTCATCAAGATGCTCAACGAGCAGAAGAAGGTCAAGGGATGGGGTGGTCTCAATATCGTCACCGACAAGCAGAATCTCACCGATGTGTCTTGGTCTTGGGATTCAAGCAGGTACGCCACTACCATTGTCACGAAGGTCTGCCTTGCCGATGCGGACTGCAAGGAGTGGAAATCCCTTGCCAACTACATCAACAAGTACGGCAAGAACTCTTATAACTCCTCACCGAAGGTTGACGGATACGAATTCTTTTCGGCACGAATGGGCGGTAAGAGAGGAACACTTTGGGATGAATACGGGGAGCGGTTGTTCATCAACAACAAGGCAAAGAAGTGCGAAAGAATCCTCAAGGAGTTGAGGGACAATCGTGGGAGTAGGGATACAATGCTTTGCGAAAGGGGCGAAGAGAACTACATAGACGATGCCGAGCGCAGGAACTCCGAATACTACGAAGTGGAGTGCGAAGGTGAGAAGAGGAAATACCTCAAGGTTACCATCAAGACTCCGCAGGGGAAGGTCAAGTACACTACGAAAATCTACTAAAATATTCTATGGAAAATGGGTCAAGCCGAAAGGTTTGGCCTAATTTTTGCATATATCTAACCGAAACTAAAACATTAGCATTATGACACCACCTTAATAGCATACGGCATATTGGTATAAGGGTTTGAAAAACAATCCGAAAAGGGCTGAACGATTTTATCGTAGTAGGAAGGAGTATACTCCGTCACACGCAAATCGGGCGGGAGAGTAGACTCCAACCTACCCTTTTTTAAAAAAAGAAAAAATTTATTAACTACCCCCGCATTAATAAAATATTTTATTTTGTATAGTTTGGCATCATTATTGAAGTATGGTATGTTATATTAGCAATAGCATTATGAACAACAAGAACATCACCATCAACTTCCTTGGAGAAGATAGATTCACCATCAAGGCTACCCAAGTCTATGAGGTGGAGAAGACTGAAGTGTACTTCACCCGTTGGGGTGACCGATGCACAAGGGGTACGGGCAAATACGAAACCAAGGAAGAGGAAGGGTCTTACGGAGTCATCTATTATCCATCACTGACTACCCTTTATGTTGACCTCCTCACTTTCTGCAACGAGGAGTTGGGAACTGACTTCGCCATCCGTGAGGATATCCGTAAGCAGGCAGATTCATTCCGTGGACAATTGCAGTCCGAAACCAATATCGGTTATGAAGACGGATGGAAGATAAGCAAGTATTCACTTGAACTCTGCCACAAGTATCACTACGAGGACATCAGCCATTGTCAATCCACTTGGGGTTGTTGGGACGAGGAGTCGCTCATTGACCTCGCTCAGAAGTTATTTGATTACTTCAATGAGGAAGACCGCTTTGAGATGGTGAAGAAATCCCTTCACGATTATTGGGAGCGGAATAATATGCTTGAACACCTCAATGATGAGCCGAAGTATTCGCCAAGCGGATTCAAGTTGGTTGAGGTGGATAGAAGGTACTTATAGGGTACACAATTGCGTACATAAACAACACATACTATGCAGAAGATTACTGAAGAACTCAAAGACTTGGTCAATGTCAAGTACAACGACCTTATCAACAAGACCATCAAGAGCCGCCTTGGTGTGGAGGTGAAGATGTCGGTAGACAATTTTGGCCGTGTCACGGACTCCGTCAAGACCGATGTGAACAAGAAGATGCGGGGTAACAAGATTCTCCGTAGGCTATTCTCAAGTGCATATCTTTACGGCTATGCCTACCAAGTGGATGACGACCCACACATCGGCATTGCCCTTAATGTTGGCTACCGCCATCACGATTATGGTGCCAACGGCCACGAAATGATGACTATCTACATCAACAAGGAAACGGGGAAGGTGAAGATAAGATATTAGGGGATACGCAATCGCGTACCCAATTCTCCACGGCACGATATTTGTAGGGAATATAAGCAACAACAACAACACATTATGGAAAAGATTGATTACACCCACGGCACATTCACAATCGTGGATACCGACCCTTCGCAGTTTGAATACGAATCCTACAAGGAATTTTGTGAGATTAACGATATGGAGCCGAAAGGGGAAAATTCCGATGAATACCTTGAATGGTGTGCGGAAGAAGCGGAAGAAGCCTACAATTGCGATATGGACGAGGTCCGTGCTTGCAAGGAATATAATGTCCCTTGTGTCATCACAGGCACCCTCGGCCTTTGGGACGGAAGGCACGATATCCACCCCACTAAGGTCAACTCGGTCTATGACGCCATCATAAAGTGCTACGGACATGACTCCCTCAGCAACCTTAAGGTTAACTACGAAGACGGGAAGATAGTCGTCTATTATTCCCATCACGATGGCACTAACATCTTCTACATCCATGCTCTTTCGGAAAATAGCAGGGATAAGGATGAGGAAAACATTACGGAAAGCGACTTTGCTCGTCTTCCATACATCTATGCGATTGGAATAGAATAAGTTAATCAATATCACCTAAAGTAAAACTTTAACATTATGAATATAAAAGAACGTGCGCTGAACGCAAGCAACACCCTTCGCCAAACCTACGATTCCCTTACCAATGAATTGATTGCCATCATCAAGGCCAATGGCGGTCTCATTGACACTCGTGTTTGTAACGATAATCCGACACTATATGCGGTCGTTGAAGGTGGCGGTATGGGGGAATATGAACAAGAGGCAATCCAAGCCATCCGCTATAACGAAGAGGACGGGCAGATTTATATCCTCACCAATACCGAATTGGATTCGTATGCATATAGTACGGGTAATTACTTTGACTTTTACTATGACTTTGAAGGTCGCGACAAGGAATATTTTGAGGATGCCATCAATGACTTCTCTTACTTTAGAATGCTGAACGATGGCTATACCGATGTGCGCACCACCATTTTCAACATCATCAGTAAACTATTCACTTATATCAAGGAGGACTAAGTTATGGAGACAGGCACAAACACCATTCTCGGCAAGGACGAATTGGATGCCGTCATAAATGCAATGAGAGACTGCGAAGAACGAATCAAGGTCATTAAGCGGGAAGAGGGGGGTCTCACAGAGCAACTCTACCGCCACTGCATAGGGGTAGCCAAAGAGAAATTGTTCTCCAATGTGAACATCGGGGATAAGGTTGAGGTCGCTGCGATGGGATGGAACGACAAGATAATCACATCAGTCGGTTTCCTCAACGATATCAAAATCCGCAAATATTCCGACCTAACCAACCTATGGACCCTTGACACAATGCGCAGCGACCCCCTTGTGATGGTGACCGTAGTGTTTTCCAAGGTTAAGAAAGACGGAACTACATCCCTCAATACCTTTGACTACAACTGCAGCAATATCGTCAGCATAAAGAAAGTAGATTAGTTATGACCAAGGAGCAGGAAATGGCGAGAATTGACCTCGTGGAACTGGACAAACTCTATTATGACGAGCAGTCCATCACCTTTGAGGAATATGCCAAGGGCATTGACGAAATTGAAGAGACCTACGGGGTAGACATTGACACTCTTGATATTAAATAATATACGCAACTGCGTACCCATCAATAAGTTAAGTACAATCATTTAAAGTAATTGTTTAGATATGTCAGATTCACTTTTATACCTTATCATCTGTGGTTCAATAATAATCTTATCTTGTGCCGTCGCATGGATAGCGATGTACGGCCCTCGGATAGTGGTCCATAAACATTACCATGATTACAAGTGGTCCAAGGACTTCAGCAGACTGTGGTGGCTCATCAATAACATCAACATGAAGGACATCATCATCAGGACCGCGCCCAATGCCATCTTCAGGTACGACACCATATGGAGATACCACAACGGGGATTTAATAGTCTTTGGTGAACACTTCAACCCCAAGAAGAGTACCGAGGAGGATTTCATCGTCCTTTGTAAGTATAAGAAAATTGAATTCCTTGAACCTATTATCGAGGACACATAATATTGCATTTTCGAAAAGAATTTTGTATATTTGATAGTAGGATACGCGTTTGCGTACCCGTTCCGAGAAGGTTTTAACAAAAAACTATTTATATAATATAAGGCGTATAGCCGTAAGGCCCCTTAGCTCAGCGGTTAGAGCAGCGGACTCATAATCCGTTGGTCGTAGGTTCAAATCCTACAGGGGCCACCAATAAGGCTCAGTGGTGGAATGGTAGACACGTCAGATTTAAGCTCTGGTGGCCCGAAGGGGCCGTGTGGGTTCGACTCCCACCTGAGCCACAAAAACATTTGACTTATTAATAATAAATTTGTATATTTGTAAAAACGATTAGATTATGCCGAGAAAGAAGCATTTAAGGAAGCGCCCGGTCGAGATTCGTACCGACGCCAATCAGGGAATCAAGGAGCACAATGCCCGAGTCAGGAAACAGAATGACTATATCATCAAGAAGTTGGCCGAGTACCGCGCTAAGCAGGAACTTGAACTTCAGAAGAGGCAGGCCGAACTGCAGGGCAGCACCTCCATGACCGTCGACGGTCTCCAGAAGGACGATTCTTCGGCGACAGTTTAGTGATATAAAAGAAAGCGCACAGCAACTTTCAACCAAACGAATAAATTAATTGGTGAGCCATGGCGGAGATAGGCACCGCACGGTAAAAACATGAGCAGCCCAGGCCGTATAAACAGGGTTAGTGTTATGCTTCGCTTTCTGTATTTTTCATAGGTTACCGCTCACCCTTGGAAAACGGATTCATAATGTGTGTTGTTGTATTCATGGGAACGGTGGGCGCTGCAGTTTTGACAGCCCGCCGTTCATGATGAAAGACTGGTACGGTTTTTGTAGCAAGCGGTATAACTTTAAAATTTGGTAGAATATGGATATCACTAACATAACTAATTTCGTAGTAAGGAACGACACCATCAATGCTTTCGTGTCGGCCATCAACAAGGTATCGGTGCCCACTGCCGAGGAAGAGAAGGACCTTTTCGTTAAGTACGAGGGTTATGTGGAAGAGGAACGACTCTATGAGGAAATCCTCAGTTCCTACAAGCATGATGAGAAGGTGGACATGTATAAGGAGCGCCTGCAGATGGCGAAGGACAAGCAGATTGAGGTCCGCAATGAAATCCTCCTCAGGAACATGAGATTCGTCTACGCGGTGGCAAAGCGCTATAGCACTGACGACCTTCTCCCCGACCTTATTAACACAGGTATCGTGGGCATGATGGAAGCGTTTGAGAAGTATGATTGGCGGGAAGGCAACCGTTTCACCACCTTGGCCATTTGGTACATCCGCAGGGCCATTAACGCCTATCTCAACAAGGAGAATCTCGTGGTCCGTCCCAAGAACGGAGCTCGTATCATTCCTAAGGTAAAGAAGATTGAGAATGATTTCTTCCTCAAGAACGGCCGTAAGCCCTTCGCATCCGAGGTGATGGAAATTCTTGAAAAGGACTTCGGCATTGTCGTAGACAGCGAAATTGATATCTATGGCACAAGGGTGGACAAGATAGAGCAGCACCTTGACGGGGATGAGGACAACACCCTTGACAAGAGTAGCGTCTTCAACGAAAAGACCTCGGTCTCCAATGATTTTGACATGCAGTCCGATAACGACTCACTGAAGTACATGCTCGGCGAATCCCTTAAGGTCCTGACCGACCGTGAACGGACCATCATCTGCATGGCCTATGGCTATGATGGATATAACAGGGAATACAAGGACAAGGAAATAGGCGACGCCATAGGGCTCACATCCGAAAGGGTCAGGCAGCTCCGCCATGGGGCACTGAAGAAAATGCGCTCCGCCTACCTTGCAGCAGAGGAGAGATAATAATAACCGAAAAACAAATATAGAACATGGCAGTAGTAGACGATAAAATTCTTATCAACAGACTTAACAAGAGAAAGGCGGATTACCGCTCAGACATTGCCGAACTTGACGCAGCCTACAACAGGGCCGTCGACGCAGAGAGGAAACACATCATCGACGAACTCTCAGAAGAGGATACGCGAGCGCGTACCCCATTCGACCCCGAGGATAAGTATGAGGAAGTCAATCACCCCCTCCATTACAATGCCTACGATGTTGAGGTAATAGACATGATGGAAAAAGTCTTCGGCAAGGAAGAGACCGCCATCTTCTGCAAACTCAACGCCTTCAAGTACAGGATGAGGGCAGGCAACAAGCCCGGTCAATCAGCCGACAAGGACCTCAACAAAGAACGGTGGTACCTCCAAAAGAAAAAGGAACTCACGACAAAGTAAGGCACCACATCCATATCCAAAAGCCCATGGCCAAACAGGCCGTGGGTTATTTTTTTTTTGCCCTACCGAAAATGTAGGATACGCAACTGCGTACCCGTCATGGCACGATTATTGCAGTAGTAATATCGTATTTGTTTAACTAAAACATTATGCCTATGACCTAACGCACATCGTGAATCCTACATATGCCGCCTGAGTGAGGGCGGATGGTAATGCGGTCATCCGTATATACCTGTCAGGGGCCTCAACCTTGGATTATGTTTTCTCCAACCTACGAAGTCAATGAATCATATAGTCTCCGGCATGCCCTTTTTTTAGCCCACCCCCCGCTATTTATATAGGATAAAAACTTAATGATTATGAAGAATTTTTTCCTAACACTTCTCTTATGGGCAATGCTCATCATCGCCTGCGGTATGTTCTATATCGCAGTAACCACCGCGTTCGGCTCACCTTTCGTCAACATCGCGATGGTAATAACGGCGGTATTTATCTTCCTCCAATGCCTCGGCATCATCGACAAACGCCACGGCTTCGGACAGAACAATACCCAAGATAAGTCCAAGGAAGAGAATTAAAACTTAACGAAGGGGGAACCGCAACGCGGACCCCCTTATTTTTTGGCCCTACGGGCCCTGTAAAAAAAAGCCCTACGGGCCATGGCCAATTGTCGCGCTACGCGCTTTACCCAATTGTTGCGCTACGCGCCTTTCCCAAACAAGGCCTACGGCCACTACCCAAAAAATTATTTCCCCATAATATACCACTGCCCTAAAATATCATTACCCTAAAAATGACATTACCATAACGCCTACGGCCATTGCCCCACAATTTACCTGAAGCAGTACTTTATGTGAAGTGGGCTAAATGATTGTATGATAATTACTTAAGTAGTTGGGAAATGGGCCGTAGGCCACTACCGTAATTATCTTTGGGCCATGGGGGGATTAATTATTACTTTAAGTAAAGTGGGCTAAAGCATTGGCCGATAAGAAGTTACGGCAGTTTATTTAAAGCAGTGGTTGAGGTGGGGGATTTGGTTTTTTGGAAAAAATTTTGTAATAAAATTAACTGACGCGACTGTTTGGATGGCCACTTTCCACCCCTTACCAACATCGGGCATTACATGCTTTCCGCCACCTGTACCTAAAGTATTACTTCAAGTAACTTTCCTAACATTAAAATTTTCACCACCACATTTTGCTTCATGGCCCAACGGGCCCTTTCAAAAACCAATTTTCCCTACCGGAAATTTTTCCCAACCCTTCCATTTTCTACCATTTTCTTCCACCTAATGTCGTAACACTCTCTCCCACAGCGACTTACACCATTTCACTTAAAGTACCACTTGTGCAGAGCCATTACATGGACTCCGAAAATCCCTCATTTTCAACGATTTGTTAATGTAGAAATTATAGAATACAAAAAAGCGCCGGAAAATTATCAGTTACTTATGTGGCGAACGATTCTTTCGTCCGTCTTTTTTGTTTATATCCGTATTAATTTGTATATTTGCCGTGTATGAAAAAGATATTGATTTTGGTTATCGCCTTATTGGCCGTGGCCTGTACCAACCCGAACAGGTTGATTGGTGACGAGTTCATTGTAACTTCCGTCAAATATTACCCTCATCCCATTTATGAGACGAGTTATCGCGTCGTTCTTCATTCGGCGCATCTCAATGCCGATTGGGATACATTGGACGGGAATGCCCTCGAGTACTTTACCGATGTTCTCTACAGTGTGGGGGACACCCTTACCTTCAATGGCAACAGCCTTGCCGTGAAACACTAACCTTTAAACAAAATTGAAATATGAAAATCAGGATAGTGGAAGACAAGAATTTCGAGAACACCAGATATTTCGTGCAGGTACGGCGTCTATTCTTCTTTTGGGTGAACATCGCTGATTTCCTGCCGGTGAATGTTTTTATCTATAACCCTGTCTTTAAGCGGTCTTACAATGACATTGAAGAGGCCAAGTGCGGTGTGGAGGCCCTAAAGCGGTATCTTGCCAAGGAGCGTGACAGGAAGGCTTTCAAGAGGGAGAAGGCCGTTGTCAGTACCACGGACCTTTAGTTGTGGCGCGATTTTTGCAGGATAGATATTGTTATGAAAATTATTGAAAACAATCATCAAAAGCCATCTTGGAAAGTGGTTTGTGATAACTGCAACTCGGTTTTAGAGTACGAGAAGAGTGATGTAATCAGTGAGGAAACTTATTTTTTCTACCTGCATTACATTAAGTGTCCGTGCTGCGGTGCCGGTATTGATGTAAAGCATTGGTAGAAGTTACGGCACGGTTTTTGCAGTAGGAGTAGAAAAAATATATTATGTGTTTAACGATAGATAAATCAAAGCACCTCAAGAGGACGGGTCTTTTCAGTTTCAGTGTCAAGCCGATAGTGGCGGAGAACGACATTGTCGTCTATAAGTGTATTCAGAAGTGTGAGGATGGCAGTCTCAAAACGCCTTATCGTTCCATGCCCATACAATTTGACGACAATGGTTTATGTGAGTTGGACTGCCAATATGATGGGCTGATTATAACGAGAAAATTTGGGGAAAAGGAGTTCGGGGAGAATCAGATATATTTTAAGAATCGTCGGTTCCCCTTCAATTTTCTTCCGCCGTACTATGTCAGTAAATGCGGGTATGGGTTCCATGCGTATACCGACATGATTTCTGCCTTAAGGCGCGCCGCATGCGGCAGGTGGGTGGTTCTCACTGCCATTATTCCCAAGGGGGCCCATGTCTTTTACGGGATGAACGACGATATATGTGCGTCAAGGATGATTATATACGAAAAGCCTAATCACCTAATTATCGCCTAATTTTTTAATTAAGAGCCATGATAGATTTTTTTACAACGGAGATAAGCATTTCCATGCCGCTTTGGGGTATTCTCCTTTTCGGCTTTATGCTTGGAGTGGTCAATGCCATTACCAATGATACTGTGGATTCCATCATTAACAGGAAGAAAAATAAAAAGCACAACGACAAAAATTAAAAGAAATATGGGTTTGATTGAATTGACTGAAGACGACAAGAATCTCCTTGAACAGTTCGAGGAGTATGACGGGACCCCGAAGCACTATGTTGGGTCGAGGGATTATTGGGCCTCTATTTTCACGATGGAGAAGAACCGCGACCCTGAACTGCACAAGGCCTTTTCGGACCTTCACGCCAAAATAGTTGACGACATCATTGCCTTCTGCAGGGAGCATAACCTTAATGTGGACGAAGCCAACATCCATGTCAACGGCATCCTTGGGAGCAGGGAATATGGCGAGTGGACTGCAAGTACGGATAGCAGTATGTATATGTATGATGTCAAGACCGATGACGATGGATGGGTATATCCTGACCGAGAACATCCATTTCTCTTTCAGGTTTAACATTAAAAAATAAAAGAAATTATGTGTCTCACAACATTTGGAAATATCAAGAAGGCCGAGACCGATATCATGGTCTATAAGGTGCTGTTAAACTACGGCCTCAGTCATTATTCCCCGTATATGACCCATTTTGAATGGAAAGTCGGGAAAATCAACAAAATCAAGGAGCCCAGCTTTTTTGAAAGGCTCAGAGAACGGAACATTACCAAGACGGTTGGTAGCGGGTATTTCCACTCCTACGCGAAAAAAGTAGATGCGGAAAAGCTTACAACACTGTGGGATGACCGCCATTCAGTTTTTTCCGCCGTCATTCCCAAGGGAACATGGTATTATGAAGGGTACGATGATACCACGGGCGGGCCTGCCTATGCATCTAAGAAATTGAAAATCGTTGATGAAGTTGAATAAGGATATGAAAGCGAATTGGATTAGATACAGGTTAAAGAGCGACAAGCAGATTTATGAATGTTCGCCTTCGTGCCTGCAGAAGGACGGCCGATTGGAGCATACCATAAAAAGGCTTTGGGGCGAAGAGTTGGTGAATGACCATATTCTCCTCAACCCGAACGAATATGAGATTATCCCCCAACAGGATTTTTTCGAATTTCGCAGGGAAACCGCAAGGCAGATACTTTGCACAATATTGGAAACTGGGGTCGATTACCACGATTCTCTTATTGACAGAGCCATTGAGATTACCGACAAACTTATTGAAAAATTATAATAATTCATAAAGATATGAAAAGAGCATTTGACATCAAGTACCGCCCGCAGATTGAGAGCGGTGAATATAAGGTTGAGACAAGGGGCGGAAAGCCTGCGAGGATAGTGTGTTGGGATTTCATGAGAAGCAAGGATGTTTTTGACCTCCTCGTGTGCATTCCGGCCGATTATGAAAACGAAGAAAGGGAAGTCGCCTATTCAGTCAATACAAAGGGTGAAAGACATGACGGAATGCAGGAGTCAGAAGACCTTGTTATCATCACCTCCGAGGATTTGAACTATTTCGAAAGTACCCTAATGGATATTGTGAATGCAAGGGGCCCGAAAAATCCGATGACGGAGGAGGGTGCAAGAAACAACGGGTCCATCCTAATGGAACTCGCAAAGGAAGAACTTGAAGCCGAATTTGAAAAAGAACTCGATAAGGCTTATAAGAACCGTGACGAGGTGGTGTTTAAAGAAGGTGTGGAGAAAGGCAAGGCTGAGGCCATGGAAAACATGCCGAAGTGGGAATCAGCCAGTCTCCCGACCGGCAGCGCCGCATTGGATTTCAGCGCCCTGGGCGGATTTGATTTCATACTCAGGAAGGGCAGGATGGTGAGTATATCCTCTCTCGAAAAACTTCCGGGTTTTAAAGAGGACGAGAATGACTAAAACAGAGGTTCGTAGACTACGCGTAGGCTCCAAATTCCTATACCACTCGCCGTTTGGTTATACAAAAAAAGGAAAATAAAGTTTATTGCTTGGTCTGATTATAAGCCGTGGATGGTGTTCTATGGAAGTGGATATCATCAAAGGCTCACATACGAACAGTTATTGACAGACCGATATGTTTTATTAGAAAGATAAAGCCATGAGTAAAAGAGCAATAGAGAAAGCATATGCGGCATATCCGCTTGATGCAACTAACCAATATGATATTAGGCTTAATGCCAACAGAGTGGGTTATCAACAAGGCTACGAGCAGGCCGAGAAAGACACTATAGAAAAAGTCGTTTCTTGGCTTATTAAAAATGTGGATTATTACATAGGCAGCATGGAGGACTGTAAGTGCTTACCAATTAAATATCGTGTTTCATGCGCTTGTTGGGCTGACCTTAAAGCATTTATGGAGGAAGAATAATGGACAACATAGTAGAAATGGCTATAGAGAAATATCCTCATTTTGTAGAACAGAGGATGGTTTTTATAGATGGCTACAAGCAGGCCGAGAAAGACCTTGGTTGGCACTCCGTGAAAGAATCCCTTCCACCCATGGGCGAGGAGGTCATTGTCCTTACTGACAACATCCATGGAGAGACCGTGCCTAATGCACATTATATTTGCTACGGTCATATTGTGAACAAGGACATTGCCGTGGATTATGATGGGTGGAACATTCCGGGTGTAACCCATTGGATGCATCTTCCCGAGATTGAAATTAACGAATAAAAGATTAGTAGTATGTACGCTTTATATATAATCATTACCATCATTCTCTGTTTAGTCGCCATCGGAGGATGGGTGTACAATGGGGTAGCCCTTTATGAAGAGCATAAGGATTGGGGTGCTATGGTCATTTTAACCATAATCGTAACCATTTCCGCCGTCCTGATGATAATCGCCACATCGAAGTATCAGGTGAAGACAACAATTCCGCCCGAGGACATGGTGATAATACGGAAAGTTACAATCACCTCCAACGAAGACGGCATCAAACAAGACACAATTTATATCTACAAATTTAAATGATATGACTAACAAACTAACACAGAGGCATTCGCTTGAGAGCGTTGAGGACTATAAGAAATATGTAGTCCAGTGCCCGACATGCGGTACTATTTTTAATTTTGGCAAGGACGATGTGTACAAATCTGAAGACGGGATGTGCATACATCGCGAATATATTGATTGTCCCGAATGTAACGAGCCTGTTCAGTTAAACGACGATGAGTATTTTGGATATTGATAGGTGATTATTTGGCACGATATTTGCAGTGGTTTATTTAAACCTTAAGAAAGAATAATATGAAAATCCAATATAAATCGGAACCTCTCGGAATAAAATCAGAAGAAAAAAGGTATCTTTGTTACAGGATAGAGCCTTCTGAATTGTCGTGGTGGAACAGAACTTTCAAGAATCCATGGAAATATGTTTATAAATCATATAATGTTGTGTTTAGTTCCGATGAGAAAGTAAATGATTGCTTATGCTTTTTATTTTCTGCAAAGGACGCCCAAGAAATCGTTGAAAAATACGACACTTACGAGAAGTTAATTAATTTCTTGAATGCTGAATATGATAAAGCATCAAACAGATTTTACGAGGCACAAGAAAAGTATTACAACGAGAATAAGAATTGGAAGTTTTAACTTGTAACTACGGAAGATTATGAAAATCGAGTATCCTACAAATAACTTTGGCGACTATATGGTTGTCCACTACGAAATTTCTGTGCGCTGCAAAGATGATGGCGCACATTTTCCGTATTTCACATATAATGATTTCATCCTCCTTCGCGGCGAGAATGTGAACAAGACCGACGATGAACTATACCCTATGGTTATTGAACATATGAAGGAGAACTATAAAAAGCACCTACACATTACATTTGATGAACAATTGGAAGATTCGGCATTCGAAGGAATAAGCATTTCTATTTCCAAGGAAGTGTGCTATGCTAAAGAAATTAAAATCACGAAATAATTGCAAAGTATGGAGAAAATAGAAGAACTACTCGAGGAAGAACTGAATCAATGGAGGCATAAGCATTTCCGTGGAAAAAGGGATGGTGATTATAATGGCGAATATCTTGAAAGAGAAAGTCAGTTGGACATCGCGCGCCACTTCTACGAACTTGGGCTTAACGCAAGAAAGGAGGAATAATATGGCAACAAAACTAAACATATTAGACGCAGTATCTGAATACAGAAAACGGCTTGCAAATTATCTATTACAATATTGTTCAAAATTTCACAATGCCGAGGATGAATATAAACAAGGATTATATGATGCATATAAACATTCTCGTGCTATTGTCGAATTTGACCCGGCCGGACTTGAGGTAGACCTATTTGAAATGTTAGGCATTATAGAATATGATGAATTAAAAAGTTCTCTTTCGCTTGCTTTTATTCATTTTCTTGATGAAAATCGTTCACCAGGAAAAAAGTGCTTGTCTAATATGGAATGCGAAGATATTGAAGAGGGATTCAGAACGCAAGATTGGCCTAAACTATTAGGTTATTTACAGAAATATCGCAATAATGCAAGAAGGGAGGAAAGTAAATGAAAGCACCAGACAAAATATTTATACTCAATCACGAAGATTATTCGGGCAGAAGAATACTTAACGCTTTTACAGAAAAAGACGATGATACTGACATAGAGTACATCCGCAAGGACGCGCTGTTGGAGTGGGCGAAAACAGAAATAGAATTTTCAAAGCAGGTTGAATTAGATTCAGAGGAGCCCTATGAAGAAGGAAGACAACAGGTGGCCAGACTATTGATTAATTATCTCAACTCAATGTAATATGACAAAAGAAGAAAGATATAAAGAGGCAATGGCGCTTATTGATTCAGAGAAAATGTCTCATATCAGAGAATCATACGGATGGGATTGTCAGATATATCAAGACCGTATGCAAGTCGTTAGTGTTAATGTTGCTAAACTTGCCGTAGAAATAGCGTTAGGTAAAGCATAAGAAAGAAGGAGTAATTATGATATTTTATCACGGAACTTCAAAAGAGAACTGGGAAAAAATTAAAAAAGAAGGCATTCTCTTTGGTAGGCGTTATGTTTTGAATAATGATGGCACAATCAATCGAGAGGTTGATAGATGCACCTATCTCGCCGTAGAGAAAGAAGAAGCTCAATGTTATGGGGATGTGGTTCTTGAAGTGGAATTTGACCCAGCAAGTTCAAAACATAATAACTATAAAGAGGGCTGTTGGCAGGTTAGAGTTTATGAACCCATTCCATTATCACAGATAAAAAGAATATAAGGCAAGAAAGGAGGAATAGATATGGCACAGGAAGTTTTAGTTCATATTAAAAAGGGACCTATAGTTGAATTGAGATATCAAGATAAAATAAAGACTTTCATTTCAGAATTTAGCATAAACCATTTTGTAGGAGTATATAAGGGACTGTTGCATGAACAAGTTACACCAGAAAACTATATTGCTGCAGGAATGCACAGGGATTGGGATGGCGGTATTGAAATGACTGCAGAAGAATGGTGCAAGTGTGTTAGAGCCATTTATAGTGTGTTTTAGAGTATAAAAAGATATGACACAAGAAGAAAAGCAACTACTACTTATAGACCTTTGTGCAAGGTTGCCTTATGGGGTTAAAGTAGAAAATACAAGTTTTTCGGAACCACAAATACATACACTGTTTGGCAGAGTTTCTGATGATGAATTCATGATGTTAGAAACATATAAAAATGTTGGCGGCGAAGATTATAGAAGAGTTACCGATAATGCACATTATACAGGTTATTTAGAAAGCATTAAGCCCTACCTTCGTCCTTTGGAAAGTATGACAGAGGAAGAAACGAAATATAAACTTTCTAATTTTTTTAGAGTAATTAACACTAAAATAGAAGGAGTAGGATACATTCCAACCCTTAATTCTATTAGCGCTATAAAATATGTTGATTGGCTCAACGCCAATCACTTCGATTATCGTGGGTTAATCCCTATGGGACTTGCATTGGAAGCAAAAGAAGGAATGTATGAGTAAAAGATATGCACTTTATCTAACAAAGTCACAACTAAATAAATTGTATGCTCTGGTGAAAGAAAACAAAGCATCAAAAATACCATTAGAAGTACGTCAGCAACTATTTCATCTATATGTTGATGCAAATAATATTATTGTAAACGGAGGAGGAGCATAATATGACGCAAGAAGAAAAACAACTACTGCTTATAGACCTTTGTGCAAGGTTACCTTATGGTATAAAATGTTATGAAGCCGATGTTGAATATACATTCGACATTATTGGTACTACAACCAATAATAAAGAGTTTATTTTTTCAGATGGCTACGAAAGAAATTTGGAACAAATTAAACCATATCTCCGCCCCCTGTCAAGTATGACGGAAGATGAAAAAGACGAGTTGTATGATTGGGGTTGGGATGTTAACGGTGATGATATTTATTCCAGCAGCTCCACGGATGCCAATAATGTTTACCAGACATATCAAAAAGACCTACGTGACGCGCGGTGGCTGATTGATTGGCTCAACGCCCATCACTTTGACCATCGTGACTTGATTGAAAAGGGTTTGGCTCTCGAAGCGCCCGAAGGGATGTATACTACAGAATAGAGTATGATTAAACAAAGCATAAAAGATTTCTATTTAACGCCAACCATACCAATAGTTAAATATGCAGAATATAAAGTAGAATTAAATCCAATTGACGGACAGTTTTGGATTTACACCATATGGGGAATGTCCCCTATTAGTAAGAAAACATTAGATTCTTATTTTATATGAAACTTGATTATTGCCTTACAAATTTAACAAATAATCACTATGTTAACGGCATTGCCAAATATGATTATGATAGTAGCATTATTTGGTTTAGTAAACAAGAATTATGCGATGAGGTAAGTAAATTCCTGGGTATTGATATTCCACTTAAAACTGAAGTAAATGTTACTAAAGAACAATTACAAAATGTGTGGAAATTACTTGACGGAAGAAAAAACCTCATAGGAATATATGGCGATAGATTTTTAAATGATTGGGTATGCTTTTAGAAGACTATGTAAGTTTTGAAATGGCAAAACTCCTTAAGGAAAAAGGGTTTGATGTGAATTGTTATATGCATTGTTCTTCCGATGGCCAAAATGTATATTATAATTACCAAACTCCTTCTGATGGTATCAATATGCCGACTCTTCAAGTGGCAATGAAATGGTTGAGGGAAGTGCATAAAATTGTCATCGCAATTGATTATGATTATGAATTTACCGCCGACTCATATT
>Ga0310691_10002101_pt1 | contig 27731 bp, 17 predicted proteins | sample 176DNAGHGlowgp2_FD_203887 | JGI IMG/M metagenome (GOLD analysis project Ga0310691, IMG submission 203887) | Sheep rumen microbial communities from Palmerston North, Manawatu-Wanganui, New Zealand - 1766 DNA GHGlow gp2 (v2) (version 2) | ecosystem: Host-associated > Mammals > Digestive system >... | reverse complement strand
TCCCCCGATTTGCACTTTCCTACGGTGGTCGGGGGGATTTTTCTTATCTTGTACAAAGGTACAAAATTTATATCACATTACAAATCAATTAGTTATAAAGTTTCTTAATAATTGGCGACACTCCCTACTTTACTAACCAATTAACTAACAATAACCTAATCTTATGTATGAAAAAACTAAATAATGATATACAGTCTTCCTTTGTTTTGACGATGCAAAGGTACGAGCAATATTCTTCATACACAAATCTATTCAGCGAACCAGCTGTTTTTTTCAGTAAACAGTCAGGTACGGCCACGAGTACCCCGACCGAGAATCGAACTCGGAACTAAGCTTTAGGAGAGCCTTGTTATATCCATTTAACTATCAGGGCAGAAGGTTTCCTGAGAAGAGGAAACGGCATTCTGGCTGCAAAGGTACGCTATTTTTTGCGGACAGCCAAACTATTGGGTGACTTTTTGCTGAAAAAAGTCAAAATCGGCCTTGCCATCGGGACCGTAACAAAAGAGACCAACGCGGATGCCTTTCCAGTAGCCGCCACGCATGGGGAAGGGGTCGCAGGCTGGGAGATAGGTCTCGCCATCGGTACTATAGAAGTACTGGTGACGATTTTGCTCACAGTCGTTGGTGATTTTAAGATAGAGACGTGTGAAGGTGCCAGGTTGGATAATGGTACGCTGGCCGTTTTTCTCGATGAAAACGCCCTTTTTGCAGAGACCGATGCCAGTAAACAGCTTGCCAGAACAGAAGAGCCCGGCATAACAGTCACCTTCCGCCTCGACGGCCGTCGTGCTCTCACCCAGATAGCCTACAACCTTTTGAGTCAGCATGTTACGACAGGCTTTCAGACTGTCGGCAGGCAGGGCATCGATGGTGAGGAACCCCTTTCGCTTCAAAAGACTCCAGTGGGCATCGTCGGGATTGTGATTCCATTGCCAGGCGAGCTTCAGATTCGAGGTGGAAGGAGTGAGAAGGGAGGAGGGGGAAATGTCGAAATCGTCGATGAAATCGGATGAAACGTATTGGTTTGTCATGGGAATGGCTTGATGATTTCCGAGAGGTTTTTCCCATTTGGCGACGGGTTCGCCAATACCGTTGCCGTTGAGGTCGACACCCATCAGTGGCCAGTCGTCCTGCCATCTGGCGGGTTGCAGATGGACCACGCGCCCCAAGACAGGTGTTTCCTGGAAGTGATAGAACCACCATCTGCCGTCGGGCGCATCGACCAAAGCTCCCTGATGAGGACCGTTGATCTTGGTGTCACCCTGTTCAAGCACAATCTTCCGTTCGTATGGACCGTAGATGTTACGTGAACGGAGCACCGTCTGCCAGCCTGTACCTACGCCTCCCTCAGGGATAATCAGATAATACCAGCCGTTACGCCTGAGCCACTTGGTGCCTTCGGCAATGGGGCCTTCATAGACGGTCACGCCCTCGTCGAGCAGCGTTTTCCCGTCTGGCGACATCTTGTGGACGATGATCGGGCCAGCCCCATGACGGCTGCGTCCCAGATAGGCCTGGCCGTCCTCGTCCCAAAAAGGACAGGGATCCTCCCATTTCTCTACACGACGGACGAGGTGGAGTGGGGTCCAAGGGCCATGCGGGTCTTTAGCGGTGGTCATATAGAGGCCTTCCTCGGGTGTACAGAAGAAGATGTAATAGAGTCCGTCGTGATAGCGGATGGCGGGAGCCCACGAGCCGCCGGCATAATGCTGGTTGCAGTCCCATCCAGGCTCATCGAAACGGCGATAAACCTGGCTGATATACTGCCAGTTCACCATATCGTCGCTCTCCAACACCTGCATGCCCATGAAATGGAAGTCTGAGGCCACCATATAATACTTCTTGCCCACCCGGATGACGTCGGGGTCGGAGAAATCTGCGTTAAGGACGGGATTGACGTAAGTTCCATCACCCTGATCACCCCAAGAATGGGGATACTGATGGATGTCTGCATCGATGTGGACGAAGTCGGGACGGGCATCAGGCTGCTCTGTGGCGATAGTCACATGGTCGAAACGGATATTCCTTGCGTGTCTGACGAAGAATCCTTTGGCAGGCAGGTTGCCCCACATCGTTGCCTCAGGATATTCCTTCTCTTTCTCGTCCTTGATGGAATCGTTAATATGTGCCATTTCATCGACAGTTACGCCACCTTGATGATGGATGGTCACGTTGCTGACTGTCACATTCTTGATGGGATGACCGGGAAGTCCCGTGATGCTACAACCCATTGACCCCGCATGGCGGATTTGGATATTGCTCAGCCGGATGCCATTGATAGTGCCCACATGGTCTATCGGAATCAAAGTGGCAGACTCCAGATCAGAAGCGGCAGTTGCATATTGATACCCCCTTCCTCTGTTGCCCAGACGGATGAAGATGGGTGACTCTGTGCCCTCGACGGTCATGTCTGAGACACTAACGTTCTCTAAAATACCCCCGTCGACAATCTCCAATGAAACGGCTGACGAACCAATCCACTGGCCGAAGAACTTCTCCCGCTGGTCACTACTTGGCTTCACCACGATGCCGCTGATGTTGATGTTACGGAAACCGCCATTGGTCTCCGTTCCAAGCTTTACGGCATTGCAGTGACTGCTCACCACACAGTCAAAGATACGGATGTCCTCGCAGAGACGGGGTGAGGTGGACTTCAGCGTGATGCCGTCGTCATCGCTGTCAGACGTCATGCTACGAACAATTACATCATGGCAGCCATCCAGGTCAAGGGCATCGTTGTTGTAGTTGTTTCGGTTAAAAACCTTGATTCCATCGATGAAAAGCCGGTCGCAGGCGAGATAGTGCTGCATCCAGCAGCCGCTGTTCCTAAGTGTGATATTCCTGACGATGATATCCTCGCCACGGATGATCCGCAACAGGTGAGGACGGGTGATACCCTCGTCATTCCATGAGAGTTTCCTGAAGGCACGTCCACGTCCGTCGATAGTTCCCTGACCGTCAATAATCACATTCCTGACCTTGTCGGCATAGATGAGTTGGATGGTCGCAACATTCGTACGTAGCGACACATAGTCCGATTTCATCGGGATATAGTCCTTCAAATCGGTACTTCCGTAGAGTGTCGCACCCTGTTCCAGATACAGACAAACGTTGCTCTTCAGCACAATGGTGCCCGACTTATACATGCCTTCCGGAATCACCACCCTGCCGCCGCCTGCCTCTGAGCATGCGTCGATGGCCTGTTGAATAGCCGTCGTGCTGAGTTGTGTCGTGTCGTTCTTTGCTCCGTAACTGATGATGTTATAGTCGGCCGCGTAAACGGTCATGCATCCTGTCATTAGGATGGAAAAAACAATCCTTCTCATTTTACACCTTTATTTAATTGTGTGCAAAGATACATAATATTTTTGAAAGTAACCAATACTTTTTCATTTATAATGCATGGCAAAGATTTTCGTTCTTAGTACGTACTGCTTTCAATATTAATTCTTATCTTTGCCCTGTTGATTATAAACTTTAAACCAGACATGATGAAAAAACTGTTCTTATTGTTGCCGTTATTGGCATTGTTGGGTTGCACTTCGACAGAAGTTGAGAATCCCGTGTTGACCATCGAGGGTGGTCAGATTCAAGGTGTGTTGGCCGAGAATCCCGGCGTGTATGTTTACAAAGGAATCCCTTATGCTGCTGCTCCTATCGGTGATCTGCGCTGGAAGGAGCCCCAGCCTGTTGTGGCTTGGGAAGGCGTGAAGGTGTGCGACCGTTTCGGACATCCTGGCTATCAGGCTGTACACTATCCCGGTTTCTATGCTTCTGAGTGGGGCTACGGCGACGAGGCTCCTTACAGTGAGGACTGTCTTTATCTGAATGTATACACGAAAGCTCCTGGTCAGGTGGACAAGAAACTGCCTGTGGCCCTGTGGATTCACGGTGGTGGTTATCGTGAGGGTTGGGGAACGGAACCTGAGTTCGACGGACAGGAGTGGGCATCGAAGGATGTGGTACTCGTGACCATCAACTACCGTCTGGGTATCTTCGGATTCATGCCTTATGGCGAGCTCTCAGCTGAGAGTCCTCATGGTGTGTCCGGAAACTATGGTATCTTGGACCAGATCCAGTCGTTGAAGTGGATTAAGGCCAATATCGCGCAGTTTGGCGGCGACCCCGATAATGTGACGATCTTCGGCCAGAGTGCAGGTGCTGGAAGTGTCCGCACCATCTGTGAATCACCTCTGGCCCGCGGCCTGTTCCACAAGGCTGTCATCATGAGTGGTGGTGGTTTGAACATCCCTCCGAAGGAAGGTGAAGAAGCCAAGCCTGCTACGCCGATGAACAAGTTCTTCACCTACAACCCCACGCTAAAGGAGGCTGAGGCTGAGACGAAGAAGGTGATGGACTGGGCAGGTCTGACCGATCTCCAGAAGCTGCGTGCTGCCTCTACCGAGATTATCTACCCCATGTGCAACATCTATAATATGGTGAATAAAAGCGATCTTTACGTGATGGAGCGCCCGATTGTCGATGGCTATGTATCGCTGAAAAGCTTTGACGAGGCTGCTCGTGCCGGCGAGATTGCCGATGTACCCTACATGATCGGTTATACGCTGAACGATATGGGCAACATGTCGCCAGGCATTGCAGAGTTCTGTAAGGTGCGTCAGGAGAAGGGTGGTAAGGCCTGGGCTTACGAGTTCGCCCGCCCGCTGCCCGATGACGGCAAGCATCCAGAGATTACAGATCGTCTGAAGGGTGCCTTCCACTCTTCCGACCTTTGGTTTGTGTTTAAGAGTCTGAAGCATTGCTGGCGTCCTTGGACACAGGGTGACTGGGATCTTGCAGAGAAGATGCTGACGGCTTGGACGAACTTCGCCAAATATAGCGATCCCAACGGCGCTGAGGGCTCTGAGGGCCTTGGCTGGGCACCCTGCACGGCTGAGAATCCACAGTTCATGCTCTTCAAACTCGATGACAAGGATGCTGAGGCTTCCGAGATGGGTGAACCTATCGTCCCTGAACCTGCACAATAAGTATTGTCAAGAAACAATTACAAGTATGAAAAGACTTCTTTTATTCTGTTTTCTGGCGTGTGCGGCATTGAGTGCCAGCGCACAGAATCCGTACCTCCCTTTGTGGGAGCATGTGCCCGACGGTGAACCCCGTGTCTTCGAGGATCCTGATCAGCCGGGCAAGTTCCGTGCTTATATCATCGGATCGCACGACACGAACTATACCGCCTATTGTGGTAGTGATATCCGTATGTGGTCTGCACCCGTCGAAGATCTCACCCAGTGGCGCAACGAAGGTCCGATCTTCACTTGGTATGTCGACGGCCAGTGGGACACGATGTTTGCGCCTGACCTCGTCGAAGTAAAAGACAAAGCCACAGGCAAGAAGACCTATTATCTCTATCCACACTCCCGTGGCTGGCGCCGTGTGGCGATGGTCTGTAAGAGCGACCGTCCCAATGGTCCCTTCACCCCCATCAACCTCACGGAAGACGGTCGTCAGTGTGTGCCTGGCTCACTCATCGACTTTGATCCCTCCGTATTCATCGAGAATATCACCGACAAGAAGGATCCCGACTTCGACAAGGGCTTCCGTGCCTACGTCTTCTACGGTTTCCAACACTCTACGGCCTGTCAGCTCGATCAGAACACAATGTACTCCCAGCGTCCTGGCACCGAACTTATCGATCCCTTCATCCCCGCCAGTAGTGCTGATGGTCGTTTGCTTGACAAGGAAGGTAGCGTGTATAAGGCCCTCTATGAGGGACAGAATCCGCTCGACTTCAACTTCTTCGAGGCATCGTCTATCCGTCAGGTGGGCAATAAATACGTGATGGTGTTCAGCGGCTACAGCGGCAAGGAATACGGTCTGGGCAATACGAACTCCGCCCTGCGCTATGCTTTCGGCGATTCTCCCTTAGGCCCCTGGCGCTCTGGTGGCGTGTTGGTAGACTCTCGTGGTGTAGTGCTTGGTGAAGACGGCTCGCAGCTGATCACCACCAATGCAGGCCATAACACGCACGGCTCACTGCAGGAGATCAACGGCCAGTGGTATGTGTTCTATCATCGTCCGCCACGTGGTTTCGGCTTCGCCCGTCAGCCGATGGTCGCTCCCGTGAAGATCACTTGGGACAAGAAACCCGTTGCCAAAGGTGGTATGGTGAAGATCACAGGCTACGACCCCTATGCTGTCAACAACGAATGGACTGCTGCTGCCACCGACGGCAATACCTATACAGGTGCCGAGGTGACTTCTGAGGGTTTCCAAATCTTCGGACTGCCACCTTATGCTTATTATTCTGCAGGTTATGCTTGTTTCATGACGGGTGGTACGAACAGCAACGAGTGGATGCAGGACAACCACGACATTTGGAACAACTCAATGGACCTCGTGGGCATCACTAACGGTGGCATCGTAGGTTTTAAGTACTTTGGTTTCGGTGGACTGGCTGCTGACACGAAGGGACTGAAAGCCTTTGAGGGTACGAAGGTTGGCGATGGTACGGGTCTCTATCTGAACCTCACCTCTGGTAATCATGGTGCTTTTAAGATTCACGTACGTCTGGATGACCCCTGGAAAGGCGATGAAATCGCGGTTTTTGATATTCCTGCCGATGATTCACACGCACCCAAGTTGTATCATAGGAACGTGCCTGCCGTCGAGGGACTGACAGGTAAACATGCTATCTATCTCGTGGCCGATGGTCCTGATATCAAGGCTCCGGAACGTCCGCGCTGGGGTGGTCCACGTGGCCCACAGCGTCCTGACGGACTCTTTAATCTTCATGGCATCGGCTTCATGAAGGCAGGCATGAGCCTGAAGGCCCCTCAGGTGCCACAGGTGACGATTATGGCTGATGGTCAGAAACTGGTGATTCCTACGACGCCTATTCGTTTCACTAATCTCAACGGCTATACTGATCAGACCCGCTATCAGGTGTACGGCAAGTTGGGCGAGGGTTCGAGACTCACGGCTACCTCCAACAATCCGGAAGTGAAGTTCGAAATCAGTCCCATCGTCGAGGGTCGTGCCACCATCAAGGCCACTTGGCAGGGCTTGACGAAGATATTCCTGATTAACTAAGCCGCCAGTAATCAAAAAAGGCAGAGGATCTCACTGATTCTCTGTCTTTTTTATTATGCCTTGGATTTCTTCGTCGCTTGGATGAAGTAAGCTATTAATAATATGTACGCGAGAAGCGAGGAAACCTCGGAGAGTGGATTGGCCAGCCACTCGTCGCTTACAGGGTTGAAACCTCCGAAACGAAGCAACGCACTGATGACACCCATCAAGGCTCCGCCAGCAATGAAACCAGAGGCAAGGAGCGTACCCTTTTCGCTTCGGGCTTCATTCTCCTTCTTATCCTTCGAACGTGTCTCCACATACCAATGTACGGCTCCACCTATCAACAGCGGCACGTTCAGTTCCAAGGGAATGAACATGCCCAGCGCAAAGGCCAGAGCAGGCACCTTACAGAGTGTGAGTACGATAGCGATAGCAGCACCAATGGCATAGAGTACCCAAGGTGCCCCCACACCGTTCATCAACGGATCAATCACGGCAGCCATCGCATTAGCCTGAGGCGCAGCGAGCTGTCCGGAGGCAAAGCCGTATGTCTCATTCAACAGCATCATCACACCTCCGACGGTAGCGGCAGAGACGAGTGTACCGAGGAACTTCCAGGTTTCCTGCTTCCTTGGTGTCGTTCCCAGCCAGTATCCGATCTTCAAATCCGTGATGAAAGCCCCAGCCATAGAGAGGGCCGTACAGACGACACCACCCATAATGAGTGCAGCCACCATACCGCTGGTGCCCTGCAGACCAACGCCCACCATCACCACAGAAGCAAGGATGAGTGTCATGAGCGTCATGCCACTTACGGGGTTCGAGCCTACGATGGCAATAGCATTGGCGGCAACCGTGGTGAAGAGGAAGGCGATGACTGCCACCAGAACGATGGCTACCAGCGCCTGCAGCATATTGCCGTCCATCACGCCAAACCAGAAGAAGATGAACGTGAGAACAATGGTTACTATCGATGAAATGGCGATAAAACGGAACGGCAGGTCTCGTTCTGTACGCTTTTGTGCCACAGCAGCTTCTCCGCCGCCTTTCATTTCCTTAGCCGCCAGCGAGACGGCTCCCTTGATGATGCCCCACGACTTGATGATGCCGATGATGCCGGCCATCGCGATGCCGCCGATACCTATCGACTTGCCGTATGCCTTGAAGATTTGTTCTGGCGACATATCGCCCACGGCCATCGTTATCGACGGATCCCACTGGTTCAGTACCTCAGAACCAAACAACAGTGCAAGGCCTGGCACGATGAGCCACCATATGGAGAGCGATCCCAAGGTGATGATGAGCGCATACTTGAAACCAATGATGTAGCCCAGGCCGAGAACGGCAGCGCCCGTATTTACCTTAAACACTAGCTTGGCTTGATCTGCCACCGTCTGTCCCCATTCCACGACTCGCGAAGTGAAATTCTCATTCCACCAGCCGAAGGTTGCCACGATGAAATCGTAGATTCCGCCCACTAATCCTGCCATCAGCAAAGGTTTTGCCTGATTACCGCCCTTGGCACCACTGACGAGCACCTGTGTGGTGGCCGTTGCCTCTGGGAAGGGGTATTTGCCATGCATGTCGGAGACGAAATACTTGCGGAAGGGTATCAGGAACAGGATGCCGATGATACCGCCCAACAGCGAAGCAATAAATATCTTCAGGAACGAGGCCGACATCTCAGGATATTTCGCCTGCAGGATATAGATAGCCGGCAAGGTGAAGATGGCTCCTGCCACCACAGCACCAGAACAGGCTCCTATTGACTGGATAATCACATTCTCGCCCAGTGCCTTCGAGCGTCTGGCTGCCGTAGAAACACCTACTGCAATAATGGCAATGGGGATGGCTGCCTCGAACACCTGTCCGACCTTCAGCCCCAGATAGGCTGCAGCTGCCGAGAAAAGCATCGCCATTAGCACACCCCAGGTGACTGACCACGTGTTCACCTCAGGATACTGGCCCTGAGGCGACATCATGGGTTCATACTGTTCTCCCTCCTTCAACTCCCGAAAAGCATTTTCGGGCAACTGTGTCTTCATTTCTTCCATATATGATTCTATTATTTGATGACTTTCGCAATGCGTTCAAGAGCCTCCAGCAGACGGCTGCGCTGGGTGGCGATGTTAAAGCGGATGTAGCCTTCGCCTGTCGTCGGACCATACATCGTGCCAGGATTGATCCACACCTTCGCTTCACGGAGCAGACGGTCGCAAAGCGCTTGACTCGTCACGCCCATGGCCGACATATCCACCCAGGGAAGGTAGGTACCTTCAAGACGGCAGACTCTCCATTGAGGCAGATTTTTCTCGATGAAATCGCGCAAAACCTGATAATTGCCCCATATATATTGGTTCAGTTCGTCAATCCAGTCTTCGCTCTCGTTATAGGCCGCTTTCAGGGCTACGGGGCCGAAGGGATTCAGGTCGCAGACCTCGTTGATGTTGATGGCACGGTCGAGTCTTCGACGCCAATCAGACCGTGAGCAGATGATATTGGCGGTCTGCAGACCAGCAATATTGAACGATTTAGAGGGGGAGTTCAGGATTACGCTGTTCTGACGGCAAGCCTCACTGACTGCCGCAAAGGGCTGGAACTGATAGCCTGGCATGACCAGTTCGCAATGGATCTCGTCGCTGACCACCTTAACGCCGTACTTCAGGCAGATATCGTTCATCCGCTCCAGTTCCTCACGAGTCCATACACGCCCAGAGGGATTGTGGGGATTGCAGAGCAGGAAGACGGTTGTCTTTTCATCGGCACACTTCGCCTCGAAGTCGACCCAATCTATGACGAAAGAGTCCTCCCTCCTCGATAAAGGCGATTCCAGCACCTCACAGCCGTTGTTGCGGATGGAAGAGAAGAAACAGTTGTAGTCTGGCGACAGGATCAGCACCTTCTCACTGGGCATTGTCAGAGCCTTGACGGCAACGGACATGGCAGGCACGACACCAGTGGTATACAGGATCTCCTCACGGTGAATCGTCCAGTTATGCCTGCGACGGAACCAGTTGATCACTGCTGTGTAATAGTCTTCGTCTACCAAGGTGTAGGCGAACACACCGTGCTCAGCACGTTCAAGGATAGCCTTCTGGATGGCAGGTGCTGCCTTGAAGTCCATATCCGCCACCCACAGGGGAATCACCTCGTCATCAGGACTCTCGTCCCATTTTACGCAGTTCGTACCACGTCTCTCTACCAGTTCATCAAAATCGTATGTCATTTTCTTACCTCTATGATGCAATTATTCGGCTGGCGGACGTTCTCGTCGATGGTGATACTACCGATGGAATCGGCAATAATGTGTCCGCTTGTCGGATTTTTGATATTCTCGATATGTCCACGGATGTCGGCCTCGACGGTGGAATACTCGAACATACGGTCGCACATCTTGTCGATGGTACAGTTCTCCAGCACGAGGTTCTGGGTGTAGCAGAGCAACTGCTCACCTGCCAGATGGCAGTTCACTAGTCTGACGTTCTTCGAGTGCCAGGCCAGATACTCGCCGTCAAGCACAGAGTCGTAGATGGCAACATTCTCGCACTCCCAGAAAGAGTCCTTTGTCAGGATGTCTGCATTGTGAACTTCCACGTTCTGGCAATATTGGAACACATATTTCGAGTCGCTTTTCAATCTGTCGACGTAGATATTCTGTGAAAACATAAATGGATACGTGCCCCCGTGCAGCTTCACGTTCTTGATACGGATGCCGTCCACCTTCCAAAATGTCTCATCGGCATCGGTGATCTCCACATTCTCCAGCGTCAGGTTCTTCATCTCACGGAAGAACTTCGGTCCGTCGATGCGTGAGTTGGTCATCACCAGGTCGTTGGTGTACCAGATGGCAGAACGGGAGCCTAAGGCGAAATAACAGTTGTCGATCTTCGCACCGTCGACATGCCACCAGGGATACTTGCCATAGAACTTGCAGTCGTAGGCCTCCATGTTCTGGCATTGTTTGATGCCCGACTCTCCGTCAGTGATGGTGACCCGCTCCAGGCGCAGGTCGTGAGTGGCGAACAACGGACGCTCGCCTCCGAATTGTTGGTCTTTGATTATTTTCATTGTCTTGGAGTTATATTATCAGGGGACAAAGATACTGCAAAATGATTGAAATACAAAATAAAATGCATAAAAATTCCGCAATCAGTATCATCCGATTGCGGAATCCATACCCCTTTTTGGGGTTTTTATGTGATGAGAGAGAGAAATCGCTGTTTATTTGACTGCCAGGAGTCGATTGCTGATGATGTCCAGCGGTTCCATGCAGAGCAGGCTGTTGGTGAGGAACATGTTGTCCTTTGCCTCATTCATCTTGAAGGTCTTCACCGATGTCACGTTAGGAGCCACCTCGCGATAGAGAGTCACCTCGAAGGGCAGGTCGTAGCCGTTCTGCTTAGCGTCCCACTTGCTGGTCTCCATGTTGTAACCGTTCTTATAATATTTATAGGTGTGGCGGAAGTCGTTCACCCACTGCTTCTTGCTGTCGTCCCAGCGCATCACCTCACGAGTGGTCAGGCGGCCCTGCTCGTCGTAGCTGTAGCGATACTCCATCTTGGCGCACATCTGGTTGTCGGCCTTTTTCTCGTACACCTCGATCTTGTGGATCACACCGTCCTCCAGGTCAGAATTATACATGAAAGGAGCGTTCACGTCGTTAGCGGCGTTGAAGTACATGGTCAGTACTGTTGCGATTGTGATAATTGATTCCATCTTTTTTTGCTTTTAATTTGTTCGTTTACCTGTTAGACGCTGCAAAGGTACGATTTGCTACAAAAACTTTAAGTTATTTCTATGTTATCTTTAGGTTAATACGCTAAATGGTGTTAATAAATTCTAAATGACATCTCAAAAGTGTTATCTTTTTGTGTTTTTGCGGTTATATCTGTGGACACTAGTGAAAGTCCATAAATAAATAATAAGGTATAGTATGAAACATTTTAGTATTGTTCTATCAGTTCTGAGCTTGGCATTGATGATGTCTTGCTCAAAAGAAGATGAAAATGAAGTTGTGGTTGTTGACGAGCCCGTTGTCCCTGTTGTGAGTCAAGAACTGACTGGTGAATTCGAGGGTCAATGGGGCACGTGGGGGTGTTCCCAAAATGGAAAGATTGTGGTGAACGATGGATATATCTTTATTGATGAACTACCCACGTCTATAGCAGTCCGTCAGCTTATAGATGAAACGAGGGTAAGTTGTCGTTATTATCCAGAGGCAGAGGCAAAAATAAAAGATGAAATAGGGAATTTCTTTTTCGCAAACACCTACAAGTACCCAACTACAGACCTGGAAATCAAGTATAAATTGAACTCTTATTCCGAAGGTGTCTATTCTACTTCGATTTTGAGCATAAAGAACATGTGGTCGGATATCACCATATCCATCACGATTGAAAAAGAACCTCCTTATCCTAATGATACCATTGTCATTGATGCTCCTGAACCAAACTGTATTTCATTTGGTGTTGAGGCAGACAGCGTGCCTTATCGTGTTGACTTAGTCTGTAAGGGAAAAGAGTCCACCGCAAAATTTAATATGACAACAGGATTGTGGAAGTTCGACTATTGGTTTAGTTCTTATAGAATTATTAACCTACAGACTGGTCAGCAAATCAACATCGGTGTAACATGGGGGTTTGGTATGGTTACGGTCGGAGAAACCACACAGAAAGAAGATACCAATTTGCTGAGATTCCAATCAAATATCAGGACAGGATCAGCAGAAGAGAGGGCCCATTTCTATTGATGAAATTATAAATTGCCTACATGCCTACACAAAATGATTGTTATTGCCTGATATGCAGATGATTATGGTTTTTGCAGCCTACACAAAGCCTACATAAAGCCTACACTAAGCCTACACTGAGCCTACATGATTTTGCTCAAAATCGGCATGTTCTGCGACGGTTTGGGCATAGTAAAGTCGTGGGTTGAAGGCTTTGCGTACATTGAAAGGTTAGGCCTTCGTGCGAAATTCTCTCGAGAATTTTAGAGAAAGGATAGGGGTGACTGGGAGTTTACCCTAACTAAACCTCAAAATTCTCGAGAGAATTTTACTCGCACCCTTAGGGTGTCTGCCTCTGTCAATACATTTTCATGGGACTTTACTGACTGGTAAATCCCCGTCATCTGCAAACTATCTGCGTTATTTCTGCGACATATCTACGACGTCATCGTCACACTTTTGTCTAATTTTACCCCATTTTGTGTAGGCTCAGTGTAGGCTTAGTGTAGGCTTTATGTAGGCTCCATGTATGCTTGAGTTTCTAAAAACACCTTTAAAATAAGGTCTTTTGAGCGATTTTGTGTAGGCATGTAGGCATTTTGCAAATTTATGTGCAATAACTTTGATTTTTGAAATTTGTCATCTGAAGGCAAAGAGACGGGCACAAAATCTTAAAGTATCTTAAATATAGACCAACAAAGTGTAACCTTTTGTATTTTTGCAGTTATATCTATAAACGAACATTTGGGTTATGAAACAAATTGGAATGATTCTATTTGTCCTCGTGATGGTCATTGTCGTGTCGTGTTCAAAGGCAGAAGATGAAGTGATAAATAGACCTTATGAGGATATCATGGAAGATTTATCTACCTACTATGGTACCTTTGAGGGAGAATGGCAACTGAGCAAATACGCTAAGACCTGTTCAGGGGAGATAGAAGTGAAAGCTAATGAGATTGTCTTCGATCTGCCAGCCGACTATCTGTTACCCAAATTAGGGTTGGTAAGCGAAAAGTCAAAGGCCGACCACCCTGATGAGCCATTCTTTACAACAGCATCAGATTATACCTACTTTAATACCAGCCAAACGATGCTCTATTCCATGCTGGGATATTCGACAGACGCTATTTATATGAAGAATGACCAAGGGGATGATGGGTTGTCGTTTGGCGTGAAGGCTGATGATGTGGATTACAGATTGAGCATGGTTGGAGTCAAGGAACAGCCTTCAGCAGTATATGACTTCAGTTCTGGCCTGTGGAGAGTGGCCATACCTATCGACAAGGTTTCCATTTATAATCGGAAAACGGGTGTGAAGATATCCATAGCCATGCTTGATGAAGATAAGCCAGGCAATTCTGCTTGGCTATTCGTGTTCAGGGCGAAGAAAAAGATCAAATAGTCGTGCAGGAGTCGGAACGACAGTTGATAGAGGGTATACAGTCTGGCGACAGGGAGGCGTTGCGACGTCTCTATGAGCGATTCTCCAGATTTGCGATGGGTGTGGCGCTGAGGTATGTGCCAGAGCGGGAAGATGCGCTCGACGTCGTGCATGACAGTTTTGTCGTCATCCTCACCAGCATCAACAGCTTTGAGTATCGTGGCGAGGGATCTCTGAGAAACTGGGTGTCGAAGATCGTCAGCCATCACGCTATCGACTGGATTAAGAAGCACGAACAACTGTCGTTCTCTGACCAAATGCCCGATGAAATCGAGGAAGATGAAGAGGCCGTGATCGAGGATATACCTAAAAATCTGTTGAACGAGATGATTGGCCGACTCCCCCTGAGATACAGGGTTGTCATCAACCTTCGAGCCTTCGAGGAGCTCTCTTATAAGGATATCGCCCTCAGACTCGGCATCAGCGAAAATACATCAGTCACTCTCTTCTCAAGAGCCAAGCGCAAGTTAGAAAAGATGATGAAAGAATACTTAAACTCACAAAGGATATGAAACAGGACGAATGGACACAACGACTACGAGACCATCTGGCAGACTTCGAAGCGCCTGTCCCTGATGATTTGTGGGAGAAGATTGAGGCTCATCTTCCCAATGAACTCGTCGCTGAGGATACAAAATCCCGTATGATTCCCCTGTGGGTAAGATGGACAGCTGCAGCTGCCATCGTGGGACTCCTCATTGGTACGACAGCCTTGTTATGGTCCAACCACGAAGAAACGAAGACGACTCCGATAGCCTCTGCAGCAAAGGAGATGGATAAAGGTGCGGAGGAAACTCAAGTCAAGATTGTATCACCTGTTCTCGCAGAAGCAGTTGAAATGGAGAGGGCTCCTCAAGCTCTGAACGATACGATTCCTATATATAATAATGAAGTGGAACCAGAGAATGTTGAATCTCAGCCCCAACAGCTTTCCGCAGAACCAACACCTACTGAAGAACAGTCTAAGATCGTGTCCCCACGACAGACGCAGATAAGAGAACTCGGCCAGAGGATAGCAAAATGCAAGGAACATCGTGGCCGAGGAACGACGTTCAGCCTCTATGCCTCCAACGGCTTTGGTGACTTGTCGAATAGAAACGGTGTGCTGATGAGCCCACAGATGCAGGCCAACTACGACTACGACAACCGCATTGGAGTATCGTCGACCCGTAGTGCTCATCCTGTCTATCTTGCAAACTATGAGGAACGGCAGAAATATTACCAGCCCGTATCCTTTGGTCTGACGCTAAACTTCCCCATTTCATCGAGGTTTTCCCTGTCATCGGGTGTGGTCTATACTCGATTGAGCTCCGACTTTACGAATAGGACGAATAGTCTGGAATATCAGAAACACCAGACGCTCCACTACGTCGGCATCCCGCTGAATGTTCAGTATCACGTTTGGAAATGGCGCAGTCTGAATGTTTATGCAACGGCTGGTGGGCAAGCGGATATGAATGTGAAGGCGCATTTAGAGTCGGATGGGCTGGAGAAGGATATGGAGAAAGACCGGATGCAATGGTCGGTGAACGGTGCGATGGGCGTGCAGTACAATCTCATCCCCCAGTTAGGCCTCTATGCCGAGCCAGGCATTAAGTATTACTTTGATAACGGCAGTCATGTTCGTAACTACTTCAAATACCGTCGTACGAACTTCAACCTCCAGATAGGCCTTAGGCTGAACATAGAAAAACCATAGATTCCCCAGAGTGAAGGTTTTTTGCGTTAATAAATTATAAATATTCAAGGTCTCTTGCAGTATTTGGCTTCCTTTATACATTATATAAATTAAAAGAACTAATTTTGCAATCAAACTTGATGTAAAAAGGAATTGCGAGTAATAATTTAGACGTGAAAAAGTATTTATTGGTATTCGTCGGCATGATGGCAGTCGTGCAGGGAGTCAGGGCTCAGGAGTATTTCTCCTCTGCCTCTAATTTTGCGCGCCTGTATGTGGGGGCGGTAGAAGCACAGTACCAGACATCAGTCTGGCATGACAACCCATATTACAAAGAAAATACCAGCACATATAAAGGCCGTATCAGTTATCATGGTGTGGTTTATGATGATGTACAACTCCGTTATGACCAATATAAACAGCGTGTTGTTATCCTTTCACCTGCGTTAAATGTGTTTTGTGTGCCTGATCAGGAATATGTTGACTGGTTTGAGATGGATGGTCATAGGTTTGTGCATGATCCGGAGGACAGCTTGCGATATGCGTCTCTGCTCTGTGATGGAAAGGCTAATGGCATTCGTCTTTATCATAGTGTGTGGAAATTTTATAATGGTCAAAAAAGAGTGGTTGGGGAAAAGTACTCTGTGGGTACTCTTCGTACCATAGAACATTATACCCTTATTACTCCAGACGGAGAAAACTATCATGTAGAACGTGCATCAGATGTAGCCAACCTCTTTCCTGAGCAGAAAAAGCAGATTAAGCAGTTTGCCAGGAAGAATCATCTTTCCTTCTCAAAGAGCAAGCGCGAGCAGAGCCTTGTGAAGGTGGTGGAGAGTGTTTCTGGCTCTCCGATATCGAGGAGTGAGGAGTGTGGAGTGAGGAGTGAGAATACTCTTGCTGCAGAATCTGCCTCTGATCATATCTCGCTCCTCCCTCCACACTCCTCCCTCCCCGAAAATACCGATCTCCCGCTGATCACTGGCATTCCCGTTCTTGACAGCGATACGATTGCATTGTCCAATGCCAAGGTCTATATCGTGCCAGGTGTGAAAAAGGCAAGGGCCAGTATTGCCGACGACCAGGAATTGGCTGAGATCGTCGTTGTGGGTGGGCGCCAGTCGACTGTGGATAACGTGATGATAGGTGCTGAGAAGTTCAAACCCCAGATTCTGAAGAACATCCCGTCAGTTTTTGGCGAGGCGGATATTATGAAGATCGTGCTCACGCTACCAGGCGTCACCACCGTTGGAGAGGCTTCAAGCGGTTATAATGTGCGAGGCGGTGCAACAGACCAGAACCTCATCCTTTTCAATGGTGGTACTGTGTATAATCCCTCACACCTGTTTGGACTGTTCACGTCGTTCAACTCTGATGCAGTTGAGGATGTGGAGCTCTTTAAATCGAGTATTCCCGTAGAATACGGCGGCAGGATCAGCAGTGTGTTGAAAGTAGTCTCGAAAGAGGCCAATATGCGTAAGTTTACTGGTTCGGCCAGTATTGGTGTGCTGACCAGCAAGGCCAATATCGAGATACCGATCGTGAAGGATCATGTGTCGCTGCTCTTAAATGGCCGAACCACTTATAGCGACTGGATTCTCAAGCATCTGCCAGAGAAGAGCGGCTACAAAAACGGTACTGCCAACTTCTATGATTTTGGAGGCGTACTGACGTGGAAGCTCAATGATAAGCATCGCTTGAAACTGTATGGCTACTGGAGTAACGACAGGTTCTCGTTCAGTTCAGATGATAAATATGGCTACCAGAACCGCAATCTGTCTGCTGAGTGGCGCTCTATCCTGAATGAAAAAGTGACAGCGACGCTTTCAGCAGGACTTGACCACTACGATTATTTCAATGATGACGAGGCTATACCTTATATGGCTGCCCGTTTGAGTTTTGGCATCGACCAGCTGTGGGGTAAGCTGCATATCCGCCATCGTCTGACGGAAAAGCAGGTCTTCTCATACGGTCTCTCTGTACAGCACTACGATGTCCAGGCAGGTAAATATGAGCCTTTGGGTGAGGAGTCATTGATCAAGACCGATCAGTTACAGAGCGAAAAGGCGTTGGAGAGTGCGATCTACGTAGACTATGAGCGTTCGCTCACAGACAAACTGACGGTTTCTGCGGGCTTGCGCTATTCCATGTTCAATGCGCTTGGTCCTCGTGATGTGAATATTTATTCAAGCCATGAACTCCCATCGGAGAAAACTTTGTTGGAAACACGTCATGAAACAGGCATCATCAAGACCTATCACGCTCCTGAGATACGCCTGTCGACCCGTTATGCCCTCCAAGAAAACCTTTCCCTGAAGGCGGGCTTTAACACGATGCACCAGTATATCCATAAGGTGTCGAATACGTCCATCATGTCGCCTACAGATATCTGGAAGCTCTCCGACTTGAATATCAAACCCCAAAATGGCTGGCAATTGGCAGCTGGTATCTATTATGAGACAGCCAAAAAGGAGTATGAGCTCTCGGCAGAGGTCTATTACAAGCATATCGGCGATTACCTCAACTATCGCAGTTCGGCTGTCCTGCTGATGAACCACCACCTTGAGACGGATGTGATCTCTACCAAGGGAAAGGCCTACGGTGTGGAGCTTCAGGTGAAGAAACCAATAGGAAAAGTGAATGGATGGGTGAGCTATACATTCTCACGTTCTTTGCTCTGTCAGGATGACGAGAGAGTGGCTGTGCCTCTGAACGATGGTGACTGGTATCCTTCAGAATATGACAGGCCCCATGAGGTAAAGGCTGTGCTCAACTACAAGTTTACGGAGAGATATAGTTTTTCGAGCAACTTCAACTATGCCACAGGCCGCCCCACGACTTTGCCTGCAGGCCAGTATTACAATTCATATAATCATAGATACATGCCATATTATAGAGACCGCAATACATATCGTATTCCGGACTATATGCGTCTGGATCTGGCGTTTAATATAGAGCCGACTCATAAACTGACCAGTTTCCTTCACACGTCGTTCTCCATTGGTGTGTATAATGCCCTTGCTCGCAAAAATGCCTATAATGTCTATTATGTCAGCGAAGGGAACCAGATAAAGGGATATAAGTTGTCTGTGTTTGGTTCTGCCATTCCTTATGTCTCACTTAATATACGATTCAATTAAAGGTGAAAGAAAAAGTTATGAAATATATAGGATTTGGAAGTTCAAAGGTGTTTGGTGTGAGGGCTTTAACTTTTCACCTTTTCACCTTTTTACTTTTCATGGCGTGTACGCTGTCGGGTTGTATCGAGGAATTTGAGGCAGACATCCCTGTAGACGAATCCAACTTGCTCGTTGTCGAAGGTACGATATGTTCCGGCAAATTGAGTACGTTCTCCCTGTCACGCACACAGCCTCTTAATGTTTCCTATGCACCACCTCAGTGGGTAACGGGAGCTGTCGTCTCTGTACGAGGGAGTGACGGCTCCGAGTATAGGGCGCGGGAGGCTGATGATTGTTACTCCTGCGAGGTTGGCAATCTTTCTCCCGACGTGGAATATTATCTTCATATAGAGACTGGTGGCGAGGTTTATGAGTCTGAGCCACAAAAACCGCTTCGTACTGAGAAGATCGCAGATGTGAGTGGAGTGCAGAGTACGCCGAAAAGCAGTATCGATGTGGTCATTACGACTGATGTCCCCTTTGACTCCGCAGAGGTGAACTACTATTCGTGGACATACGAAGAGACATGGGAAGTATATGCTGACTTCACTACCCATATATATTTCGATACAGATAGATTGGCACCTTTCCCTTTGGAAGAAGGTGTCAGCCTGTTTCCTGACCATGGCTGGAAGGATGGCGCAAGCTCGGAGGCAATCATTGGGTCAAGCGTCAATTACGAGGGACAGCACATTCAAAGACTCAAATTGTATGACATATCTCAGAGCGCCGAGCGTATATATCATAGATACAGTGGTCTGATACATCAACGTGCCATCTCAAAGGCAGAGTACGAGTATGAACTTGCACGGCGACAGGCAGACTCAGAGATGGGAGGCTTATTCTCTCCACAACCGTCATCCCTGCCTACAAATATCCGTTGTCTCACGTCAGGCAACCATGCCATTGGGTTCGTGGGATGTTCGTTGAATACGAGTGATTACAGGTTTTTCCTCAATTCCACGGATTTCCAAGTCACCAACCCACATGGGATCGAGTTCCTATGGCTTGAGTTTGAAGGTAGGAACGAAACAAGATATAAGAAATTCCTTGAGAAATGCCGTCAATTGGCATACTCCATGTACCTGTGTGAATGGATTGACGAAAGAGACACGCCTGGCGGTAAACTGCGAACAGCGTGGGCATACGAGTATCAACTTGATGTCAGGTATAAAGGCGCATATCTCGAAAAACCAGACTTTTGGTAAGTATGAACAGAGAGGATTAATTTTGCAATCAAACTAGATGTAAAATAGAATTGCGGTAATTATTTAGATGTGAAGAAGTTGATATTGGTATTCGTCGGCATGATGATAGTTGTGCAGGGAGTCAGGGCTCAGGAGTATTTTTCCTCTGCTTCTGATTTTGCTCGCCTGTATGTGGGGGTGGTAGAACCTCAGTACCAAAAATCGTTGTGGCACGACATTCCCTATTATAATGGCACTATGAATATGTATAAAGGCCGTATTTGCTATCATGGTGTCGTGTATGAAAATGTACAACTGCGTTTCGACCAGTTGAAGCAATGTGTTGTGGTTCTTCCTCCAGGGGAAAGTGTGGTTTGTCTGCCAGATCAGGATTTTGTTGACTGGTTTGAGATGGATGGCCACAGATATGTGCATGATCCAGAGGACAGCTTACAATTTGCGTCTCAGCTCAGTGATGGAAGCGCGAACGGCCTTCGCCTTTATCATAGAGTGTGGAAGGTTTATAGCGGCGAAAAGAATTTTGGAGGAAAGAAGTATCTGAAGACGCTGAGTACCGAAGAGCAATATACACTTATGACTCCTGACGGAGAGATGCATCACGTAAAACGTGCCTCGGATGTGGCGAAGCTCTTTCCTGAGCAGAAAAAGCAGATCAAACAGTTTGCCAGGAAGAATCATCTTTCCTTCTCAAAGAGAAAGCGTGAGCAGAGTCTTGTGAAGGTGGTGGAGAGTATTTCCGGAGCAAAGTTGTTTACAGTTGACAGTTTACGGTTTACAGATGATAACTCTGCTGCAGAATCCGGACTTGCCAGCAAATCAACTGTCAATTGTCAACTTTCAACTGTCAACTGTCAACTGTCCGCTCGGCCAAAGGCCGCTTGCTACCAACGGGACGCAAGAACTGTCAACTATCCTGAGGACTCGCTGATTACCGGCATTCCCGTTCTTGACAGTGATACGATTGCATTGTCCGATGCCAAGGTCTATATCGTGCCAGGTGTGAAGAAGGCAAGGGCCAGTATTGCCGACGACCAGGAATTGGCTGAGATTGTTGTTGTGGGTGGGCGCCAGTCGACTGTGGATAACATGATGATAGGTGCTGAGAAGTTCAAGCCCCAGATTCTGAAGAACATCCCGTCAGCCTTTGGTGAGTCGGATATCATGAAGATTGTGCTCACGTTGCCAGGTGTTACCACCGTTGGAGAGGCTTCAAGTGGTTATAATGTGCGAGGCGGTGCGACAGACCAGAACCTCATATTGTTTAATGGAGGTACTGTGTATAATCCCTCACACCTCTTCGGACTGTTCACGTCGTTCAATTCTGATGCAGTTGAGGATGTGGAGCTCTTTAAATCGAGTATTCCCGTAGAATACGGCGGCAGGATCAGCAGTGTGCTGAAAGTGGTCTCGAAAGAGGCTAATATGCGGAAGTTTACAGGTTCGGCCAGTATTGGCGCACTGACCAGCAAGGCCAATATTGAGATACCGATCGTGAAGGATCATGTGTCGCTATTGTTGAATGGCCGTACCACTTATAGCGACTGGATCCTCAAGCAGTTGCCAGAGAAGAGCGGCTACAAAAACGGTACTGCCAACTTCTATGATTTTGGAGGCGTACTGACGTGGAAGCTCAATGATAAGCATCGCTTGAAACTGTATGGCTACTGGAGTAATGACAGGTTCTCGTTCAGTTCAGAGGATAACTATGGTTATCAGAACCGTAATGTCTCTATGGAGTGGCGCTCTATCCTGAATGAAAAAGTGACAGCGACCTTCTCTGCCGGACTTGACCACTACGACTATTTCAATGAGGACAGGAACACTCCTACGATGGCTGCCCGTTTGAGTTTTGGCATCGACCAGCTGTGGGGTAAGCTGCATATCCGCCATCGCCTGACGGAAAAGCAGGTCTTCTCATACGGTCTCTCTGTGCAGCACTACGATGTTCAGGCAGGAAAGTATGAGCCTGTGGGTGAGAAATCTTGCATCACGACAGATCAGTTACAGAGCGAAAAGGCGTTGGAGAGTGCGATCTACGTAGACTATGAGCGTTCGCTCACAGACAAACTGTCTGTCTCTGCTGGCTTACGCTATTCCATGTTCAACGCACTCGGTCCTCGCGACGTGAATTATTATGATGGGGATGAGTTGCCATCAGAGGAGAACTTGTTGGAGACACGCCACGAAACGGGCATTATCAAGACCTATCACGCCCCTGAGATACGACTGTCTACCCGCTACTCCCTCCAGGAGAACCTTTCCCTGAAGGCGGGCTTTAACACGATGCACCAGTATATCCATAAGGTGTCGAACACGTCCATCATGTCTCCTACAGATATCTGGAAACTCTCCGACCTGAATATCAAGCCCCAGAAGGGCTGGCAGTTGGCTGCTGGTATCTATCATGAGACAGCCAGCAAGAAATACGAGTTCTCTGCAGAGGTCTACTATAAGCATATCAGCGATTACCTCAATTATCGCAGTTCGGCTGTTCTGCTGATGAATCCCCATCTAGAGACCGATGTGATCTCCACCAAGGGTCGTGCCTATGGTGTGGAACTCCAGGTGAAGAAACCAATAGGCAAGCTGAATGGATGGGTGAGCTATACATTCTCACGTTCTCAGGTCCGTCAGGAGGATGATCGGGCGACCATGCTTCTGAACGATGGCGACTGGTATTCTTCAGAATATGACAGACCCCATGAGGTGAAGGCCGTGCTCAACTACAAGTTTACTGAGAGATACAGCTTCTCCAGTAACTTTAACTACGCCACTGGTCGTCCGACGACCTTGCCAGCTGGCCAGTATTACGATTCGCATAATCAGAAATACATGCCATACTATACAGACCGCAATACCTATCGTATTCCAGACTATATGCGTCTGGATCTGGCGTTTAATATTGAGCCGACTCATAAACTGACCAGTTTCCTTCACACGTCTTTCTCCATAGGTGTGTATAATGCCCTGGCTCGCAAAAATGCCTATTCGATTTATTATGTCACCGAAGGGGGCAGGGTGAAAGGGTATAAGTTGTCTGTGTTTGGCTCTGCCATTCCTTATGTCTCACTGAATATGCGGTTCAATTAAAGGTGAAAAAGTAAAAGAAGAAGATATGAAATATATAGGATTTGGAAGTTCAAGGGTGTCAGGTGTGAGGGTTTTTCCTTTTCACCTTTTCGCCTTTTTACTTTTTATTCTGTCGGGCTGTGTTGAAGAATACGAAGCTGATATTTCGTCAGATGATTCCGGCTTGCTCGTGGTCGAAGGTGCGATATGTCCCGGATTGAATAAGTTCGTCTTGACGCGTACTCTGCCCATCAATTCTTCCTATATGCCTCGGATGGTAACGGGAGCCAGCGTCTCTGTACATGGGAGTGACGGCTCTGAATATCTGATGCAGGAAGCCAATGGCTATTATGCCTGTAGTATTGATGTCCTCAATCCTGACGCGACCTACTATCTGCGGATCGAGACTGATGGTGAGGTCTATGAGTCCGAGCCCCAGAAACCGCTTCCTACCGAGAAGATTGAAGAGGTCAGTTTGGCGCAGGAGACGCCTGAGAGCAATATCGATGTGCTCGTCACGCCTGAGGCTCCTGTTGATCCAGGGAAGGCAACCTACTATTCGTGGACATACGACGAGACATGGGAGGTGCATCCTGACTACACGACCACCATCTATTTTGATATCAAGACAAGTTCGCCAGTCTTTGACCCTTATCAGTTTCCTTCGCGTGGCTGGAAGAATATGTCAAGCTCGACGATCCTGGTTGGGAATAGCCGGAATTACGAAGGACAGCACATTCGAAAGCTCAAACTCTATGATGTTGACCGTGCCGATGAGCGTGTGTATTATAAGTATAGCGGTCTGATTCATCAGCGCACCATCTCCAAGGCTGAGTATGAGTATGACCTTGCCAGGCGTCAGGCGAGTTCAGAGATGGGTGGCTTGTTTACGCCGTTGCCGTCAGCCTTACCTTCCAATATCCATTGCCTCACGTCAAAAAAGCACGTGATAGGCTTCGTGGGATGCTCATTGAATACGAGTGAATACAGGTTCTTCCTAATCCCAAAGGATTTCTCTATCAAATATACCTACCCCAAAGACGCCCGCAGATGGCTCGACGACTGTACTGAATGGGATTGCTACCTCATGGTGGTAAAAGAAGGCATGTACCTGTGTGAATGGAAAGACGAAAGGTATATGCCAGGCGGTGTGTTGCAAACGGCATGGGCCTACGACTATCAGCTCGATGTCAGATTACGGGGTGCGTCTGCTGAAGAGCCTGAATACTGGTCATTGGAAGAGAATTTTAGCTATTGAAGATTGAACATTAAAGATAGAACATGAAGAATAGATTATTATCACTGATAGCTGCGATGGTGCTTGTCCTGAGCACCTGTGTTGCAAATCATCTTGCCTTACAGGCAAGCGGGATTCGAGTGGAGACCGATCGTACATGGTATCTGGCTGGTGAGGCGATGAAAGTCCGCGTAACTGCTGATGATGCCATGATAGCCTACGCAGAACTGTGCGATGCCTCTGGTCTGGCGGCTGGTGTCGTGCTAAGTCTGAAAGGGGGAGAGGGGACTGGTATTCTCGAACTGCCAGCCAACCTCCATAGCGGGTACTATGTACTGTCTGTCTATACTCGCCACGATGCAGAGGTGTCTCAACAGCTTGTCGCCGTCATCAATCCGCTGCGCAAGAGTTATAACGACGATATCGAATGGGTCCGTATCACGGATTCCGACTCATTGAGCTATTCTCTCACTTCTCACCTCTCACCTCTCACCTCTTTTCAAAAAGATCCCCTCATTGGGTCTGTCCGTGAGACAGAAGGCCATATCATCCAGGCGCGTATCAAGAACGTCTATGATGGCCAGACATTCAAGGGCAGTCAGATTTGCCCATCCTTAGCGATCGTGGGAATGCAGATCCATTATTTTGAGGGGCAGATGATCAACGACTCCACCGCTATCTTCTATACCTTTGGCATTCATGGCAAGCAGCCGTTAGTGCTCTCTGCCAGAACAACCACAGGCGTGAATCTGCCTATCGAGATGATCAGTCCGTTTGCCACCCTGCTCCCCAAAGAGCTCCCACATCTCGTGTTCCATTACCAGCGCAGTGAGGTGGAGGCCCGTTCTCTCGACATGCAGCGCCACCAGAAGGCCATTGCGCCTGCCAAGCGGGAGTTGAAGATGGGTGATTTGTCTGATGATTCGGCAGAGGAAGGCGTACCTTTAGACTATGACGAAATGGTATTTGGCACGAAGCCGGATCTCTCGTATAACCTCGACGAGTACCGTCAGTTTTTCACCGTGAGGGAAGTGCTCCTTGAATATGTGAGTTGTGTCAGCAATCGGAAAATCAATGGTGTATCTCAGCTGATTGTCCGTAAGGAGCAGGATGTCTTCAATAGTTCTTTGCCAACATTAGTACTGATCGACGGCATGCCAGTCTTCGACATCGAACGGCTGCTGAACTATGACGCCCGCCGTATTCACTATATCAACATCTACGCAGACCAATACACATTCGGTCATGACATCTATAATGGTATCCTGTCGTTTGTGACGCGCTCTGGACGGCTCACGAACTTCCCCACCGAGCCCAACACCCAGTATCTGGTCTATGATTTTCCTGAGTGAAGAATGAAGAACAAATATAAATATGTGTCTGTGGCGGCGATGGTGGCAGTGATGCTGCTGTTGGGCCTCTACATGTGGATGACGTGGCGCTCGGCTGTGAGGGATATCAGCGAGCGGGCTGGCAACCAGCTGCCGTGGGCGATGTTCTATGAGAGCTACCAGCGTGCGGAAATCCTGTCGCAGGGCGATACGCTCAGCCTGCCCGAATTGCGTGGCGACCTCTCGCTCGTGTCGTCGGTAGAAGGCATGAACGATGTGCTGAGCCGTAGGTATCACTCCGAGGTGTCGCTCGACACGCTGGCCCTCTATGTCGACTCCCTCCTCAGCGTGGTGAGCCTCGACCGTAACTTCACCGTGATGGAAGTCGACAAGAAGGGTCGTGTGCTGCGTCAGAACAACAGTCTGATGACGGCCACGTCGCTCAAGACCCGTGTCTTCAGCATCCGTCGCGACCAGTCGAAGGGCATCCGGCTGGCACTCAACAATCCCTATCCCGAACTGTTGCGTCGTCTGAGCCCGCTGTTCCTCGCCAGTGCCATCATCCTCATCCTCTTCGGAGCCATCCTCCTGAGGCTGTTGCGCTACCTCGACGAGCAGCGGCTGATGGCAGAGCTGCGCAACGACTTCAGCTATGCGATGGTCCACGATATGAAGTCGCCCCTCTCGAGCATCATCATGGGTGCCCGCTTCCTCCATAGCGGCAAGGTCGACGACAAGCCGCAGATCAAGGAGAAGTACTACTCCATCATCGAGAGCGAGGCCGAGCACCTGCTGGCTTTGGTGAACAAGCTGCTCACCATCTCGAAGCTCGAGAACAAGAAACTCATCCTGAACAAGCAGACCGTCAACCTGGAGCCTGTTATCGCTGATATCGTGGAGAAAGCCCACAACAAGACTGACAAACCCATCGATTTCACCGTCGATCTGCTGACGAAGCATGTGCAGGCCGATGAACAGTATCTCTCTGAGGCCATCTCCAATCTCATCGACAACGCCATCAAGTATTCCAACGACGAGATCCGCATCGCCATCACCAGCCAGAGCAACGACAAATATGTGCTGCTGAAGGTGCGCGACAACGGCATCGGCATCTCCAAGGAAGACCAGCGCATCATCTTCGATAAGTTTGGCCGCGCTGCCATCCACGAACAGAACCGCAAGGGTGGTGTCTCTGGCTTCGGCCTCGGACTGAACTACGTCGATCAGGTGATGCAGGCTCATGGCGGTAAGGTCACCGTCGCCAGCGAACTTGGCAAATTCTCCGAATTCACCCTCTATATCCCGAAAGTATAATTATATGATTAAGAATTCTCTAATTCTCAAATTCTTGATAATTAAATCCTGATGAATATGATCAAACTACTCTTGGTTGAAGACGACGCTTCACTGGCCTATATCGAGAAGACTGGCCTCGAAGACATCATAGGCGGTTACGAAGTGACCACCGCTACGAACGGCAAGGAAGGCCTGAAGGCTTGGGAGGAGTCGAAGCCCGATGTCATCATCTCCGATATCGACATGCCCGTGATGAACGGCTTCGAGATGGTGGAGCGCATCCGTGAGACCGATCAGGATATCATCATCATCTTCACCTCCGCCCTTACCTCGCCCAACGATGTGAAGGCCGGCTACCGTCTGGGCATCAACAACTACGTGAAGAAGCCCTTCGTGCCTGAGGAGCTCGACGCCCATATCCAGGCTTTGATGAAGATGCGGGGTGGGGCGAAGACCCAGAAAGAGACCAGTCACTATCGACTCGGCAAATATACCCTCGACGCAGACCACGCCACCCTGCGTAACGACG
>Ga0310691_10002100_pt1 | contig 27732 bp, 18 predicted proteins | sample 176DNAGHGlowgp2_FD_203887 | JGI IMG/M metagenome (GOLD analysis project Ga0310691, IMG submission 203887) | Sheep rumen microbial communities from Palmerston North, Manawatu-Wanganui, New Zealand - 1766 DNA GHGlow gp2 (v2) (version 2) | ecosystem: Host-associated > Mammals > Digestive system >... | reverse complement strand
GTACCTTCTATAAGACTGTACAGAACATGATGCACTATGCCGTGACTCACCAGACGGCTGCAGAAATCGTCTATGACCGTGCTGATGCGGAGAAACCTCACATGGGACTGATGACGTGGAAGAATGCTCCTGAGAATCAATGGGACAGGTACTTGATTTCTAATCAATGAGTAATAAAAACTATAAAGATTTGATTATCTTTGCAGACGATATGGACGAGAGAACAATAAGAGAAGCATTACTCAAAGGTGAACGAGTGACACTGGAATGCAAGAGGGCGAAGACTGAGGTGCCAAAGTCGGTTTGGGCGACTTATTCGGCTTTCGCTAATACCATTGGCGGACTGATTCTGCTTGGCGTGGATGAAAACTTGCAGGAGAAGGACGTGAGTAAGCGATTCCAGATAATTGGTGTGGACGAACCAAGTAAGATTATTACAGACTTCTGGAATACCATCAACAGCGACAAGGTGAATGAGAACATTCTCGTTGACAGCGATGTGGAGGTGGTGAACGTGGATGGGGCACAGATTGTCTGCATCCATGTTCCTCAGGCGGACTGGATGGAAAAGCCTATCTATCTGAATGGTAATGTGTATAAAGGTACGTATAGGCGCAACAACGAAGGTGACTATCATTGCACAGAGGCTCAGGTAAAGGCCATGATACGTGACTCTAATGCTGATGGTAACGATAGCATTCTGATAGAGTACTATGGCATGGATGATATTGATCCCGATTCCTTGCGTCAGTATCGCACAGAGTTTAGGCTGGAGAATAATACCCATGTCTGGAATGGGGTTGATGACAAGACTTTCCTCAGAAATCTTGGTGGATATACAGAAGATAGGCAGACTGGTAGAGAGGGCTTGACATTGGCAGGACTGATGATGTTTGGCAAAGGACTTGCTATCAGAGACAGGTTTGCCAACTTCCGTATGGACTATCTGGACATGAGTCATCTTGTGGGTGATGAGCGTTATCACGATCGACTGACATACGACGGACTTTGGGAGAATAACTTGTATCAGTTCTTCCGCATTGTCTCACCTAAAATCCAGTTTGACCTGCCAAAGCCATTTAAACTGGAGAAAGGTTGGAAGAGAAAAGACGATACGCCACAACGTGAAGCTGTACGTGAAGCCTTTACGAATTCGATTATCCACTGCGATATAATGGCGGATGCAGGTATTCTGAGGATAGAGAAACATGATGACCGCCTTTGTTTCCGTAATCCTGGACTGCTGAAGTTGCCTGTAGAGACCATCTATAGAGGCGGAAACTCCAAGGCCCGCAATCCAAAAATTCAGAATATGCTCCGCATGATTGGCTTTGGTGAGAATGTCGGTTCCGGATTCCCAAAGATAATCGCTGCATGGAAGGAAACCAATTGGGGTGAACCGCAACTGTTGAACAAACTGGATGTTGACGAGGTGGAATTGGTACTACCTGTGCCTTCTACTAAAGCTACATCTGTAAATGCACCTGCAAATGCACCTGCAAATGCATCTGTAAAACTTAGCAAAACGCAGATTGCTATTGTTAAAGCAATAATAAATAATAATCATGTTACATATGATGATCTAAAAACTATTCTCGGAGTTGATAGATCGACTATTACACGCAATATTGCAGTATTAAAGGAAAAAGGTGTCATTAGACGTGTTGGTGAAGATAAAAATGGATATTGGGAAGTGCTATTAGACATTAAGATTGTTGATTAGTGGGCCTTATTTGGTGGTGCAAATGTGGTGCATTGTGTAAAAAGAAAAATCCGCAAGATGCTGTATGACAATTTCTTGCGGATTTTGTAAAGTGATCCCGTTGGGATTCAAACCCAAGACCTTCAGAACCGGAATCTGACGCTCTATTCAGCTAAGCTACGGGACCATAATGCTTGAAAACAGCTGCAAAGGTAGAAAAAAAAACGGAGAAAAGACGCAGATAGGCATTAGAATTATGATTTGTTAAAGGTTAACGACTTTGCACAAAGTGTCAGGAAGGAGAAAGGTTTTCGTGACATTTTGACAAAATAACAAGGCATAGTGCTTGCATTTTAGCAGAAAAGTAGTATCTTTGCACCCACAAACGGCAAATTGTCGGCTGCAAATAGTAAATTCGTAAATAGTAAATAGTAAATTCGTAAATAGTAAATTCGTAAACAGTAAATAGCAAAGATGAGCCAACTGATTAAACCCATAGACTACCACTCGCTGTTGGACACCAAACAGACGGAGCAGGGCATTAAGTTGATAAAGGAGTTCTTTCAGCAGAACATATCCACCGAACTGCGATTACGTCGCGTGACGGCCCCGTTGTTTGTGCTGAAGGGGCTGGGTATCAACGACGACCTGAATGGTGTAGAGCGTGCCGTGACGTTTCCCATCAAGGACCTTGGCGATGCTCAGGCCGAAGTCGTACACTCGTTAGCCAAGTGGAAGCGTCTGACGCTGGCCGAGTATCAGATAGAGCCCGGCTATGGCATCTATACCGACATGAATGCAATCCGTGCCGATGAGGAGCTTGACAACCTTCACTCGCTGTATGTCGACCAGTGGGACTGGGAGGCCGTCATCACGCCAGAACAGCGCACCATTGCATACCTTAAGCGCGTGGTGGAGCGCATATACGCGGCCATTCGTCGCACGGAGTATCTGACGTGCGAGACATATTCTCAGCTCAAGCCCTTCCTTCCTGAGCAGATAACTTTCATCCATGCCGAGGAGTTGTTGCAGCTTTATCCCGACAAGACAGCTAAGGAGCGCGAGGATGCCATCTGCCAGCAGTACGGAGCGGTGTTTGTCATCGGCATTGGAGGCAAGTTGTCGAATGGTGAGAAGCACGATGGTCGTGCCCCCGACTACGACGACTGGTCGACCATTGGCGAGAATGGTCTGGCCGGCTTGAATGGCGACATACTGATATGGTACCCAGTGTTAGGCCGTTCGTTCGAGCTCTCGTCTATGGGCATCCGCGTCGACAAGGAGTCGCTCATGCGCCAGCTGCGCATCGAGGGAAAGGAAGAACGCAAGAGCCTTTACTTCCACCAGAAGCTGCTCAACGACCAGTTACCGCTGAGCATCGGCGGTGGCATTGGCCAAAGTCGCCTGTGCATGGTACTGCTGCACAAGGGTCACATTGGCGAGATACAGGCTTCCATCTGGCCCGACGACATGCGCCGTGAGTGCCGAAAGCTGGGTATGCCGCTGATATAATTATGACATGTAGAAATTAAGTAAGTGTTTAAAAAGTATGTCAGGCCAATTCCAAGTCAAGGATTTCCTTCAGTTTACGAACTGAAGGATTTTCTTTTTCCATCAGTTCAAACTGCTCACGTCGTGTCAGCATGCGGCTGTGCTCGTGTTGTTCAGTCAAACGGATGGAGAGGGTGATGGCATTGTTGTGCAAATAGAGCTTCAAGGTGTTGACTATCTTGCCTTTTATCTGTTCCATCTGCTCCTTTGCCAGCTGATTGTCGACCGTTACTTCCACGGCAGGGAAGTCGCTTATGACGGGGTTCATGTTCTTCATTCTCAGGGCTATGCCACTCAGCTGCTGAGGCATGCGGTTGCACATCGACATCCACTGCAGTTCCAGGTCCTGCTGTCCGAAGGTCTGTTGTTCGTCTTTGGGGGCGGCATTAGGGTCGCTGGCATCGAGCGTGCCGGGAATGACAACCATCTTTCGCGGCTGTGCCATCTGGCGCACGTTCTTCCATGAGAACCCGATGCTGCTCTTCAGACTGGGGCGTGCAGCGGCAGTGCCCGTCCCGCCAGTCTGCAAAACAGTATTCTGTAAACGGTCGACATTAGCCGCAGCCTGCGATGCAGTGGCGGCGACGGCTGCTGACGGCTTCGCCTCAGCGGCAGCTACCTGCGGGGCTGCCTTCTTTTGCTGAAGCTGTTGCGTCAATTGCTTAAACAGGGATTTCAATCGTCTGGGCCCACGCCCACTGGGCAGCCCCTCGTCTGGCTGTGTAATCTGGGCAATCTCTATGAGTGTGAGCTCCACCAGCAGGCGCTTGTTCGTCGACTGGCGATAGTTGATGTCGCACTGGTTAAGCAGCTGCAGCGCCTTGTAGAGGAAAGGCTGCGTACACCTTGCCGCCTGTTCCTGATAGCGTTGCCGCTGTTGCTCGCTGACCTCCAGGAGGGGCAGTGTCTGTGCGTCGCGTGCCATCATGACGTTGCGTATGTGTCGGGCCAGTCCCCGCATGAGCAGCCCAGGGTCGAAGCCTTTGCCGATGACCGTATTGAGCAGCACCATGGTCTCCATGGCTTTGTTGTCCAGTGCGAGGTCTACTATCTGGAAGTAGTTCTCGGCGTCGAGCACGTTCAAGTCCTCGATGACCTTCTGATAGGTGATGTTACCCTGGCAGAAGGAGGCCGCCTGGTCGAAGATGCTCAAAGCATCGCGCATGCCGCCGTCGGCCTTTTCGGCGATAACGGCCAGTGCCTGTTCCTCGTATTGTATGCCTTCTTTCTCGGCCACGCTTTTCAGGTGGGCGATGGTGTTGGCGACGGTCATGCGCTCAAAGTCGTATATCTGGCAGCGGCTCAGTATGGTGGGCAGTATCTTGTGCTTCTCGGTTGTGGCCAGTATGAATATGACATGCTGTGGCGGCTCCTCCAGTGTTTTCAGGAAGGCGTTGAAGGCAGCCGTCGAGAGCATGTGTACCTCGTCGATGATGAACACCTTGTACTTGCCCACCTGTGGTGGTATGCGCGTCTGCTCCATAAGCGTCTTGATGTGCTCCACGGAGTTGTTGCTGGCGGCATCGAGCTCAAAAATGTTAAACGACCGCTGCTCGTTGAATGCCTGGCAGCTCTCGCAGTGTCCGCACGCCTCGCCGTCGTCGGTGGGTGTGAGGCAGTTGATGGCCTTGGCAAAGATGCGTGCGCAGGTCGTCTTGCCCACGCCTCGCGGTCCGCAGAACAGGTAGGCATGTGCCAGTTTGCCGCTTTTGACGGCATTTTTCAGCGTCGTCGTCAGTGCCTGCTGTCCCACGACACTGTCGAACGAGGTCGGCCGGTACTTTCGTGCTGAAACGATATATTCTTCCATAGTAGTATATAGTTGTTGCTTATAGTGTCACTTGCTTGTCGTCCGTCGTCAGCGCCGCTGCCTGAAAAAGTCCTGCATCAGCTGGCGGCAATCGGCCTCCAGGACCCCCGCCGTCACCTGACAGCGGGCATGCAGGGCGCGTGGAGCATACTCCTGATAGCCCCGCTTGGGGTCGCTGCATCCATAGACCACGCGCGGCACCTGGCTCCAGCCCAGCGCTCCTGCACACATGGCACAGGGCTCTACGGTGACATACAGGGTGCAGTCGGTCAGGTACTTGCCACCCAGTTCGCTGGCTGCCATGGTCACTGCCTGCATTTCTGCGTGTGCCGTCACGTCGTTCAACGTCTCAGTCAGATTATGTGCGCGAGCGATGATGCGGTCGTGGCAAACCACCACGGCACCGATGGGTATCTCGCCCTGCTGGTAAGCCTGCAGGGCCTCGTCCAGTGCCTTGCGCATGTATTGTTCGTCCTTCTGGAGCCGTTCCATGCTGCAAAGGTACGAATAAATAGGCAACAAAACAAAAGAAAAACTTGTTTTTTTCCTCTGCTATCCGGTAGCTTATTCCTACCTCTGAGACTTCGTCTCTTAGGTACTTTCGCTCGAAAGAACAAAATTTAAAGCAAGCTTTATTTTGTTCTTTGCCCGCTTATTCGTACCTCTGAGGCCTTGCCTCTTAGGTACTTTCGCTCGAAAGAACAAAATTTAAAGCAAGCTTTATTTTGTTCTTTGCTCGCTTATTCGTACCTTTGCACCGCGAAAATAAAATACAATGGACAAATACACTATCATCAAGCCGCTGTCGGGAGGTCCCTTCGAGGAACGCATAGGCGAACTGGAGACGCAGGTACGCGACTACCTGCACGACGAAGACGACGAAGGCCGCACGCTGCAGTGGTGCAAGATATTCCTTAGCGACGCTCAAAACCAATATATGCTGCTGATAGAGTCGGCACTCTATCAGGAGATACTCTCCGTCCAGGCCTCCACTATCGTGGAGCAGGCGCCTGCCGACGGGTCTAAGATAGCCGTTCTGCTGAAGACGAGCAGCGAGCCTGCCGACTATGCGTTTGTGAGCATGCGGCTGACCGACGACGAGGCACGCGGCAACAGCTCGTATCTTCAGACCATGATGCTGTTCGAGAAATACCTGCGCTGGCTCAAGGAGCAGGGTCTGCGCTTAGACACTCACTGCGTGCGCACCTGGCTCTACGTAAAAGATATTGACAACAACTACGCTGGTGCCGTGAAGGCCCGCAACGACGTGTTTCAGCGCTACGGGCTGACCATCGACACCCACTTCATTGCCTCGACGGGCATTGGCGGCGCGTCGCACATCCGTTCGGCCCAGGTGGCTATCGACTTTCTCACCTATCCGCACATCGACGAGAGCCAGAAGACCTACCTCAAAGCCCTCGACCACCTGAACCCCACCCACGAGTATGGGGTGGCCTTCGAGCGAGGCACGCGGCTGAGGTTAGCTGACAAAAGCATCTACTACATCAGCGGCACGGCAAGCATCGACCGCCACGGGCACGTCATCTACCTGCGCGACATAGGCCGGCAGACACGCCGCCTGCTTGACAACATCGAGGCGCTGCTAAAGGACGGCGGTGCCACCATGCAGGACGTGCGCTACTTCATCGTCTACCTGCGCGATGTATCTGACTATCAGCAGGTCGAGGCTTTCATGCACGAGCACTTCCCCGACCTGCCCCATATCATCGTCCACGCCAAGGTGTGCCGTCCCGAATGGCTCATCGAAATGGAGTGTATCGCCGAGCTATGAGCACCCGCTTCCGACCATCCCACGTACGGTTGCTCATAGCAGTGCTATGGGCCACTGCCTGTTTCTGCTTCTTCCAGTGGTGCTACCCCTACCACTTCTTCTATAAGGAACAGAACCAGCTGTTTCTCTGGTCTATGGACTATGTGTCCACCTACCTCTGGCAGCCCGGCTGGCTGGCGGCTTTGGCGGGCGACTTCCTCACCCAGTTCTACTATTACCTCTTTGCCGGTGCCGCCATTCTGACGGCCACACTGCTCGTCATGCTATGGCTCCTCTACACGCTCATGCGCCAGGTGCGGGCCCCTGGCTGGTGGGCGCTGACGGTGGCCCTGGTGCTGACCACCCTGGAGGCCGACTTCCACCTGCGCTACGACTACCCGCTGTCGGCCACCATCGGCAACATCGGGCTCCTGACGCTGGCCACGCTGGCACTGCGCACGGCCCGCAGACGGCGCTGGTGGGTGCATGCGGCCGCGTGGGTCGTGGCCCTGCCTCTGGCCTACTGGCTGTTTCTGCCGCCCACGACGGGCCGTCTGACCATGCCCAACTGGTATCTGGAGCGTCAGTTTGCCGTCGACAACGAATACTACTTCGGCCAGTGGGACCGCGTGGTCACGATGGTCGAGAGCGACCCACAGCCCACGCCAGAGATGCTCTTCTACTACAATCTTGTCATGGCACAGCGCGGCCAGCTGCCCGACGTGCTGCTGCGACACGTGCCCAACACGCTGGGCACCTTCTACCGCATCGGCCCAGACACCCCCATGCTGACCATCAAGAACATGAACGAGCTCTACTGGGCACTGGGCGACATGACGTTTACAGAGCGCGCGGCCATGATGGCCTGCGTGTTCTCGCCCAACAACCGCAACAACCGCATGGTGCGCCGACTGGCCGAGTGTGCCCTGGTCAGTGGCGACTCGCTGGCCGCCCGCAAATTCCTCGGCCAGCTGCGTCAGACCTTCGTCTGGCACGACTGGGCCCGTCGGGCCCCCCATAGTGCATACTATAAGGAGAAGGCCCGCCTCAACAACCAGCAGGACACCGTGGCCGTCAGCGACAATGCCCACTTCATTATGATGCAGCTGCTCGACTCCAACCCCCACAACGAGGTGGCCCTGGACTACATTCTCTGCAGCACGCTGCTGCTCAAGGACATCGAGAACTTCAAGCGCGACTACGACCGCTATTGCTCCCGCGAGCCCCGCATCCGCAAGCTCTATCAGGAGGCACTGTGCATCTGGCTGGCCGCCAAGCAGGCCCCCGAGGCCCAGTGGCAGCAGTACATCAAGGACCCCACGGTGCTGCAACGCTTCGTACAGTACAACCGGCAGCGGGGCAGCACGGCCTTCAGCGACACCTATTGGTACTATTTCGACAAACAGAAAGCCCCGGAAGTATGAAACACCTGTGCTATCTCCTACTGCTGCTGGCCGTCAGCGCCTGCACGCCCAAGCCCCGCCATGCCGCCACCAGCAGCCAGCTGCCGCCCATTTATCCTGACTACTGCGACGTCACCATTCCCGTCAACATAGCGCCGCTGAACTTCCTAGTGCGTGGCGACAGCATCGACGCCATCGAGGTGGTGGCCGGCGACATCACCCTCAACGCCCGTGGCAACGAGGCCGTGTTCGACATCGACGAGTGGCGCCACCTGCTGGCCAGCCACCGCGACATCAGCGTCACGGTCAGCGTGTGCCGCGCCGGACGGTGGACAGCCTACCGGCCATTCCGCTGGCACGTGGTGGCCGACCGCCTGGACCCCTGGGTCAGCTACCGCCTCATAGAGCCCGACTACGAGATATGGAACAACCTGCACATCATGCAGCGCTGCATAGAAAACTTCGACGAGGAGGTCCTCAGCGACTACCGCCATGCCGACAACCAGTGCATGAACTGCCACACACCGGCTGCACAGAGCCCCCGGCGCTCCATGCTCTACGTGCGTGGCCCACAGGGCGGCGCCCTGCTCAACGACAATGGCCGCCTGCGCAAACTGGCCATCAAGACGCCCGACATGGTCAGCAGCTCCGTCTACTTCGGCTTTTCGCCGTCGGGGCGCTACATCACCTTCTCTACCAACATCATCATTCCGGGCTTCCACTCCAAGGCTGGCAAGCGCTTAGAGGTGTTCGACACCAAGTCGGATGTCTACGTGGCCGACCTCCACACGCGCCGCATCGTCCGCTCGCCGCTGCTCTGCGACAGCCTCACACTCGAAACCTTCCCCACCTTTTCGCCCGACGGCAAGTACATCTACTACTGTGCCTCCCCGCACGTCGACCTGCCTAAAGACCTGCGCCGGCTGCACTATGCACTGGTGCGCATACCCTTCGACGAGCACACCGGCACCATAGGCAACCGCGTGGACACCCTCTACAGCGACCGGTCGGTGTGCCACCCCCGCGTGTCGCCCGACGGTCGCCACCTGCTGTTCACCGTCCAGGACTACGGCACCTTCCCCATCTGGCACCAGGAGTCCGACCAACGCCTGCTCGACCTCAAGACGGGACGCATCGACACGCTGGCCGTGGTCAACTCCGACAAGAGCGACACCTACCACTCATGGTCGAGCAACAGCCGCTGGTTTGTGTTTGCCTCGAAGCGCGACGACGGGCTCTACGGCAAGCCCTATTTCTGCTATGTCGACCGTCAGGGACGCGCCCACAAGCCGTTCTGCCTGCCCCAGCGGTCGCCCACGCGCTACGACAACATGCTCAAGTCGTTCAATGCCCCAGAGCTGTCGAAGGGCCGCATACCCTTCAATGCCAGCGACGTGGAGCGTGCCCTGCAGCAAGAGGCCGAGCCCTTCCGCTAAGTCTCAGCCCGCCACGACGGCCGTGGCAGCCCTCCTTTCCGACGGTCAATCCACCCCACGACATGTATCCGGCGCCTGGTAGCGTCCGTACCAGCGGCTGGTAGCACCCGTACCAGCGCCTGGTAGCATCCGTACCAGCGCCTGGTAGCATCCGTACCAGCGCCCGGTAGCATCCGTACCAGCGCCCGGTAGCACCCATACCAGCACCTGCATACAGCAGCTGAAGGGCCATCAAGTCACCCGTAGCCTATATATAAGACTACGAATTACACGAATTATACGAATTTTACAAGCTCCTAATGCCATACAACCACTTGATTCGTATATTTCGTGAAATCCGTAGTCCTTATCCCTATATATAATTCGTATAATTCGTGAAATTCGTAGTCCTTATCCCTATATATAATTCGTATAATTCGTGAAATTCGTAGTCCTTATCCCTATATATAATTCGTATAATTCGTGAAATCCGTAGTCCTTATCCCTATATATAATTCGTATAATTCGTGAAATTCGTAGTCTTTAGTGTTTTTGGGGGTCTATGGTTCGCTGCCATGCGTGGCTACGCGTTCGTCGTTCATAATCTCGCGGGCGGCTGCACGGCTGTCGAACGTGACACGGCGGCGGGTGAAGTCGGGCGTGTTGAACGAGTAGACGCTGCCGTCGTAGTATTCCTTCGGGTGGCGCTGCGGCAGCATGAAGGGCTTCGAGAAACGGCCCTTGTCGTCGATGCACGCCATGTAGAGCCGCGAATAGAGGCCGTCGTCGCGGCGGCTGGTGAAGACGACCCAGCGCGAGTTGGCGCTCCAGTTGTGGTAGCTGTCGGCCCGTGGGCTGTTGATTTCCGTCAGCTCGCGAGCCTCGCCGGTCTTTAAGTCCAGAAGCCACTGGTCGCTTTCCTCGTGCCAGATGGAGAAGTAGCCGTAGTCAATGAGCGTGAACAGCAGGTAGCGGCCGTCGTATGAGGGGCGCGGCCACGTCAGGCTCTTGCCGCGTGCCACGGCGTTGAACAGCGTGTCCACGGTCTGGCCGTAGCAGCCTGTGGCGGCGTCGAAGGCTATGCGGCAGAGGTTATACCGCTCGTCGCGGAAGTGCTCGGGGTAGTCCTGCTGGCGGCAGGTCATGTAGTAGAGCCACTTGCCGTCGGGCGAGAAGACGGGTGAGTTCTCCGACCAATCGGGGGTCATCAGCAGCGAGTCGGTCAGCAGCTCGTGCGTGGCGGGGTTGTAGACGAAGACGTCCGACGAGAGGTCGAACACCTCGATGCGCTCGTCGCTGACCATGTGGAAGCCCTGTCGCGTCTGATTGGTAGAGAAAGCACAGTAGCGGCCCGTCGGGTGCCAGTAGGGATAGACCATTGAGCCACCCAGCAGGTCGCTCTTGGCCTTGAGCCACTCGCGCCGTCCGTCGCGCTGAATCATCGTGGCTCCGTGGGCTCCACGGACATGAAACACCATCTGGTCGGGGTTGGTACGGTTGGCAGTGTGGCAGTTGACACACTGGCCGGGTATCTGTGTGTTGTCTAAGATGGCCCACTCGTCGAAGGTGGCCAGCTCGCGCTGGTAGAGCCCCATGTGGCTGTAGACCTCGTAGCCGGGGGCTATGCGGCGGTAGGTAAGGCCCCACTCGCCGACGTCATGGGGGCTGACGTGGATGGTGAAGTCGCGATACTGTGTCCAGCGGCCGTCCTTACGGGTGCAGACGGTCACCGTCAGGCGGCCGCCACGGTTTTGCCGGGTCAGCGCATGCCAGTCGTCAACGTCGAAGTCGGCCCACTCGCCCTGGACGTGCAGCTCGCCGCCCTTGCTGCCTCGGATGGTGACGTCGACCAAGTCGACGTCCACAGTGGTGACGTCGAAGTTAAGGGGCGCAATGCCAACGGGGATGGTCACGTCCACATAGTCGGGGTAGATGGCGGGCAGCCAGTCTACCTTCGTTACATCGGTGGGCGTCGCCGAGCAGCCCAACAGCATGCCGATAGCCATCAACCAACACCCAACACCCATCAGCCAACACCAGGCTGCGGCTCCATGTCTCTGTGTTATGTTCTTCATCTTTGTACCTGGTTAATTGTTAGCGCCTACCAAATAATACCATGCCGTGTGGACAAACGGCGACAGGCTGGACGCCTGGCCACCGCCAGCCCCGTAGGCACGGGCAAACTCGCCAAACTGGCTGAGCACCAGCGGACTGACGTAGCCCTGGGGTGGCTGCTGCTGACGTTGGGCAAAGGCAAAGGCAATGGCCTCCTGGCAGCTGCGTGGCCGGTAGCCCAGGCGCAGGCCGTCGACATAGGTCATATAGTTCATGAACTTATTGATGTCGCGCTCTAACAGCGGACACAGCAGCAGATACTGCAAGGCAAGGCCGTTGCGATGGTTGTGCATCAGCAGCTGACCCATGATTTTGTCCAGCTCCTGCTCGCTGAAAAGGAAGTCGTCAGTCAGCCGAAGCTGGCGCAGACGACCGTAGACGGGATGCTGGCTGATGGCCTGCTCGTTGCCCAACAGCGGCAACAGACGGCGGGCCCAGCGCCGGTAGTAGAGGGTCTTTTCCAGCATCTGCAGGTATTTGCGCGCCACGGCATACTGGCCGTTCACCAAATTGGTCTCGGCCAGCCGCATCACGGCACGCGAGCTCTTGTGGTAGTTGGGTATGCCCTCCATGGCCTCGAAAGCAAAGCGCTGCGCGGTGTTCACCAGACCAAGCTGCCAGTAAGCCTCGCCCGTGAGCAGAATGGTGGAGAAGTTGCGCTCGAAGGCGGGCAGCAGACCCTGCATGCCGTGCTGGTAGAAGTCGAAGGCACGCTCGCCCAACAGCCCCTTCATGCCCAGGGCAAGATTGGTGGCACAGACGCTCATGGGCAGGTCGGGGGTCTTGCGCTCGGCCTTGGCAATGATGGCATCCCAGTTGTTCTGGCGCACCAGACAGTCGTACTCCATGACCTCATACTTACGGTCATCGTAGCACACGCGCTGCATGGCCACGAAGGCGACGACCAGCACGCCGGCCTCAGCAAGGCCCACCAGCCGCTGGCGGCGCACGGTGGCCGGCTCGGGCAGCCACCTGACGACAACCGGCAGCAGCGCACACAGTAGCATGACGACGGCCTGGGGCCAGCACCACACCTCGACGAAACGGTAGTAGTCGAGACCCTGTAACAGCCGCTCCACTGGATAAGGTACGAGCCACGCGCTGGCCACCACGCAGGCCACGGCCCACGCCACGGCCAGCAGGCCCGCCAGCACGCCGCCCCATGACAGCGGGCGGACGGTAAGCTGGCGCAACAGGACGTAGCCGGCCGTCATCAGCACCACGGGGCCAGCCAGCCAATAGACGGCAGGCACGCACACCATAATATATATAATAAGGTGTATCACCGACTGGCGACCGACGCACTCATAGAGCCACATGGCCGCAAGGCCCGCCAACAGGGCGACGACAAAGGTCATGAGCACGCTCTCGTCGCCCATGAGCAGCCACAGCAGCACGGCGGGCACAAAGCTCAATGCATAGTGTGCTGGCGAATTCAGTTCGCCAGTCTCTCCGACACCGGCTGCACCCCGCATCACCCGCCACACCACGCGCTGCACCAGCACATACACCACGGCCAGCGCCACGGCGCCCAGCAACGGACTGACACCATACTGCACCAGGAACTCGCCGACCAGGCGGGCGCCACCGCCGGGCACGCCGAACAGCCCGCCAAGGTAGCCGGCATCAAACAACAGCAGCTGGTACTGCTCCTGATAGGCCGTCATGGCCGGATAGGCCAGCCACCAGTAGAGCAGCACACACAGGCCGAAAAGCAGCGAACAGCCGAGCCGCCAGTGGTCAGTTAACCGGTTCATGGGTGTCGGCATTCATGGTCACTATACTGCCGTCGGGCATCTTCTTCTGGTATGTCAACGGATACAGACCCTTCAGGAAGTCGCCTATCAGCGTGCCCTCCATGGTGGCGGCACGACGGCGTGTCTCGTCCTTATAGGTCTGGTGGAGCGTACGGGCACGGGTAGACACACGGGCGGCCTCAGCGGTGTCGCCATGGGCAGCCAGCATACGGGCGTCGCGGTTGACCACAGCCAGCTCGCGGTTGTGGCGCTGTGTCAGCTCCTTCCACGACTGTAGCGAGTCGTTCTGCGGCGTGCCGTGGCCGCTGCTGACGGAGTCGATGACGACCTCAAGGTCGCCAGGCTCGGTGACCACCAACAGCTGTTCGACGCCCATGCGGTAGTGGTAGTCCATCAGCAGCTTGGCTATCATGACGGTGTCGGTGGTAAACTCAAACTTGCCATCCTTAACCTCGACGCTGTCCACATACTCGGCAGTCTGCGGACCATAGAGCGGCACAAGGAAGATGCGCTTGCCGTTGAGCTGCTCTATGCCTACCGTGCCGTGGATGCGGCACTCCTTCTTGTCTGTACAACTGCCCAGCAGCACCACGGCCACGGCAGTCATCATACACCATAAAATCTTTTTCATCTGTATTGTTTAATGCTTAATTCTTAATCCTTAATGCTTATCCTCCCTCAGCCTGACCTTGCCGCGCACGCCGCTGTTTACCTGGCGCATGGCCTCGCGAATGTCGAAGTCGACCTTGCGGCGGGTGAAGTCGGGCACGTTGTACGAGTCGAACAGCGCGTCGTAATACTCCTTCGGGTTGCGCTGCGGCATGAGGAAGGGCTTCGTCACTCGACCACGGTCGTCGACGGATGCGAAATAGAGACGAGCAAACATGCCGTCACCACGCTTAGACGAGAACACAAACCAACGGCTGTTGGCCGACCAGTTGTGGTAGCTGTCTGACGCACTGCTGTTGACCTCGGTCAGCGGCCGCCGCTCGCCAGTCTGCACATTCATCAGCCAGAGGTCGGCATCGGTCTGCATCACGGGGAAATTACTGCGGCTGCTGACACAGTACATCAGCCAACGGCCGTCGTACGAAGGGCGCACGAGGGTATAGCTGCGGTCGTCGCGCGGGCCGTTGAGCAGCGTGTCTGCCACGCTGCCGAAGGTGCCCTTGTCGGCATCAAAGGCGATGCGGCACAGGCTGCACTTCACCTTTTCGTATTCAGCAGGCACCCGGCATGCCTTCGACGTGCTGTAGTAGAGCCAGCGGCCGTCGGGCGAGAAGGCGGGAAATATCTCCAGATGACTGTCGGTCATGAGCGCCGGCGTCAGCAGCAGCTCGTTGGTGCGCACGTCGAGCACCACGACATTGCTGAACGAGTGGTAAGCCTCTATGCGCTGGCCGGTGCCTACGAAAAAGCTCTGGTGGACGGCATTGGTAGCATAGGCACAGTAGTTGCCCGACGGATGCCAGTAGGCATAAGAGCCGGCAGCCTTCGTGGAGTCGGTCTTGGTGTCGAGCCACTGCTGGCGACCATCGGCCAGCTGTATGAGCGTGCCGCCGCCCTCGCCGCGTATCTGCATGGTCAGCTGTGCGGGGTCTGTGCGGTTGGGAGTATGACAGTTGAAGCAACGTCCGGGGACAGCGGTCTCCCGCATGATGGCATACTCGTCGTAGCTATGCAGGTCGCGCTGGTAGATGCCGATGTCGCCGCCCACCTCGTAGCCGGGGGCTATGCGCCGGTATGTGACGCCATACTCGCCTAATGGGTAGGGACTGACACTGATGGTGAAATCCTTATACTGCGTCCACCGGCCGTCCTGGCGCGTGCAGACGGTCACCGTCAGGCGGCCGCCACGGTTCTGCATGGTCAGCGCATGCCAGTCATCCATGTCGAAGTCGGCCCACTCGCCCTGGGCATGCAGCTCACCGCCCTTGCTGCCACGGACGGTGACGTCGACTAAATCGACGTCCGCAGTGGTGATGTTGAAATTCAGCGGGGCCACCTCGGCGGGGATGGTCACGCCCACATAGTCGGGATAGATGGCGGGCAAGCGGTCTACCCGCGTCACGTCGGTAGGTACGGAAGTGCAGGCCACCAACAGCCAACAACCAACAGCCAACAACCAACACCAAACACCCATCACCCGACACCAAACACTCTTTCTCATCGCTCACCTCCTTTCATGCTCATCATGCGTTGCACGTATGCACCATATTTAGTACCCGCAGCCTGGCCACGGCTCTGGATGGTGCGCATGGCGTCCTGGTAGCCTACGGGCATAAAGCGATAGCCACCATACTGCTGGGCCCACGACATGGCCTGCATGACACCCTGCACGTCGCCGCGCAACAGCAGCTCGCCGATAAAATAGTCGAGGGCCATCTTATTGTCGTGGTTGTCTATAAAGAGCAGACCGAATATCTTGTCTTTCTCCGGATAGTTGAACAGGAAGTCGTTCTTGAAGCGCAACTGACGCAGTCGGCCATAGACGGGATGGCGGCTGACGGCAGCATCGTTGTCCAAAAGGTCCTCGGCCTCCTCGGCCCAATGGCGATAGAACAGGGTCTTGCGCAGCAGGGCAAGATACTTCCTCGCGGGCTTATAGTGGCCGTTGACAAGCATGCACTCCACGATGCGCTGAGTGCAGCGGCCACTCATGCGACCGTTGAGTATCGACTCCTGAATGTCAAACATATACCGCTGGGCGGAGTTCACCAGTCCTAAACGGAAGAAAGCTTCCGCCGAGGGCAGGTTGCTGGTCTGGTCGCGGAAGCGGGGCATTATCAAAGCGTCGTCGCCACTCTGGTAGAAGTCAAACTGCCGCTCGGCCAACTGGCGCTTTTGCGACAGCGCCAGATTGACACAGTTTGACCAGAAGGCCGTCTGCACCTCGTGGGCCTCGGCATAGCGAATGACATCGTCCCACCGCTCGTTACGCACCAAATAGTCTAAACGGATAAGCGCATACAGGTCCTTGTCGTAGCCCGACAGTTGGGGCAGCTGCATTGGCGTGCGGTAGTAGGTCAGACCTCCCAGCACCTGCTGCCACGGCCACTGAGGACACAGCCACACATGGGTGGCCCACAGCATGATGGCCATACAGCCCGCCGTCCACACATGGCGCCAGCCGACCTGACACACCCGCACCACGACATAGAGCCACACGACGGGCCCTAATAGCCAGTAGGCTACTGGCACTACGACAACATCCACCCATCGCCAGCCTCTGGGCAGGGGTATGCAACACAAGGCCAGCGTCAGCATGACGGCCACCACGAACGACAACAGCAGGTTGACATCGCCCATGAGCCACCAGAGTAATAGAGGAGTGAGGAGAGCGGAGAGCAGAGAGAGGAGAGCGGAGAGAGGAGAGAGCATACCACTGCCACGGGTGACGAGGTTGAGGGTCAGACGGTAGATGGCGACAAAGATGAGGGCTAACAGCAGGGCTCCAAGCCAGGGCACATAGTAGAACTGCACGACCATTTCGCCAAGCCAGTCGGCCAGTCCGCCGGCAACACGCACCCGCTCACAGAAATAGTCTGTGGTCCATAGAAACAACTGATACTGCTCCTGATACGACAACGCATGGGGGTAGCCCACTGCCCAGAACAAAAAAACGGCGATGCCCACCAGCACCGACAGTCCTATATCCGCATATCGTGTCACGCTTTTACACATAAACGATGCAAAAGTACGAACTTTCCATGAGACTACCAAACGTTTGGAAATTTATTTACGCACTCCGCCCCACAGACACCAAGGGCCTGCGGGGCGGAGGATAAGGTTTGGAGTTTGCGACTGTCCCATGCCGGGGCACTTTGATTCATTTCCTACCTAAACAATCCCGACGACACAAGCAAAGCAGAGGAATGCAAAAAGACAGACTACTGACACGACTACTATTCTTCAGCAAAAGAATAGAGGAATTGTTCAGGAGACACTACAGGAATACCTGTTTGGGGGAAATGGCGCTTGCTGTCTCTGGTTACGATAACATCACAGCCCGCAGCCACAGCTGCCTCATACTGAAGCATATCCTCAAAGTCTGGCATTGGTGAATCTAAAGCACGTTCGCACTGAGCATCATCCATTGCCGCAATGACGAGGTGAGACTTTATGAATCTGAGCCCATTGACAGCGTTCTCATAACCTACGTTCTTCCTTGCCGTATAGACACAATTGGCAAAGGTAAGCGCTGTGGCATACATCTGTATTTTTCCTACAATGCCCAAGTTGAAGACATTTGACGAGGCTAAGACAAACTTCTCCCTACCTTCAATAATGTCCAACAAGATGTTAGTATCAAGAAACACCTTCTTCATAGACTATACTTCTTTGCAAGGTATTCCATACGGGCCATGTCACCATTAAGGTCGTCTTTGTCAGACGCTTTTCCCCTACCAAAACCTATCATTGCTTGCAGCTCTGGGTCCAGCTCCTCTATCTGCTTCATCACATATTGGCTTTTGCGGTCTTTTGAGCGTGCAAACGTGTTTATCAGCGTCACGATAAACTCGTCGACACTGAGGTTTTGCCGCTGCGCGTATTTCTTGGCATCGTTATATGCTGCCGTGCTTAAAGTAATTGTAGCCATAGACTGCCTCTTTGGTTCGTGCCGCAAAGTTACGAACTTTTTGCCGAACGACCAAAGGAAAGGGGAGATTATTTACACGCACTCCGCCCCGCAGACACTAACGGCCTGCGGGGCGGAGGATAAAGGATTCAGATGCGTTGCACCTGCTTACTTCTTCTTGAAGGCCCACCATGTAGCCTCACCCCAGCCACCAGTGCCAGGAGCAGCGTACATCAGTTTCAGGTGGTCCTCGTCGAGCTGGAGGATTTCAAAGTCAGTCGGTTTCTCACCGCCACCGTTAATCTTGAACGGGAAGAGGATAGAACCGGGGTCGGTGGTCAGTGTGCCATAAGCCCAATTAGCAATAGAGCCATCAACAGAGGCCTGAGCCTTCTCACCGCCCAGCCATGTCACACTGTAGTTACCTCCACGGATTTGCGAACCATCAGCAGCATACGTAGTCACCTTACCCGTCTTCCAGTCGAAGGTCATGTAAGCATCGGCATTCTCCTCACCGGTTGCCACACCCGTATCAGAGTGCTGCAGCTGATTATTCAGTTCTGCGGGCTGAGCACCCCACCAGATGCCACCTGTCCAGTCATCACCGGCAGCATAGCCAGCATTACCCCAGACAGCACCATCCTCACGGAACTCAGTATCCCAAGTCCACGACTTGGAGGCGTATGCAGAGAGGGCTGCCTCATCGTCGCTGTTGGTCTTGAAGGCCCACCATGTAGCCTCTCCCCAGCCACCAGTGCCAGGAGCAGCATACATCAGCTTCAGGTGGTTAGCATCAAGCTGTATAATCTCAAACTCAGTCGGCTTCGTACCACCGCCGTTAATCTGGAACGGGAAGAGAATAGAGCCCTCCGTGGTGGTCAGCGTACCATACGACCAGTTAGCCACAGAGCCATCGATAGAAGCATGACTCTTCGTGCCATCCCAACCAGTTACCGAATACTTACCCTTACGAATCTGGTTGCCGCCAGCATCGAAGCAAGCGATGTTTCCATCGTCGTAGAGCACCATCGTAGCGTCGGCATTTTCCTCACCGGTTGCCACACCCGTGTCAGAGTGCTGCAACTGATTATTCAGTTCTTCGGGCTGAGCACCCCACCAGATGCCACCAGTCCAGTCATCACCGGCAGCATATCCGGCATTACCCCAGACGGCACCGTCCTCACGGAACTCAGTATCCCACTTATAGGTCTTAGAACCATAGGCATCACTTGCGAGCCAACGCATAACGGGCTCCAGTTCCTGCGGCACATAGACGGTAGCAGTGCGCTGACCGATGATGGTGTTGCCATTGAAGTCGAGCGTTTCGATGTAGTACGTCTGCTCTGTGGGGTTACCGCGCTTGGGCACAATCTTGAATGTGCCGTTAGCCTTACCGGCACTCAACACGTTGCGGTTGCCTTCGTCATCCGTCTGAAAGACGGTTACTACACGTGCAGGCGAAGTGGTGAACTTGAAGTAGTTACCGTCGGCAGCCTCCGTAGTATATGTCTCGTCGGCATACTGCACGACCGAGAATCCACTGGCCAACTGCTCGCCCGTGAGACCAGAGTCACCCGGCATGCTTACGTCGTCCTTCGAAGGGTTGCAGGCGGTCAGCAGACCCACCGTGGCAACCATGAATAATATTGATTTTTTCATTTGTCTTCTTTGTTTAATGATTCAACATGATTGGGGGATTACCAGCCACCGTACTCCGAGGAGGCATCCGTCCATCCGTCGTTCTGTGCGACGGTGCCGAGAGCTATCTGAGTTTCTGGCATCTTCTGGAAGCCAGCTGTTGCATTGTAACGAGCAACGTAACCACCATTGTGAGCAGTGTTGGTTGCGGGGCTTCCGCAGTAGTAGATGGGCTGTCCCTCCTGCTTGGCCAGCTGAGTAGCGGCAATATGCCAGCGGCGGATGTCGTTCCAGCGGATGCCCTCACAGGCCAGCTCCCAGCGGCGCTCGTTCTGCAGGGCCTGCAGGGTGTAGCCACCAATGGCGGGCAGTCCAGCGCGTGCGCGTACCTTATTAATACCTGACACTTCCTCCTTCAGCTCCGACTGCATGAGCAGCACGTCGGCGAAGCGGATAAGCACGAGGTCGTGGATGTTAGACAACTGGAAGTTGTTCTCACCAGAAGTATCCCAGTTGCCTGGGTACATCAAGGTTTCAAAACATGCCAAGTAAGGAGGAATCTCTGTCGTACCATCATCTTTCTTCTGCACGAACGAGCCATCGTTCTTAGCACAGATGGGCGACCACTTCTTGCTGTAATAGTCAGTCTCCTGAACAAAATCATCCCAGCCACCATGCTTGTAGTTAGGCATCTCATTCGTGTCATTTACGTCAGCTATTGTAGCCTTCAGACGCATGTCGTTGGGCTCGGCAGCCTTCCAGTCGTTGACGAGGTTCGGAGCCACAGGACCAGCGCCCCATCCCTGTCCGAAGGGGAAGGTGTTGGCATAGTCCTGGCCGCCGCGTACACCGAAGTGCAGTGCGATACCGTTGGCGTAGCCGATGGTGGTGCTCCATGAAGCCAGCTTGTTGAACTTGATGGCAAACAGTGCCTCAGGATTGATGGCGTTGTCATCCTCGACCCACTTCAGGTTCTGACCAGCGGTGTAGGGATAGTCCTTCACCACCTTATTATTCGTATAAGCCCAGAGGTTACGGAAGTCAGACACCAGCTCGTAGCCAGAGTTGTTGACACAGTCGTCGATGTAGGCAATGACATCCTGCTTGGTCAGCGTAGTCTCGTCGTTCAGGGCCACTGAGGTCAGCGGGTTGTAGGCGGTGCTCACCAGTTCGGCCGTCGACGTGCCGTTGCAATAGAAGCCGGTGTAGAACAGCCAGGCACGGCCCAGCATGGCCTCAGCGGTGTACTTGTCGATACGACCGTCCGAGCGGCGTGCATCAGGCAGCAGCTCGCAAGCGTCGCGCAGGTCCTGCAGAATCTGTGCCCACAGCACCTTGACATCACCCTGCTTGGTGTCTGACTGGTCAGGACTGGTAATCAGAGGAACATTGCCATACATAGAGGCCAGTTCGTAGTAATAGAAGGCACGCAGGAACTTGGCTTCGCCAATACCCTTGTTTTTCACGTCTTCACTCATGCCATCAGCTTTATCCAACACATCAAGAAGCGTGTTGGCACGTGCTACGCCCTTGTATCTGTCGGCATAGAACTGGTTGGTCATGTCGGCATTATAGTTACAGAGGAGGTCCTCAGCCTGCATCAGCTTATCGTTGGTGCCACCGCCACCAAACTGGTCATCAGAGGCCAGACAGGCAGCATAGAGGAACGACATCTGGGGGTTAGCGTGTGTCTCGTTTAGGTTCTGGTAGACACCGGCAAGCACTGCCTCGATGTCATCATCCGTCTTGGGGAACTCACTCGTCGACATTTCGCCAATGTTCTTCACATTGTCTATGTCACAGGAAGTCAAGCCAAGGGTGACAGCGGCAGCAGCAAATAAAAATATCTTTTTCATATATCTTGTCATCTGTTTAGGTTATACTCCACAATTGTTATTTCACCTGAGTGATGATGACCGAACGGCTCAGCGAAGCGTCGTTGTAGTACATGTTGTCGACACCACCCTTAGAGTCGAGCACGAGGCAGTCGGCGGCCACGCCGAAGTCCTTGATGAGCGTGTTGTAGACATGCTCGGCACGGGCCTTGGCCAGCTGTGCGTTGCGTGCAGCGGTGCCGGTGGCCTTGTCGGCATAGCCGACGACGTTGAACTTGGTGCCCTTCGGAGCAGCCTTAATCATGTCGGCCACAGCCTGCAGGTTGACGCGCTCGCGGTTGACGACCTCGGTCTTGTTAATCTCGAAGTTGACGAAGTACGGATAGCTCAGGATAGACTCCTTGTTGATGACCTTCTCGACGACGGGCTTGTTGCGCAGGTCGGTGTTCTCGGCACGCAGGCGGTTGACCTCGCCGTTCAGGCGGTCTACCTCAGCGTTGTCGGTCACGTAGACGGTCTTCACCTCAGGAGCGGCCTGGGCCTTCTTCTCCTCCTTGCCCTTGAACTTGATGTTCACACCGACCATGTAGGTGCGGGGCTGCGGATAGTTACCCACGTCGACACCAGTCACCCAAGGTTCATCTCCGTTAAGCGCCATACCATTTTCAGGATCCATACCCTTGTACTTGGTAATGGTGAACAGATTCTTGGCTTGGAAGTAGAGGCGCAGCTGGTTGAACATGCTCTTCTTGAGCAGTTGCTTGGCAAAGTCGTAACCAACGGTAATGTCCTGCATGCGGAAGTAGCCGGCATCCTCGACGTAGATGTCAGAGATAGACTGCCAGTTGACGCCACGGTTCATGGCTGCAAACTGCGGATACTTGTTGCTGGTGCCCTCGCCGTTCCAGTAGTCGAACACCTCAGTGGTGAAGTTCTCGTACTCACCGTCGGTGAACTTACGATAGCTGCGAGCCACCTGCTGGCCGAGTGCGGCATAACCGGTAGCGTTGAAGTCGAAGCCCTTCCAGTTGAAGCCGAGGTTGATACCCATGGTTACATCGGGATGGGGGTCGCCCAGGTAGGTCTTATCATCAGCATTGATGATGCCGTCGCCGTTGGTGTCAACGAACTTCAGGTCACCCACCTTCAGGTCGGTACCCTGCAGTGAGTTGGCGGGGTCGCCGTTGGCCAGCGTAGCAGTATAGGCAGCGAGGTCAGCAGCGTTCTGGATGACACCTGCGGTCTTGTAGCCCCAGAAGTAGCCGATAGGCTGACCTTCCTCGAAGCGTGCCATGTAACCAGTACCCTGTGCCAGCAAGTCGTTACCACCATTATTATATTTCTGCGAGCTGTTGACCTTCGTCACCTCATTCTTATTATAGGCGAGGTTGAAGCCTACGTTGTACTCAAAGTCCTTACCGATGCGGTCGCGCCAGTTGAGGGCCACCTCAATACCACGGTTACGGACGGTACCGGCATTTGCCTTCTGCGTAGAGAAACCAGTAGTCGGAGAAACAGGCACGTCAAGAATCAGGTCCTTAGTGGTCTTTTGGTACCAGTCGAAAGCCAGGCTCAGCTTACCACCGAGGAAACGGGCATCGAGGCCGACGTTAATCTGCTCAGAAGTCTCCCAAGTCAGGTCTTCGTTTGCCAGACGCGAAAGCGAAGCACCCTTTGTGGGGTTGTCCTTGGCATTGCCGAAGGAATACATGCTGTAAGCATCGTATGCAAAGGCAGCCTCGTAAGCAAAGGCGGCCACGTTCTTGTTACCGTTCTGTCCCCAGCCGGCACGCAGCTTCAGGAAGCTGAGCCAAGAAGAGGCTTTCTGCATGAACTTCTCGTTGCTGATGACCCAGCCTGCGGAGAACGAGGGGAACCAGCCCCAGCGCTTGCCGGGAGCGAACACTGAGCTGCCGTCGGCACGGATAATGGCCGAGAACATATACTTCTCAGCGTAGTCGTAGTTCAAACGTCCGAAGTACGACATGCTGCGGGTGTCGCCATAGGGATAGCCACTCACCGTTGCAGCCGTATTGTTCTTCATCAAATCCATGTAAGCGTGTGACAAATCGGGCACAATGGCACTGGAGGCTTTTGCCTCCAGCTGGAATCCGAAGTTCGGGCGGCTCTCGCCATACTCGGTACCGGCGAGGATGTCGAAGTGGTGGTCCTTGAGCTCAAAGCGATAGTTCAGCGTGTGAGTCATGCCCCAGTTCCATCCAGTACCAATCTGGTTGGTTGCCTGGTCAGAAGTACGCATGTCACCCTGGTCGTTGATTTTATAGACGGGCAGATAGGCACGCCATGTCCACGAGTTATGATTATAGCTCACCTGTCCGCGATAAACCAGCCCCTTAATGGGCTGTACCTCAATGTAAGCAACTGCGTTCAGATTCTTGTTGACACTCTTGTTGTTAGCACTCTGGCTGTTTATCAGAGCTAAGATGGGGTTGCTGGCATAAGAAGTATAGTTAAACATACCCATGGCTGACAAGTCACTGTAGCCGAAGTAATCGCCATTGGCATTACGGATTGGGATTAACGGATTAGCACGCAGGGCGGTAGACAGGATATTGCTATACTGATTACCAATCTGGATACCCTGTGTCTGCTTGTGGCCGTAGTAGAGGTTTTCACCAATCTTCACCACGTCAAGCCCCTGGTCGTTGCGATAGATGACGTGCTCGGAGTTCAGGCGCAGGGTGAGACGGCGGAAATCAGATTTGGCATAGTCGCCACCGAAGGTACCGTCCTGATACTGGTAGCCCACACCCATAGAGAACTTTGAACGGCTGCTGCCACCGGCGACACTCAGTGCGTGAGAGGTGGTGATGGCATTCTTGTTGCGAATGGCCTCCACCCAGTCGGTACCAGGGTTGGCACCGCTCTGGTAGTCTTGCAGCAGCTGCTCCTGGCCCTGGAAGTAGTTTGCCCAGTTACGCGGAGTCTCGCCCGAGTTGTAGCGAGCCAGGTCCATGACCTTCATATACTGGCCGGCGGTCAGCATCTGGGGCAGGCGGTAGATGTTCTGCCAACCGATGTTGCCGTCGTAGCTGACCTCGATGCTGCCCTCCTTACCCTGCTTGGTGGTGACGAGGATGACACCGTTGGCGGCTGCCGAACCGTAGATGGCGCAGCTGGCGGCATCCTTCAGCACGTCGATACGCTCGATGTCGGCAGGGTTGAGGTTGTTAATATCGCCACCGGCTACACCGTCGATGACGTACAGCGGTGCGGTGTTGCCGTTAGTACCGGCACCACGGATAGACACCTTAAAGCCGTCACCCGGCTGACCGGACACGGCCTGGATGTTGACACCAGGAGTCTGGCTCTGCAGGGCACCGAGCACCTGGGTGGTGTTCAGCTTGGCAATGTCCTCGCCCTTCACCTCTACGGTAGCACCGGTGACGAGCTTCTTCTTCTGGACACCATAACCGACGACGACCACTTCGTCGAGCAGTGCGTTGTCTTCCTGCATCGTGACGCTCACGTTGGCCTGGTTGCCTACGGGAATCTCCTGGGTCTGATAGCCGATGTAGGAGATGACGAGCGTGGCACCGGGCTTGACATTGATGGTGAAGTTACCATCAAAGTCGGTGACGACACCGTTACTGGTATTGCCCTTCTCCACCACGGAGGCTCCGATGACGGGACCCATGGCGTCAGAAACAGTACCTGTAACCTTCTTCACTGACTGTTGAACAGCCTGAACCGATGCATCAGGTCCGGCTGCCATGGCTGGCGAGTACACACCCATGAGGGAGCATGCACCCATCAACAGCGCTGTTTTTCTGATTTTTTGATTCATACGTTAAGTATTTTTCTTGGATTATTGATAAATACATAGTGGTTGTTTACGAGCAGAGGCCACGCGGCCTCCTCCACGCCAAGCCCCTTGGGCCCGCAATGGTGTTGCTATTCGTCCTTTCTTTCTACTTCATTCGCAGTTAGGTGTTTTAATTATTAATATTATTTATAACGAGTTAATATGGTTGTCTCAAATCACCCCGCAAAGTTAATGTTTTTTCACGAAACGGCAGCGTATTTATTTGACAAATATTGATACTTTCTTGCTTTCGTGGTCTTTTAACACCATTTTTCGCCTGTTTGGCAAACTTTTACGACTACTTGACGCGGCTCATACGGTCTACCTGCTGGCGGATGACGGCGAGGGTGGTGGTGTCGGTGGCGAAGACGGAGTTGAGGCCCTGGGCCTCCTGGGCGGGGTCGTTGGTGTAGGGGTCGCCGGGCTGCCACTGCTCATGCTTGGGCACGGCGAAGCCGCCCCAGCCCCAGAAGTTGCAGCCGGCGAACTTGCCGCCCTGCTCGGCATTGTCGGCCACGAGCGAGAAGACGTACTTGTAGTAGCCGTCGCGGCCTTGGGTGGGCGTGTCGAGGGTGAACTTGAAGCCGTCGCGCGGATAGCCGAACTCCTCCATGACGAGGGGCTTCTGGAGCGAGTCGCAGACGGCCAGGTGCTGGTCGATGTAGGCCTTGGTGTTCTGGCAGGCCCTGGGCAGGTGCTCGATGAGCGAGTCGGGCTTGGCCCAGCCCCAGTTGTAGGGCCAGAGGTGGATGTTGCAGTAGTCGATGTTCTTGTCGGCACAGATGCGGGCCCAGGCGCCGAGGTCGTTCTCGCAGCCCCAGGCGCCCTCGCTGCCTACGGAGATGAGGTGGTTGGGGTCTAAGGAGCGGATGAGCGCCGAGGCCTCGGCGAGCCACCGTTCAAAGGCGGGCAGTGCCTCTTTGGAGAAGGCGCGCGGCTCGTTGCCTATCTGCCACGACATGATGGCGGGGTCGTCCTTGTAGGCCACGTTAGTGTAGCGGTTGGTGCGGCCGAGGATGAAGCGCACGTAGTCGTAGAACAGCTGGTGGGCCTTCTCGTTGGTGGCATACTTCGACATGGCCTCCATGAATGCTGGGTAGCCCACGTCGTCGGGCCTGGGCTGCTTGCCGGCACCGGCATGTTCGAGGTAGAAGCCGTAGCCGCCGCTCCACTCCCACGAGTTGTTCAGGTAGAGCACGGCCACCATCTTTCGCTTGCCCATCTCCATGAGCAGGTAGTCCAGTCCGGCCAGGATGGTGTCGTTATACACGCCGGGCCTAATCTGCAGGGTGGGCTCCACCTTGGTCTTCACGCCGGGCTCGCCGTCGCTGCCCACGAGGATGCGCAGGTTGTCGATGCCCATGCGCTTCATCTCGTCGAGCTCGCGGGCCAGCCGCTGGCGGTCGCCGCCCTGTCCCTCGGAGCCGAGGATAGCCCCGTACCAGAAGTTAGTGCCCACGTAGTAGTAGGGCTTACCGTCGCGCACGAAATGTCCGTTTTCCACGCGTACAAAGTCTCTCTCTTTTTCTGCTGTTTTCTGCTGGCATGCGCCGAGCACTGCTGCCACCATAGTCAATAAGAAAAGCTTTTTCATGTTTTAAGTCTTTAGCCGTGCAAAGATACGAAAATTTTTAAGAACGCCAACACCTTTTGTCCTTTTTTTTGCCAAAACGGCCACGAAGGACGTACAGGACGGTGCGGAAGCCGCAGACAAGCCGCATGTTTGGTACGGGCAAACGGACAGGAAGGTACGGGCAAAAAGGGAGCTTGGTACGACCAAACAGGGAGCTTGGTACGGCCAAACAGGACAATTAGCAGCAGCAGGGTAGTCATGCGCAGCCGCTCCCCTCCCATGTAGGGGAGGGGTTGGGGGTGGGGTCAGTAATTTCCAGACAATGGGAAAGACACGAACCATCAATGAAAGATGCTACAGACCCCACCCCTACCCCTCCCCTTGATGGGAGGGGAGTGCCATCCGGCCTAAATGTACACGTATGCCAAAGGAATCACAGAAGGACACCATACTGCAAAAAGAGACGAAGAAAAAAGCAGAAAGGTACGGCCAAACAGGGAGCTTGGTACGGCCAAACGGACAGGAAGGTACGGGCAAACGAGTAGTTTGGAACGTACAGGACGGTGCGGAAGCCGCAGACAAGCTGCATGTTTGGTACGGCCAAACGGACAGGAAGGTACGGGCAAACAGGACAATTAGCAGCAGCAGGGTAGTCATGCGCAGCCGCTCCCCTCCCATGTAGGGGAGGGGTTGGGGGTGGGGTCAGTAATTTCCAGACAATGGGAAAGACACGAACCTTCAATGAAAGAAGCTACAG
>Ga0310691_10002099_pt1 | contig 27765 bp, 25 predicted proteins | sample 176DNAGHGlowgp2_FD_203887 | JGI IMG/M metagenome (GOLD analysis project Ga0310691, IMG submission 203887) | Sheep rumen microbial communities from Palmerston North, Manawatu-Wanganui, New Zealand - 1766 DNA GHGlow gp2 (v2) (version 2) | ecosystem: Host-associated > Mammals > Digestive system >... | reverse complement strand
TAGGTATCCTCCTGCAGCCATGTTTTGATAAACGGCCCCCGTGGTAATTCTTGACGATTGGGCAGTGATGCCAAGTACTGTTCAATCAGTGGCCTGATGGTTGAGTCGTTGTAATTACCCACGAACAAGAAGGTGTAGTTCCGTGCAGCTGATGTCTGCTCCTGGATCATTGATAGAATTCGGTCGTTGCTGACGTTGTCCAAGTCTTCTTCCTGAAGTATCTTGAAACGTGGATGATGACCGTTTCTTGTTACGGAGACAGAATCAGAGAAAGCACTTTCCGGGTCGGTCTTACAGTTCTGGAGATAGACGGCCATCTCCTTCATAGCCTTCTGATAGGCTGCAGTATCTTTACTGATGTTCGTAAATTCGGCATATATCATTTGCATGAGCGTTTCCAGATCTACAGGATTCGCACTGCCGGTGAATGAAAAGTAGCGCTGGCCGATACTATGACTAAGGTTGACACGCTTTCCTGAAAGTAGTTTCTCGACTTGTGAGGAAGTGAGACCGTTATTCCCAAAGGAAAGGTTGTCCATCATGGAGATATCGGGATCTTCATCTATGTCATATAGCGTCCATCCACCCTTGCCATAGGCCTTGAAAAGAACCTGACTCTTGTCGATGTCGGTCTTTTTGAGCAGTACTGTGGCGCCATTGCTGAGTGTCAGTCTTGAATATCCAAGATCCAGGAATGTCTCTTCCTTTATGATTGATCCTTTCTGGGGAGTCTCATTCAGAAGCTTCGCTCCTTTCAAACTGTCTTCGTATGGTGTGACTTTAGCCTCTCTCCCAGCGATGAGGGCAGCTTCGAGCTCTTTTTCTGTGGGATAACTGACACTGTCTTTCTCTATGTTCCAGGAGCAGATGACCATATTGTCGTTCTTCTCGGGCAGAAGTTTCTTCAATCTTAGGTTCACGTCATCAAGTGTGGTCGAATTGATAATCTGTTTCCTGATGGCAACATAGTCTTCTATGGTCGACATATCGGTGCCATGGAGGTAATTGTTGTAGTATTCTTCGGCCAGTGATGAACTTTCGCGTTTGTCGGCTGTCATCAGAAGATTATCCAACTTCGATATCTGCTCAGCCTGATAGCGTTTGAACTCTTCCTCGGTAAAACCATATTCTACTGCCCTACGGCATTCTGCCAGAACATCAGTCAGAGCTTTTGTCTGCATGCCGTCCTTCGTATCACAGGAAATGCCGAATGCCGCTTTCGTACTCGACATGAAATATTGATCTACATCCACTGAGGCCGAAAGATAAGAGCAGTCGGGCTTCAGTACCTCGTCTTCGAGTCGCGTATTAAGCATATAAAGGGCAGCATTGGTCCTGACACTATTCTTCCAGAAAGAGATATATTGACGTTGTTCTCGTGGAACGGCTGGATGCTTGAAAATCAGAGAGACAGAGTTGTCCTGAAGTTCTTTGTCGCGATCGATGGAGTATATGATGCCAGGATGGTCTGCCACTTCCAATCTCGTCACCTTGCCAGGCTCCCCCTTAGGACGGATTCCCTCGAATAGACGTCTTATCTTTGCCTCCGTGTCATTAACATTGATGTCGCCAACCACTACAACACATTGGTTTTCAGGGTTATACCATTTTTCATAATAGTCCCTCAATTCCTGATGATTGAAATGATCCACCACTTCCATCAGGCCAATAGGTAGTCGGTGACCATATTTGCTGTCAGGATAGAGTAGGGGCAGCTGTCGCTCGTAGATTCTCGAAATGGCACTTCGCCCTGATCGCCATTCCTCGTGGATCACGCCACGCTCCTTTTCTATCTCTACGGAGTCGAGGGTGAGTCCGTTGGCCCAGTCGTAGAGTACGAGCAGGCAACTGTCAAGTTTTTCTTGACTGATGTTTGTCGGAATGTCGTCTATATTATAGACCGTCTCTTCAATACTGGTATAAGCATTCACGCCGTCATTGGCACCCAGACTCTCGAAAAATCTGTCAACGCCATTACCTGGGAAGTGCTCGCTGCCATTGAAGCACATGTGTTCCAGGAAATGAGCCAGTCCTCGCTGACTATCCTCTTCCTGTATACTACCCACGCGCTGGGCCAGATAGAAGCAAGCCCTGTTCTCAGGCCAGTTGTTATATTTAATATAATAGGTAAGCCCGTTCTGCAGATGTCCGATCCTCACCGTAGAATCCTTCGGAATCAATGTCGAGTCGCTCAGATTCACTTGGGCGAAGCATATTATCGGAAGGAACAATAGTCCGAAAATGAGATATTTAATAACGCTTCTCATCTGAGTTCTCTTTTTTCATATTCATATGCATTCCTCTTATGTCAACTCGTCCAATTCTACTTCTTCCCAAATATCATTTTCAAAAGAGTGTTGCCGAGTTTTCTTTCCAGACCTGCCTTAGAAGTCGGAATGCCCGTCTGTCGTGCTATCTGTTGCTTTGCCTGAGTAATCCCCAATGCCCTTTTTAAAGAGAAGCTGAGCCCTGGGATAAATGTTGATCTTTTAGCCATAATTATATGCTTCTTTTATATATTTTCCAACTAAACCAATATAACCAAATCGCAACCAATATATCGACAACATTCCAAATGGTTCTCCCTAAGGCAATTTTTGCAAAAGGCTGAAATAAAAGAGCCAATATAATAAAGATGAAACAAATAGATTCTTTTTTCGTTTTATAGGAATCTATGGCGAACCATGCAAAGATTGCAAAAGAAATGAATCGTACAAGAACATAAAATCCATAGGGTAAAGGTGCCAAGCATAACAATAGTATACATGCCAGCAAAAAAAGAATGAGAGATTTTATTTTATAATTCGGTTCGTACATAAACTCTAATTTTATTTCGCCCAAGTTTTTGAACGTAGTCTTGTTCCTGTGGATTTTGTAGTAGGAGAGGCTATTGTTTTAGAAGAATGAATATCAGAATGTTCGTGTTCTATTACCCATTTTTCCTCTTCATTTAGCTCATCCAACCGTTTCAGGCATTTATATACGTTCCAACCACCCCAACCGATTGCGCCAAGAGTTATAATTGAAAAGCCCAAATGGGAAGCAACAAGCAACGAGAGAATAGTTAGAGCTAATCCTCCCCCACACCACAATCCTGCTTTTCTGAGATTTGCGGTTACCCATTCTTTCTCTGAATGTATTTCAGACAGCGATCTCATTAATTTTTCACAATTACAACTTCCGCACGTCTCAACATGTGTCCGTTTCTAGTGAACCCTTCTTTCTCAATTGATAATATATAACCATTCGGCTTTTCAGCATCTGGTTCTGTATCTGTTACAGAACACAAATCATCATTGGACATGCCATCCTCAAAAACAATCTTCTTAACATCGTACTTTTCGAGCATCGTGTTAAGTTTCTTTTTAGCATTGAGAAGCCGCTTGATCGCTTTCTGGCTATCCTCAGACTGATTCCATTCGTGATCCTCTATCACTTTCTCTTCTCGCGAAAACGCATCTAGAACGGAAATCGCATCCATGAATACTTCGTCCAGAAGTTGTTCTTTCTTTCTTTGGTTTTCCTCAATCATATTAGATAAGTTTTTCTTATCTTTCAGAATTTCGGAAAGTTTTTGTTCAATTTCTGCTATCATACTATGAATTATATTTGTCTACATTTAATATATTAATATCAATCTCTTTACTTTTTGTTGATGACGTTATCGGTTCAAAGCCGTCGAAACCATCAAGAATCGGATATGTAAAATCTACAGCTAATCGACGAGCAGGATTATGCAATTCCTTTTGAGCAGAAGCAATTTCCTTTGCATCATATCTTTTTAATCTTAACGCCTTGACTTGTGCTTTGACTATCTCAACTTTACTGGCATTTTGATTAATGCCTAATACGATATACGGATTTTTCATATTATGCTAAATCTAAATATAATTGTAACGCATTCTTTAACTGCTGAATCTCCGGTTTAAGCTGTGAACCATAAGGAACACTTATACTGCCAGAGAGAATAGACCTTGCATCCAAAGGGAATTGGTTCAAAATCTCTTGACGTTCATTTTTCAGAGCACGTGCACTGTTCCTGTATGTTGTACTCTTATTGTATTTAAGCTTATTGAAGATTGACATGACAGTTGATTTACCATATGAATCAGGAATAACATACTCTCGAATACACATACCAACCAAAGTGCAAAGGTTGTCACATACACGAATATTATTGGGGTTGGCTTCATATAGCGAATACACTTTCTGCAATGCCGAAGAAAGAGACATTGATTTGTTGTTAACTTTATCAACAATCTGACTTAGTTCAATATTTAATGTCAGTTCTTTTGTCTTTCCCTTTAAGCTATTCAATTTGTTACGTAATGTTACAGTTCTAGCTGAAATCGTTGTCAAGGACTCTATTGTATCAGGATGCCCTGTTGCCATCGCAACTAACACAATTTGCTCAGATAATGTATTTGCAACATTGCTTTCGAATTCCGTCCCTGTTGAGTTCAATACTGACTTTATTGTAGTCAAATCACTTGATTTTGCCTCAGTAATATATCTTCCCACCAAAGCTTCTAACACACTACCAATATTATTTTTCAACTGGACGCATGATTTGGCTACACTGTAAGCAGAAACCAGGTCTTTTAATCCTGTGGCTAAATCAAGACTTTCGTCATTGAGTTTGCCGACAACGCTTTGGTTAATGAAATTTCCGAAAATATAAGATAGTGTATTGTCGTTAACAACTTGACATATAAGGGAGAATACACTAAGAACGGTTTTATAAGATGTCCCATCTTTAGTGATTTTCGTTAATACACTTTGAATCTCCGTGGAAAAAGAGCCATACAAATCTGAGAACTCTCGTACAGAACTTATATTGGCATCCGTAAAAGCACTCTTTACTTGAGTTACAGACATAGACCTTGCAGCAGTAATACATTTTTCAGCATTATTTGATGCTTCTTTGTACTCACGATAGTTTCCGGAATTAATATTGTATAAGACACCTACTTTAAGGATGTTCTCCCCTCCATAATTATCATACTCATAATCCAAAGTGCTCTTTATCTCATTAAGGCACTTACGAGTGTTACTGGCAAGATATGGAGCTGCAATAATGCAAGGTTGATCCATGTTTAAATTAACGAGTGCATCCATCGCGTCCTTTTGCTCTTCGTAGAAAACTGTATATATTTCATCTTGGTCGTTCAAAGCGAGTTCGAATCGACTTAAAAGACTCTGTTGAACTTCGGCAATAGAAATAACAGATCCTTCTACAGGCTCATCAAAATTTATATTATCTGGTAAGGAGTCAAAAGAGTCATCCTTACTGCCTCCTAAAGAGTTTTCTAATGTAAATGTATAAGGGTCATCCCAACTTGTGTAGTCAAGAGAGCTCACAAATAACTGATCACGATAAACAGCAGTTAACCAACATGAAATAATAGCCTTATAATTGGTCTTATTGATTTTTCCTGTTTCTACAATCCCAAGACACGCAATGGCGACGTTTCGAAAATACACATCATCTTCATACCAATTTTTACCTGATTCTTTGAGGTATTTCAACGCTAAATCATATTGTCCTTCTTCATAACATTTCGATAATATGTATGATTCAATTGATGTGTGTAATCCTTCTATTTTCTCATGAACACCATTTAGGTACGGAGATATTTGTTTGTCGTAATCATTTAAAGCATCAGACAATCTGTTCGCTTCTGACAGCGTGGCTTCGCCTATCTTCAATTTACTTATATGCATATTCAAATCAGCCAATGTAGCTTCTGCTTCTTTTACGAAAGCATTCTTACAAGCATCTACAAGTTCTTTTTCGTCCGAAAGGTATTCATCAACAAAAGCGGTCGCTTCTTTTGCACCATTATGCAGAATAAGCCAAATCGCATAGCGATAAGCCAAATCTTTCTTCTCTTTAGCAAATCCTACAAAACTGAGCAATTTTCGCACTTCACTTTCGGGTATATTGTCACCTTGTTTGACTTGACAGACTGCACGACGAATTTTGCACCAAGATTTCGTTCTTGCATCAGATAAGTTCTGCAACAAGTCATAGATACTAATTGCTTCCGAGAGTTTTGCTTCTGTTTCATATTTATATCCTTGGTTCTTATGGGTCGAGACTAGTTCTGATTTTATTAATTTGGAAATGTCGTTTGCTTTATTTTCTTCGCAATAAGCCTCCGAATACGAAATAAAATCATTTAGAGTCCTAACACGATCCGCATAAGGTAGTGTTACGGCATATTGTAATATAGTGCTGGACAAATCGTCCCACATAGAATTAATCTGTACAGAATTGACATTCTTTAATTCTACCCCTTCTTTTAGTAAAGTGTTAAAGGCTCCATATATCTCTTCTATCTTTTTTCCATTACTTTCGCATTTAGAAATGACTAATGATTCTAATTGAGCATATTTATCATACCAATTATCCATATAGTCTTTTAATCCTAAACATAGTCGAAATGCATTATCATTGTCGTTTCCGGAATAATATTTGTCTATTAGCGACTCGTATGCTTTCCTCAGTTTATTGAATATTGGCTGATATTCTTCAAACGAGAAAACTTTTGAATGTACTAAATGATATAAGAGTCCATTTCTAATTAGATGCTCCTTTTCATCTAAAGCTTTTGCCTTTTTTGCCTTGTCGTAATATAGAGATGCCAGTTTTGGCTCAGCATCTGCATGTAATCCTACAAGTTCTTCTAAAATAGATTTCGCTTTATCAAAGTCGTTTTCAGTTGCAAATATATCAGCGATTGCCAGCTTTTCGTCAAGCAAAAAGTTATCATCGAACTTAGCTAAGGATTCATTGATAAGAGTTAGCCTGGCCTTTACCTCAAGTGTGGGTAATGCCTTAAGAACAGTGGCGACATATGGTTTTTGAATGGAAAGCTTTTTTTCTCTTAATTTGTCAAAGATGGATATTGCGTATCTGTAATCATCAAAAGCAAATATGTTATCACAGAAATGAGAGAAAAGCTCGTTTTTCCATGATTCGACATCTGTTTTATCAATAAGATAGTTAATAATCTCTTTGTAATAGCTATATTCTTGATTAACAAAAGCATCTAGTAGTTTAGAATCATTGCATGAATGCCATATACTTTTAAAATGATTAATTGCTTCTCTCTCATTGCTCTCTGCTTTGATAACCTCTATGCCTTTAGACACGAACTTAAGACGAAATTCATCATCACCAAAAATAGATAGTGCATTGGAAAGAATTGATATTTTGTATAGGTCAGAATATTCATTATTGTCACATATCCTGTTTACTACATCTTTATACTCAGATATAATATCTGCTCCTTCATCCTTAAGCCGTTTTAATTGTTCTAAAACATAGTCATCATCTTGATATATCTTTAACTCTTTTAGATAATTATCAAAACTATGAGGCACAAGAGGCGCAAACATATTGGTGGTAACATACGCTTCGTCAGGATTCTTATTTACAAAAAATTCATGTATAAGAGCAATAATGGCTGATGACAAACTGGGAACTAATTTGTTGAACTCATCTTTGTTAAAAAGATCATTATGGGTCCTCTTATAAGCAAAGGCTTGATACATCAGTTCTCTTTTCTTCAACAAATCTTGTTCTTTTAAGCCTTGTTCGTAATACAATTGAGCGATGCGTGGTTGGGCATTTGCATGCAAACCAACAAGCTCAACATAAATCTTAGAGGCACCCTCATAATCTTTTCTGGCTTGACGTTTTTCTCCAATTGCCAGTTTCGAGTCTATAGCCCATGAATCGTCCTTATAATATTTAAGGATTCTATTTAATAAGGACAGTTGCTGATCTTCTTCAAAAGATGTAATAATTGATTTTACCTTATTTACATATTCATTGTGAACATTAACTCCTCCCTCTCTATATTTTTCAAAGAATCCCAAAACATACATATAATCATCAAAAGCAGATAATTCTTTGAAAAGGGCATTTTTTATATTAATGTCAGCAGTTAAGTTTTGAATATTCTGAACGAAATATTCAAATACAAAAGTAGAAATTGGTGATGTTTTTTTTGCAAAAGTTTGAATTAAGGAAATATCAGGGGCGATTTCCCATACATTTTTGAAAATAGCGGCAGCATTCTTGGCATCTGTTTCAGAAGAAATGGCGGCTATTCCAATAGTCACAAATTGTTTCCGATATTTATCGGCGAAGGATGCGAATTGCTCCAGCCCTATTAATAAATTTGATTGACTGTTCTTGGAAATGTAATCTAACAAAACGTCCTCGTCAAGAACTTTTTTGTCTGATGGTTGTCCAACTTTGTAAATATCATAAGCAATTGAAACACACTCTTTAATTGCAGCTTTATTGCCTTTTGAGGCTAAGCAATTGGCCAAGCAATAGGCTCTATCGAATTTTTGCGTGCCATGTAATCTTTGAGCAGTGTTAATAATGGCATCCTCAATATCTTTGTCAACATCCACTTTGCAGTAGGTCTCAACTAATCTTAATGATGCCTCATATGAATACTCGTATTCTACAGCATTTAAATTCACATATAAGGCATATAGACGGTTCTTTTTAGCGAAATTGGAGTCACCTCTTTTATCGAGTTCAATTGCCTTTAAATATTTGGATGCCTTTTTATAGTCTCTATTCTTAAAAAACAGGTCAGCAGCCGTCTCTATATCGGAAACTAATCTTACCTTGTACATAGAAACTTTTTCTTTCCCTAATGAAGCTTTAGAAAGGAGTGATTTCAAACTGCTCAGATAGAGAAGTTCGTCTTTGCGAGAATGCGCTACTTCATAATACATCTTAGCCAAGTGCTCTGCTGCATCTGGGTGTTTGTCAAGAATCTCAAGATAGATTCTCTCCGCCTCCGAAATATCATTTGAATGATATGCTGAGTCAGCATTATCAAGCTTATGATTATAGTATGTATCCTTTATCCAAGATATGAGTCCCATAATATGTTCTTTATAATTTGATTCTTATCAGATTAGAGTCTATACATTTTAGGTAGTATGTTGTATAAATATTCATATGCAGAAATATACGAGTGGTATCCGCCATCCTTTTCATAATAATGAAAACAAGTTGACTTTACTCCATTTAGTGATTGGAACAATTCTGATTGTAATGAAACTTGTTTGTATCTCGAATCTCTTGTACCTACAGCACTAAAAATATGAAAATCATCATCTTTAAATACGGAATTATCTATTACTGTTTTTATTATATCAAAAGAGTCTTTAGCGATAGTTGATTCATCTATACCCCAACATTCACCACTCATTGGCACATAATTTTTTTGAAACCCGAAACAATTATGTAAAATGTACCATGTTGAAATTGCACCTAAAGAAAAACCTCCTACACTTCTTTGTTGCCAGTTCGCACGGAGTACGTTACCGCATCCCATGTTTAAAAAGCTTTCTATTGCAGGAACCAGATGATAACAATACTCTTTCCAGAAATTTTTCACTTCAATGCAAGATTCTTCCCATTCCTTTTCTTCGTTGTCTATATCCCATGTTGGAGATACAACTATAATTTGAGGAATAACATGGTCTGCAATCATATGATCCAGAATATCTTTTAGTTGACACCCTTTTTCATTAATAAAATCTTCTGCATTGCCAGTCCATCCATGTAAAAGATAGAGAATATTGTAGGATTTTGATTCGACGTATCCATAGGGAAGATACACATTGGCATGTTTGCGGCACAATTTTGAGATGTTATTAGCATAATCAAATGTGTCGTATTCTACAACTTTGACCGCCCCCCCATTAGGCACTTTAGAAAAGTATTCCAGAGGTATAGGCTTGGTATGTTCTATATCAAGGCATCTTCCCATTGTTGCTATTTTAGGTGTAATGTGTCACCAGGTTGAAGTGGTTTTGTAATGATGGCCTCTATTTCTTTATAGCGGCTCTCAGTTCCAAATAGCTTTCTACTTATCTTACACGGAGAATCGTTTTTCTTGACAATATAAACATTGTTGAGAACTTTTGACGACAACTGCTCTTTAAGATCTGCTATTTCTTTGTTAGCCATGTCTAATTCTGACAAAACCCTAGAAATTGAATCTTTTAAGACTGTCGTGTCATTGCTAAGAGTAGTATCCCCCCCTTGAAATTTGGGAACACATAATAGCACAATAGATGCAATAGCTATAGCAGCCGAGACTGCTGTAGCTATTTTCCAAATTTTACTATTTTCTTGGGAGCGGCCGGAATGATCCTGAGAATCAGCAAGTAGCCTATAAATTGACAAGTCTGTTCCACAGCAAGGGCATATTACATCCTCCTTGTGATAGTCTGGAATATCCCCTTTCCCACATACGGGACATTTTATCTGTTCACTCATATTTATCCTTTTAATGCTGTTTTAATATCAATACCACCACCCATACTGCTGAGAATACTTGAATTGTTGGAAATCAAATCTCTGACAGAATCAACGTCATGACGATTTAATGCATTCATCATATCATTATAAGCTTTATCCGCACGAGCTGCTGTGGCAGGATTGACAGAATCATTCATTGCCACTATCCTAAACATAAAAATAGTAGTAAACAAACTATACTTCTCCGTCAAATCTTCAAGTTTCTTTAACGAGACTACTTTTTCCATAGGATTACTTGATGACTCTGCTTTCGAGATAAGAGACTTCATTTCGTTCTCATCTTCAGTTGCAATAAATCTATCAAATGTACCCAAAAGAATTTTTGCAATTATTAGTGAAACGGAGTTGTCGTTTTCTTCTGCAGCATGAGCATTGTTTTGAGCCAAATTAATCTTGTTTTCAATATCCTGCCATTCTGTTGCATCTTCTTTGAAGTTGCTCTTAGAAATAACATCGATGCTTTCTTGTACCTTAGACATGTATTCAGCTTTTTTCGCATCGCTAATTGAAGAATCTCCCAATATTCCCCGTATTGAGTCGGAAATTGTACCAAGACATTTTGAATCCTTATTACCTCGTCCTAAAACAATATTTGTTGTCTTTCCAGTTTTATCGATTTTAACTTTTGCAGACAACTCCTCACTTTCTGTTAGAGAGAACGTGAACGTAAGACTACTATCAACGGGAAGATTGTCAGAGATCGTGAAGAAACCTGATGCAATTTTTTCATAAGTTCCCCCCTCTGCGTCTGATAAAATAACAAGTTCAACAATTTTTTGATTGTCAACAGTCGTTTTGAACCTCTTGTTTATTTCAAACGGGAGTAACTCATTGGCATCAATAATCTTCTGATTTCCAGTTTCCAATTTAATATAATAATTGTGCTTAGTTGTGTAAGTAACCAATATTGGCGGCTCTTCATCGGCTTTTTCGGCATCTTCTCCACTAAGTTTGGCACCACAATGAGGACATATCGTATTGTCTTTGGGTACCATTTCTCCACATTCAGGACATTCAAACTCATCACTTAATGAATGAGCAAGAATGGCGGCACCTTCTGCTATTGCAAGCATCGGCTTTTCTGAAGACAAGATCTTTTCTTCTCCATATTTCGCCACTAGCATCTTTCTAACAAGAGGTATACACGATGAACCACCAACAAGCAGAATGTTGTCTATCGTTTCTATTGGATAGCCAGTCTTGTCTAATAATTCGTCAACAAGATTAATGGTGCGTTGGATTAATGGCCGTATCAAATTCTCAAATTCATCGCGAGTGATACTTACTTCAATGTCAACCATATCACCATCCTCAGTTTCAAGTTCTCCAAAGATTTCTATACTGGCAGCTTTTGAGTTACTGAGTTGCTTCTTAGCTCCCTCAATCTGTTTCTTAAGTTCTCCTTGGAAAGCGTATCGTTTCCTATCATCTAAGCCATCTATTAGTTTCTGGACATCAACATCCTGCTCTTTATTAGTATTCTCAAACACATAATTCATGAGAGCTTTGTCGATATCATCTCCACCCAACCATCTGTCACCCCCAGTGCCAGACTCGATAAAATTACCGCCGGACGCTACAAGAATAGACAAATCAAAAGTACCACCTCCAAAATCGTATACAAGGAATACTTTTTCTTCGTCTTTCTCCATCTTGTCGACACCATATGATATAGCGGCAGCAGTTGGCTCTGCAAGGAGACGTTGTACTTTTAATCCTGCCATTTCCGCAGCTTTTCTTGTAGCTGATTTCTGCTTCTCATTAAAGTAAGCTGGAACGGTAATAACTGCATGTGTTATTTCGCCTAATTTTACTGAAGCATCCTCTTTAAGTTGGCGAAGTATTTGTGCACTAATTTGTTCTGGCGTATATTGCTTTCCATTAAGAATTACGGCGACAGATTCGTCTGTACCACCTGCCAATTTGTCTATTCCATATGGATATAGACTTTTCTGAGCTTTCATTTTTTGAACTTGCTCATCAGAAATACCAGCTCCCATTAGTCGCTTAACAGACACGACAATGTTTGGTGCATACTTCTTCCATGCATTATAGGGAGAATTTCCTACGACAAATTCTCCGGTCTTCTTGTCTATAGCAACACAAGAGCGACAGAGTTCTTCGTTGTCAGGACCTGTAGTAACAGTCCTGACAGTTGTGTCCTTAAATGCAACGACGGAATTAGTCGTCCCTAAATCAATTCCAATTGCTTTTGCCATAATACCTCAATTTATAATAAATACATGTTTGATTCTAACCATTTAATTTCTTTATCTATTTTAGGATTATCCGTCCCAAGCGATTTGGCTTTTTTGTAGGCATCTAATGCCTTTCCAAATTTCCTTTGATATGCATAGACTTCTGCTATATATGTAAAAGTAACGCTATCACTAAAAATACATCTTCTTGGACATTTAAATTTCAATGCATTTTCGTAAAGTCTTATTGCTTTGTCACACTCTTCTTTTTTGAATGCTTCCAGTCCTTTTTTTACCATGATTTCACGCTTGCTAATGTGCTCTGCAAATACATATTTCCATGTTAACATCATTGCAAGCCCTGCATCATCGGCTAGCTGAAGTTTGGGGTCTTTACATTTGAACCCACATTTTTCTGCAACTCTTCTTGATGCTTTGTTTGACGTGCTAATAGTAAGATTTAGAATATCTACACCAGCTTTCTTCGTTTCATTTCGAAGATTCATCAATGCTTCTGAAGCGAGCCCATAATTCCGGTAATCAGGTAAAATAGCATATGTAATATACCCTGTTGCCTTTCCTTCTTCAAGCTCAATTTGGCAAGTTATCATACCAATCGGATCAGAATCCATTGTTTCTATGACATACGGGAAAGCAAGCCCCTTATTAAATAAATCAAGTGTTTTTATAAAATACGACTCAATGTCATCTCCATATTTGCCTAATGTGAAGTATCTGTTGAACTCTTCGTCTGAGCAAAGCTCTTTTACAAATTCCTTATCGGTATTTTGCAAAAATCTAATCTTGGTAATGGGTGGCTTATGCTCTCTTACATCATATGTATATTCCCTTTCTGTTACTTCATTTTTTAAGATAAATGTAACTTCAGTATCTCTTTTTGCTAATATTCGAGCAGCATTTAAATGGGTCACGTCTGTAATGTGACCTCTATAGGATAGCTTGACACTATCACAAGCTTCCGCCTGCCACCTAATAGTTGTAGGTGACTCTGGGTCGATTTCGTCATAGTCAAATCGACTTAGGTATGGAGATACTGCATCACAGACTTCGCATTCTAATACATCGTCTGTGTTTACAGTTTCACAAAGTCTACAGGTCCAACTCATTCTTTATCTGCGATTTTCAGCCCTGAACCACGCAACCCCGATCCTGAAGTTGAAGGCCTGGGCTCTTCTGGAATCTTAGGAGTTCTTGTCCCTATCTCTGGTGCCTTAGGCCTAGGTGCGCCAGACGGGGGGACGCCCTTTGTTCCTGACGGTCTCAAACCAGGACCAAACCTTAGTCCAGGTTTCTTTGGTTCCTCACCAGCCTTTTCTACGAGAGGGCTGGCTTCGCCTGGCTTTATATCTTTCAGTACATTAAAAACTTCACTAATACTTGGACGATCATTAGGATTCAAGGAAAGCATCTTCCTAATGAGTTCTTCTATTCTAGGGTGCAGCTTCTTTTTGAAAGAAACCGTTTTCCCATCACTAACACAAGTCCATGTGGTTTTGTACTCAGAAGGTAATATTGGCTTTTCACCAGTAAAATATTCACTAAAAATAATACCCAATGTAAAGATGTCAGATTTGCACGTAAGAGTGGAACCTTCTATTTCTTCATCCTCATCCATAATATAGGCTGCCTGCTCTGGCGAATAGTATTCGGGTGTGCCTACAAGATTTTCTCGATCATGAGGAGGATTTCCTTCAAAATAGCTGTCATCGAAATCTATCAATTTTACCACATATCCACGTGCAGCTTCTTTAATAGGTAAATTATCTGGTTTTAAATCACCGTGAACGATTTTTAGGCTATGGAGAATTCTAATACTATGTACTGCGGATTTTGCAATAAGCAAAATTTTCTCTAATGGTAAGCGAGCTATACTATCGCATGGGAAAGATGAAATGTCTATCTTTTCGGTAACTTTGTAATATGAGGCACCATTTCTAAAGAAATTAAGAGCGTAAATAAGATTGCCACCTGTTCCTGCACAACATTTTCCGATAGCATTATTCAAGTCGCGATGATGCTTCTCAAATGCATCACACGCCTTTCTTTTCTGCTCTTTTATGCGCTCGCTTCCAGGACTATCGGGGGTCGGATATTTGGGCGCAAGAAATTCCTTGATGAAATAGGTTTTCCCTTCTCTTTCTGCAAAGGAAATTTTGCTCATACCACCGGCAACCTTAAAATCCTCTAAGATTCGATATCCTTTTATGTTCTCACCTTTTAGCATAACCTTATAAACTCCTTAGGAATTGGATTATTTCATTTTTAATATCTTCATGTAGTAATGAATAACTATCAGCATCTATCAACTTTATGGCAATCTCCTTTGAAGGTCGCCTCTCAAATTCGTTCAATAAACTCTGAAAGACTTCATCTACTCTTATGGTAAAATCACTTGTGGAGGACTTGGACGAAGCATACGTACTCCTTGGCTCTCTATCCCCAAACCTTAATCCTGGCTTTGAAGAACTTCCCCCAACCCTTTTTGGAAAAGGCGTTGAACTTTCAGGATGAACTCCAACACGTTTTGGAGGTGTGCCGGATCTTTTGTCACTCTCAAGTGAAGACAGATGGGCATAATCTTCTTCTATTTTTTCAATTCTGCTGTCTGATTCCGTCGATGATTTCGTTTCCTCTATTACACCTTCTTTTGTGTTGTCGATTTCCTTGTCCAATTCTTCCGTTTCTGAAAGTGCAGTATTCGTAAAGGCGTTTTCAACAACAGCAACTTCTCCACCTCCTACGTCTGACAAAGGTTCAATGGTTGCATCCTCAGGCAATTCTTTGGAATCAGTTGGTGTTTTGCCGCCTTCGTCTATATCTTCCTCTTTGTCTGCAACCTTCGATTCAATGTCTTCATTACAAGAAAAATCTTTCGACTCACTAGAAATGTCCTTTTCGTCACCTCCTGAAAGATTGTCTATTCCTATAGCAGGTTGGTTATCTGGTACAGTCGGGGTATCGCCTAAAGCAAAACTCTTCGATTCGTCTTGAACAGACTCTTTTATCTCTTCACCCTCATCTGACAAATCAGCAGATGACACCACATCTTCTTGCGTGGGTTCTATATACTTCATGTAGCTGATCTTGTAGCTTTTCCAACCAGCTTGAATAGAATTTTCTAATAGTGCTTTCTTCTCCCTTATTTCAATATCAAGCGCTGCAATTTCAGCTTGTAAATTACTTATTTCTTCAAACCCTTCAATTGTGTCATCTGCAAAAGACGCTTTTAGTGTATTGAAATCCTCATATCCAATAGCACATAAGGACAGTGATATGTCATCACCTGTAACCTTGCAAATTTCCTCTTTTACAAAGTTTTCCCACTCGTTTTTGTCGCCTGACAATTTCAAACCTGTAAGCAATACTTCATGAAAGTGCATCGGAGTTGGAAAATAGCCAAAACAGCCATCTGTAGCACTAACAATAACAACGGGGCCTGTTACTTTTATATTTTTATTGTTTATCTGAAATGTTCTATCGGAACAAATACAATTTGACAAGGCACCGTCGTTCCTTAGATTCTCCAAAGGGTCGTTTTCTACGTCTAAATCGTCTTTAGATATCTGGTAGAAACCCTCACTGTTCCAAAGATAATTTCTTGAATCTCCTGCCCAATAACTATTTATTATTGACATTCCGTTCTCTTTCTGTTCGTATGTCACTATGGCAAGAGTAGTAGGATAATCCCTAACAAGTTTGCTCCTAAGTCCTGATGCTTTCGTGGGGAAATTACTTTTCTCCTGTTCCAAGCGAGATTTTGCTGTATTCCAAATTCCTTCAGCATTAATATCGGAATAAGGCTCTGTATTATTTAAGTAATTTGAAATTGCTTCTTTAATTATGCGAGAAGCTACGTATGCCTTCGTATGGTCGTTCCCGTATTCAGACACACACGTTGTTGCACCGGAACCACCCATGCCGTCAAAAACACCAACAGCACAAAAATTGTCTTTAACGAGAAAGAGAGGGTTAGAATCTTCTCCATGACCCTCTCTTTTCTCAATCATGAACTTTAAATCAATAGGGTTCATGTTAGATGGAATTAACTATAGTTGAAAGGATAGTTTCGTAGTCAACATCTTCCAAGCCCGCACCGGCTTTGGCGGGATGGTGAATTGTATTACTCCAATTCATGCCGATTTCAGTCCATGCGCTTGCATCTGGAGCAAAAATAACCAGCCTCTTGGCGGACTTACGCATCTTGCCACTCTGTTCGTCCTCCCACCAATCTGTGAGTTCGTCAAAGTTAGCAGGCATATCTTGCGGATAAATTGAACTCTCCTTTCCCACACCTAATGGATGAGTTGAAGCGTCTGACCACACAACAACAACATGACGTCGTCTGTCACCGCCAGAAGTCCAGTCAGAGTTAATGGCCATAGCCAATGCTTCAAGACCATTTTCAGGTTCATCACCTCCTCCGCTTGGAGTAAGTCCACTCACAAAACTCTTAAACTCTGATTCTTGATCAGGGATTGATAAAAAACCAGTGTCTGCTACAGCTGCAGCACCATCACATGCAAAATCACGGAAAGCGATAGCACGTATGCGAAGTTCCGAAATTTCTTTGCCCTTTTCGTCGCATCTCTGATGCAAATCAGGATAGAATTTTAAGGCATTGTTTTTAACAGTGTCCAATAAATCCCCCATACTACCAGTGCAATCAATACACATGACAATGTCGACATTGTACTTTAATCCTTGTCCTGCCATAGATAATAATATTAAGTCACTGTTGGACACCTAAACAGCCATTTTGTTGTTTTAAATTAGACTCTGCTCCAAGTGATGGTGTCTTGCATCGTAGCAATCACTCTTCGCGTGTACATTATTTATTATATTATGTGGGCAAAGTTACAAAAATATTCTCAAAAAAAAGAAAGAAACATCAAGAAAAATAGTAAAAATCACTAAAAATGTGTAAAACTTCACGATTATTTAATAAAATAGTTCTTTTTAATTCGACAGCCATCCATCTAAAGAGGTCTTCATATGGTCTTATAACCGTATGATGACCTCTTTATCTTTATTGAAAAATACACGTAAAAGCTCCTAAACTTAAATAACTATGCAAAAATTTTATTTGTCACTTTCAAATTCTGCTTTAGAGATTCCTTGCCCAGTTCCACCTCCACCAGAGCTGACGAAGAACTCTATTGTTGCCTGAGAATAACCGGAATTGTCACACTGAATTGAGAACATACCTGATTTCTTGTATAATGTTTCATAGTTTTTAGACGCTTTGGTTTTAGTATAAAAAGTGTCACTTTTGGAGAAGTAGACAGTTCTCGAGGACTGCGGACTGATGTAAACTGTTTGATATAAACCTCGACTGTTAGTTTTCATAATCTTAACTGTCAGTGAGTAACTTGAACGATTTTGAATAGTAAGCGAGGCGTTTGTATTAGTAGAATAACTACTTCTATTCGAGTTGTTACTTGTATTCGAATACCATTCTTGACCATTTATATCAAGAACAACACCAGCCACTAAAGCGAATAATAAAAATAGTTGTTTCATTTTTGTAAATTATTAAATATTGAAGAAAATTAAAGTCTCGATTATAAAAATACATCTCGTTATTCAGCCTTTTTAAAAACCAACCAAGGGATAACATCTTTCCATTTTGTGTGAGGATAATCTATAGAATCACCTATATCATGTCTGTAGCCATCTTTGTCGCGATAGAATACATAATCAGCACCACCTGTTATATAGATGGCATCAATGAAACCGTATTCTCGGAGGGCATCGGCGAAGTCCCAAAGGGTTTCCTTGTGGCGAGTAGCGATGTAGTAGAGTTGATCATCAATCCTTCCAATAGCGCGACGTTCAACTTTACCGTGCAGGAAGAAACGGCCAGGTATATCTCCATTGCTGACGAGGATAAATTGACGGAAGAAGCAGCCTCCTCGTTCTTGAACAAAGTCTTTAACTTTCTCGCTCCGGGAAATTCCAATGACACTATTATTTCCAAGCATTGCCATATAGCCCAGACGATGGGTGTCGCTTTGAAGCTCCTCGCCATTGACAACGAGTGAACCGATATATGTGTTATCTGCTTTATGATCTGCAGAGCGGCAATATAGATATACAGAGGTGTCTGCTGTATCTGGCTCCTCGAATTGAATAGAGGCTTTTAATCCGTGAATGGCATAAAAGTCCATGGCCACACCAAGGATGCTGTCGCTTGTCATCACGACTTCAGGAGTTTCTTGCCTTACTGGTTTCTGAAGTTTCTCGATGTTCTGCTCTGGGGTAACGGAGACAGAAACACCTATATTATAATAGTAGTTCCAGAAGTAATAGCCTGCGAGAATAGCAACCATCAAACAGCCAATAGCGACCAATGCCAGGAGTCGCTTTAGCCAATTCTTCTTTTTGGAAGGGGCAACGACCTTCGTCACAACCTCCTTGGGCTGTGGCTGCTCATCACGTTCGATAATGATGATGGGCACTTCCGGTTTCTGCTTGTTCAGTTCATCCATTGTCGTTCCCTTTCTCGTTTTCAAGTAATTCCTTCAACTGTTTCAATCCTTCGCGAGCGAGAGTAATGTTCTGAGGGCTGTCGGCTTTGGTCTGCCCATAAAAAACGATAGGTTCCTTTATATCGCCTCCGGATAATATGAGTTGTTGTTCCGTCAAGTTTATCACGTAGATATACCTCTTGTTGACAATGAGGCTTCTTCCCACTCGGACAAACATGTTGTTCTGAAGCTGTTGGAACACCTCATCGAAGAAGTGAAGCTGGAATGTCATCTTACGGCTCTTGCCATTGGTCAGTACAAGGTCAGAATAATTACCGTCGGCACGGACATAGACAATCTCGTCCGTAGCGACTCGCACCAATTCGGTGCTGGTTGATATTCTAAGCCATTCCATGCACTAACTGGTTTTATTTTGCAAATATACACATTTTTGTTGAAAGTTACCTATAAACGTCTCATTTTTAACTATGTTTTACTGACAAAAGACCAAAGTAGCAGCGATTTCTTCTCTTTCTTGATAAGTGGCCACAGATAGTTTATGCCTCTGGAAGATATGGTAACACAACCTTTACAACTTGGCCGATGAAGAGGAATGTGCTTCTTCCAACACCACTTGTCTACCCATCTGGAACTATGAATCATCAAGCCTCTTGCATAAGACGATTGATTATCAATGTCCATACCTTTGAGACGGAAACTGCGTTTTAGCCTATTTCCGCGATCCTTCGTTACAAGAAATCTACCTAAAGATGAGCATTCGCTTCCTGGGCGATTACTGAATTGAGGATGTTCTGCAGTACTTCCTCCTCCAGGCCCGTGCATCACGTAGGTACTCGCAACAATCTTCTTTTGCTGAAAGTCCCATACGAACAAACGTGGAGTGCCTGACGGAATACCATAATCCACGAACAAGGCATAATGCTCATTCATATCATGGCGTTTTGCAAAGGCAAGGGCTTTCTCAGCTCTCTCTTCTAATGTCTTGTACTCTCTGCGATCAGGCAATTCGGGAAGACCATAATACTTCCATGCCCAATGCAGGCAGAACACTGCAGCCACTACAGTCAGTAGTAGCAATGCAGTGATACAGCCCCATTTGTTTTTTCTCTTCATCATTACAGGTATTGATTTACCAAACGCTTAATGAGTCTTGTTACCTCACCAATAGAAGCCTTCTTATAGAGTTTTCCCTCCACCTTGTCAACAACTTCGAAGTTTGTTGATTTGATCTTCGATGCATCGCTCACGCTGTAATCATCTGCACAGCATGGTGAATACACCTCACAGTTAATACCCTGTTTTTTGTAGTAGATGACAAAAGTCCTCCCATCACTGAACTGAGTCGTTTGCTTGACAATCAGATTTGTAGGGATACTCTTCTTCAACTCATTCTTGTTAGATTTCGCACTAACTGGCGTTGATGCAATCACGCTCATGAGCGCAATCATCAAGGTCATGATTAATTGTTTCATCGCACATTATTTGTTTGACAATGCGAAGATACGTATACTTTTTGAATCGAAAAAGAAAAACCTGCCCAGTTGTATGAACAGGCAGGATTGATGTATGAGTTTAGTGGTGGAAATACTTTAAGTCAGTTGCCTTATAATGAAATACTGATAGTATTAGATTATCAGCATCCTCATCCAACAAAAACCATGGAGAACGGAACGGATTCTCGAAATTCCGCATTATATGGATATTTCTGGCTGGCGTATTCCCCTCAGCCAAAAGGAAAGCCTTCTTTCCACTACTATTGACTGCGACATCCACCACCATGACTGCATGTCCGTATCGCTGTCCATATCGAGCAGGATAGACAAATACATCACCGAGCTGCATGTCTGCTAATCTTCTGGTCTTCATCTCGTGGCTTAGCGAGAAAGTGCTGGCTACCCCATAAAGATTTCTCAGATATCGTTCGAATGTTTTGCGAGAACTACCACCGCCATAGGCCAACGTTTTGCCATTGACATTTTGGAAACGAATACGATCATATTGCCCTGTGCTAAATAGATACTCCGCTCTCAACCGCATACATACGTCTGCACATTGCTCAGCATTCGATAACAGCGGTATATCTACAACAGCATAATTGAGAGATTGAAACCGGCTATCACCACCAGTGTAAAGTTGTACTTTTGATCCTCGTCCTTTCAGGGGAAGATTTCGCAGAAAGTTCGCATAATCAACATCATTGGCACTAATGCGCTTGTATCCCCATGGTTCTGGAATATCGCCAATGGTCTTGTAGTTATTGGGATTACTTGTCTTGCAGCCATAGAGAATCCAGAAGCAAAGTCCACTAACAGCTATCGCTGCCAGGAATAATCCAACAATTGTCCATTTCAGAATCTTTTTCATCTTACATTACTTTTTTGATGATGCAAAATTAGCCTTTTTCAATTACTTAATAAAAGAAATCCCGTCATGTTGTATGAACTGACGGGATTGTTGTATGAGGTATATAGAGATTAAACTTTCCTGACGCTCAATCCAAATATTTACTCAATAGTCTTTTGTTATCATCAGCTGCCGAATCTTGCATGACAATAGCTGTTTTGCTGTTGTGATTGGCTACAATGATGCTATAGCCATTATCGGAAAGCAACGGTGCACTGAGGCGTACTTCCATTTCTTCACCAGTTTTCTCATTCATCATCACTAGCCCTGGATAATCGCTACCAGCCTCTATCATACCAGCTTTAGCAAATCCCCTCGTCTCCATCTCAGATATAATCCATCCGAAATGTATCATAAAATCATAAGGATATTTCTCACGGAAACAGCTTTCCATGCCTTTTCCTAATAACCAAATGAATCCTTTTATGGTTATATACACTAACCACAAGAGTGTGATGGCGCCAATGACCATCAAGACAATCTGATAGATTTCCATATCTGATCGTTTATTGTAAGATTAGATAATAGCATATAAAGATATTAAAGCCTAAGAGAATAAGATAGAAGAGTACAAATATCAACAGGTTTACTATATAATATGTGGTATGCCACTTCTTGGCTATCCATTTCAGATCTCGAACGCAAAGGTCGAAAGCATCGTTGAATGGTAAGTGATAATGTTGCAGCATTTTGAGAAATGCATACAAATAAACCAGGCCATAGCATGCTAAGATGATGGCTATAATCATCCAACTCACAGAAAATGACTCAATGAACTTATAGACAGCCACTCCAAAGGGAGCTATGCCTGATAATGCCAAAACAGCCCCCTGAACCCACAGGTTGAAAACCACAGAGATTTGCTTATAAGTAAGCCCGAAAAGCTTACCTAACAAAAGCAGGAACAATACACACAGTCCGAATGGCAGCAGAGCCAAGTCAATCCATCTGAATTTTCTTCTCATGAGACTGTAACTATTGTTAATTTGCAATTTGTTTAATGTAAATGTAATGGGGATAATGACCAAGCACAGTAAGAGTCACGGGACAAATCCAGATTTCGCGAGAGAAGCCCTCGAGGCCATTGACCTTATAAGTAGCACCTGCAAACAGTCCAGAGTATTGCTTTACACATTCGAAGTAGCCATTCATGTTTGTAAGCTTTTTCTTGGACGGACGAACCAACACACGCACGCGATTCTCTTTCTTAGTATCAAGGAAGGTCAGCAGATGGTTGGATCCTGCCACCATAGCGAGATTGTATCGATCGCCAGGCCAAGGCATATCGATGTACCACATGTTGTCTTCATGGACAAACTTGAGGTCATAAACTTTGTGACGAAAGCCACACATTCCTTTTGCATAAACCCATGCGAGTTTAGCATACATGATTGTACGATTGAACATTAGAACAAGATTTAGTTAAACGCTTTTGGGAGTCTCCCAATTGCGGGTGCAAGGACCGTGCAAACCGAATGCAGAAAGCTTGCTTTATGCTGAGGTGAAGCCGGTTCTCGAACTCGGGTGCAAAGGTACAACATTTATTTGAATTCTCCAAATTTCATAAAACGCTATAAATCAGACATTTAACTGTTTGGCATGATTTTTGCTATTTCCGAGTTTGGGAAGAATTACCACCTATATTTGCTTTTCAGCTGCTTAAAAACGGAAATGTCGCAGACTGATTCGAACAGCAAAATGCAGGCCCTAACTTTGATGGTATCCTGACCAAAGATGTCATAAACCGACGTTTCGCTATTCAGCACAGCCTCGCATATTTCTACCAGACGCTCTCGAAGCACAGGATGCTCGATGTAAGCCTTGGCCTCTTCTCGCCCATTGATGCCATAGAACTGGGCGATCTCAGATTTGCCCAATCCTTTCATCTGAGGAAATACATACCAGATCCAATGCCCCCGCTTATGCCCATTCTTCACTTCTTGCAAAGCCTCAGCGTAAGTGCCAGTACCGTCATAGAGTCCTCCACTGTCCTGTGCATGCACGAATCGCAGCAAGTTGCGATTACGAGCTTCAGTTTGTTTATTGTCTATATTCTCCATTTAACCTATAATGTCCCAGAAAGATGCAGGGAGTGAAACGTTCTTGAGGTCGCGACAACATTCGAAGAGAGGTGCGACATCTGCTTCTGAATAGCCTGCGATGCCACAGCCTATGGGAGTGACCAGGAAGTGCTTTTCGGGATGGGCCTTGGCAAACTCACAAAATTCTTTGACGCGTTCTCCCATCACACCAAGTCCACTCATCGAATCGATACCATAGCTCTTTCCCTGAAGGCCGTTGCCTTGCCCCATGATAGCACCGAAGTGATTATATGCTGCTTTTGCTGCTCCTCCATAGTGCAGACCTTGTGCGTTGGAACCAAATACGAAGACTTCGTTGTTGCCAAGTCGGGTTATATGGTCTGGTGTGATTCGGCTCTCTGGATTATTGGGCGAAGCCTCTAGTCGTGCCAGTTCTTCTGCTTCGACGACTGAGATCTGTTTCTTCCATTCCTCCAAGAATGCCTTCATATTGTATTTCACGTCCTTCAATTCTTCCTTTTTGAATACGCCACTTTGAGCCACATACCACTCTATCTTCTTGCGGAGCGTTGCTTCCGTTTTAAAGACTGCCAACTTCTTGGGGTCAGCTTTGAAAGAGAAAGACTTGCCTGTCTTCTTTCCATTAACTGTTTCAAACCTGATTGCTGTGATTTGTATTTCCATAATTCAGTTTTCTATAGTTTCAATCTGCTGTTCTTGATCCCTCAACTTGGCCATCTCAAGATTTACATAACGATGAACATGGAAGAAGTCACCAAGTTCTAACTTTAAGTAGTCCTCAATACCTTGGATCTCTGGTGTAAACAAGATGACGGACCTACTATGTACATCTACAGTCTTTGCTTCCTCATCAATCGTATAGACAGCCGTAACACTATTGCTAATATTTGAACTATTGATAACTTTCTTGAGTCGAGAGAATTCGTCAATATCGTATAGTTCAATGTGTGCCCAATGCATATCCCAGATATGAATATACTGCCAATCGTTCCTTGCATTCACGATAAAATTCTCACCTTGAAAGGCAAAGTAGACATGATTGTCGTCTTCTTCCTCAGCCAGCTCATACTGACATCCTATCTTCGTGAGAGTTTCCAAGAATAAATCCCTTGTTCCTTTCTTTTCTACCATTATGCTGGTTGCGTTTTGCTGCTCTGAATTGTTGTTCTCCATATCTGCTTGAACTTCTTTTATTTTCTTATTAATTAACTCAGTACCAGAAACACTTTCGTAGATTTCTAGTGCTTTTGAATAACACTCATTGGCCTTATCATGAAAGCCGTGTTGGTTGTACATAGCCCCCATAATATGGTATGATTCTGCTGTGTCAGGGTGTTTTTTACCCAATACTTTTTCTGTGATATACAAGCTCTTTTCAGAACATTCTAATGCTTCTTGCCCCTCTCCAAAACAAGACTTCACATATCCTAAGGCATTATAAGCCCCTGCGGTATAGAGGTGATTTTCGCCAACAGTTTTTTTACTTACTTCCAAAGCCTTTGAAAAAAAATCAAAAGCTTCTGAAATATTGCAAGAACTGAAGTTAATGAATCCCATTGCAACAAGGACTGTTATGATATCAGGATGCTCTTTGCCCAAAACTTTTTCATAAACAGCTATTGCCTTGGAACAATAATCTAAAGCCTCTGCATAATTGCCCTGTTCATATTTGATTAACCCTACGCAATATGACATAAGGGCAGTCTTGCGATGTTCACGACCTACTGTCTCCTCATAGATATTTAATGACTTTAAAAAGTACTCCAAGGCACTTGAGTAGTCTTCTAATTTCCAGCGAATTAATCCTATATTATTATAGGACTCTGCCATGTCAGGATGTTTTAAACCCACAACTTCCTCACGAATGGTCATTGCCTTTGAAATTAACTCAAATGCTTTGTCATAGTCCCCTAAGTAATAGTAAGTTAGTCCGATGTCATTATAGGAGTCTGCTGTTTTTCTATTTTTCTCCCCTAATACTTTCAGTCGTATGTCTAAAGCCTTTTGGTTGTTTTCTAGTGATGCTTTATAATCACATAGGTACCAATAGGTTTCTCCTGTTTTATAATATGCCGAAGCAGTAGAGGATTGTTCTTGTCCGTATAGCGATTCACGCAGATCTATCAAATGTAAATATCTGGTCAATGCTTCCTTATACATGCCGTATTCCAAAAAGAACTTGGCAGAATCAGACAAAAGAGACTCATACTTGCTTTCCTCCAACGAGCTTTCCTCTGCCAACTTCTCTGCTTGCAGGTAAATATCGGCTGTTTTCTGTATTCGATCATCTACAGGAACAGCTGTGTCGTTCATTATGTCTTGGGCTTGTAACTGTAAAGCCCTTATCTGTTTACTGATGTCTTTCTTTCCCATAAATTAAGATTTTAATACTGTATTCTCAATTACTCTGGGTAGTTTCCTTCTATGTAGGCCTTGATTAGCGAAGCGTGGGAGAGAGGACTCTTAGGATTCCAAACATCAGAATTGGTGTTGTAGTCGAGCAATACCACGGGTTTGTTCTTCGAAATGATACGGATGGCTGTGACAAGTTTTTGGAGTTTGTTTTCCAATACCCACTTATAGCATGGAAGATAAATCAGCTTACGAGCCGTGAGATAACCCAGCAGTTCCTCGCCATGAACGCCCTTGCGATGCCCCAAACAGTGACCGAATTTTCGCTTAGTCCGTTTCATGTTCTTCATGTCACGTTTTGAGAACAGGCTGGTATCGATATCATTGTCCTCAAATACCTTCAGGCCTTGCCAGATACCTTCAACAGAAACAGCCACCAGGCCTTCTGTAAATGGAACAGGAATACCACCAATGGGATAGAAGGGACTGAACTTGACGAACTCGTCCTGTGCCTTGCTCGTCACGTCGATGATCATCGCATCAGGATACTTCTCCTTCAGCGACAGAATTGGCTTACCATTTTTGTCTTTCTTACCTGGTTCAAGCGGTCTCTTCTTTGACTCAATAATAATCATGGGCTTCTTTTCTGAATCTGCCCCAAAGTTACCACTTTTCTCCGAATAAACACTAATTTTCATCATAAATCACCTATTATTTTTAATATTTTACCCAATGGCGGGCATAGTATATTGCCAAAAACAAGGAAAAAGTAATCTGTTGCGTGAAAAAAACATATCATTCTCCCTCTTCAAAGAAGTCAATTGGATCAAATTCCTCAATACTCTTAAATTTACGAAATGAGTATTCTTTCCTTTCACACAATGAGCCATATTGATCATGAAAATAGTAAATAACTTCATAGTTTTGATATAACTTCTTACAAGAACAAGGTACATGCAGGGTTACATCATTGATGTTTTCCAATCCATCAAATATGTCAAAGCAAAAGACATCCGGATCTTCCGAATAAAGGTAAATGTCTTGTAAACGTGGTAATCCTTTCATGCCAACTGGCCAACCTATATAATCACTATCTTTACCAGAAAACATCCTGAATGACTTGTTTTTGAATATGATGGTCTCAAGGTTTTCACAGTACTGGATAGGATGTTCCTCAGAAGATTTTACGCTCTCTGGGATGGTTACTTTTCTCAAATAGGGATTGCTATATAATGCATATTCACTAAACTGGTAAACACCTTCTGGGATATTAAACTCCTTCCTTTCATCTCCTGCCGGATAACGATAGAGGGAAATACATCCACCATAGGGAACTGTATAAAGGACTCCATCAAATGCAAAGAAATTGGATTGTATATCTTCCAAATCTTCAGGCCATCCCTCTTTATCAGAAACGAACTTTTTCCCGCTTCCCATAAAGCAAATGTCAGAATCAAACCTACAGTCACAGTCAATCTGAAGATCCTCTGGCACATATATTTCCTCAACATTGGGACATTTGGCCAAAAAAGCATCCAGATGTTTAATGCTACTTGGGAAATCTACTTTCTTTAGATTTGGGCAGTTATAGAACATGGGATAAGTCAGTTTTTCAATATTCGGCAGGTAAACCTCTTCAACTCCCTTTTCATCATTATAAAACGGAGTACTTTCAATTGTTCCATCCATGCCATCAGTATTCAGTTCCGTAACACCACTCATGTCAAGTCTTAGCAAACTTCCGCATAGCGACATACAAGACAGGGCCATCAAATCCTGTCCTCCAAGATAGCCTGATACTACAATCTCGCTTATTTCCGGCCACTCGTTTACATCAACTTGGTCATTAAACGGCATTTCTTTAGTACACACAA
>Ga0310691_10002098_pt1 | contig 27774 bp, 21 predicted proteins | sample 176DNAGHGlowgp2_FD_203887 | JGI IMG/M metagenome (GOLD analysis project Ga0310691, IMG submission 203887) | Sheep rumen microbial communities from Palmerston North, Manawatu-Wanganui, New Zealand - 1766 DNA GHGlow gp2 (v2) (version 2) | ecosystem: Host-associated > Mammals > Digestive system >... | reverse complement strand
CAACCGGCATACTTCCGTCTGCCTTTCGCTTGTAGTCGAACCACTTCTTCGTGGGTTCAAATCCCCGGTCTTTGTTTATTACCAACAAAAAAAGCACCCGCAAGGGGTGCCTTTTTTATTGGTAGCGAGAGAGGGATTCGAACCCACGACACAAGGATTATGATTCCTCTGCTCTACCGACTGAGCTATCCCGCCATCAAATGACGAGATGATATTTACATATAAAAATTTTTAATGTCAATAAGAAAAATTTAAATATGTGAATTTTTTATCTTAAGCGCTCTTTGCTTATTGACGGCAGTGAATCTTACCTTCCTTAATACTTCATCTTGTATTCATTTAAACATTTTGCCATATCTAAGGGTGTCTTTATCCTATCAATGCAGGTTATCGGCTCTTTCGGTATTTCGGTGCTCCGACACTTACCGCTGGCGCAAGCGCTTGATAACAGCACTGCGACTAATATCGGCATGCCAATCAAATACCGCCTTATCCACCTCGGCGGCAGTGGATAAGCTCTCATTTTCTTTAATAAGTTTCTCTTTTTCATCATATATCCTCCTGATATTACTGATTAAAACTTCATTGTTTTGACGATATGCCTCTTTTTGCCGCCGTTGGTCTGCCGCTTCTCTTAAATTATGAACGGCAAACCAACCTAACAGCAGGAATAAGGCGAGCAATAACATTGTCTGCTTCATCTTGTCTTCCCTTTTCTTTAATTATTCGTCCGTGTGTTTTTTATGAAACATTTTCCATACCCCGACGGGATCTGTTTGAGCTGATTTTAACAGGCTGTCGGTTATCATGTATATTCTGACGGCAAATAACCCAACAACGCCGGAAATACCATACTTCACCGGTGTCGGAATATCCATATATTCGGCAAGCAAACCGCATAGCATACTGACAATAAAAGTTATCAGCATATCCCTTATGCTTTGTCTGACGGAAATAAACGGTTTTATCAAGATGGTTATCAGCCCGATAAACATTCCCCATAAACTGTATCCGGACAATATTTCTTTTATTTTTTCCATTTTTCCTCGCTAAAATAAAATAATGCTCGGTATCATCACATTTGATGAGGGAACAGATTTCATATAAACACTGACACCACCGTTATATGTCTTAGAAACCGGCGCATAATTACCGGAAAGTGCATCCTCGGCATCAAACATTACTGCCGGAATATATGATGTTGCAGCACCACCTAACGGTATATCCGCACGATACGGATAATCTTCATAAGTTTCATCTGAGACGATGCTTTCAATGTTCATGCTGACATTGTTGTAGCGTCTGATGGCTATGCCGCGAATAATAGAATCCACTTCAGATTTATCGTAATAATCATCAAATTTGGCATTTATCTCTTCACCCATTGCATTTATTTCTGCCAACACTTCCGGTAAAGAACGGATATTTTCCTCATTTTTTCGCACCAAATCCAATAATTCAACGGCATCTTCACCGCTAATGTCACTTCCTTTCGGAAGACTGATGCATTCCGCTACTTTATCACGCAACTGTTGCAAGGACATGATTATCTTATCTAAAGATTTTTCATAGTCCGTTGCCGGAAAATTCTCACCTTCCATAAACTTCACTAATTGCTTTAACTCAACATCCCTTACAATTGTTATAACCGTGTTTATCTTCGGCGCATCGGTAAAGATAATTTCACCGCTGCTTGCCTCGCCGGAACCTTGAACCGTATAATCTGTTCCTTCACTTAGCAAAATGTTATCTGCATACACTGCTATTTCTTTATTAAAAAAATAAAACGGTACTGTGTATTCGGTAGCGGTACCGTCTGCAATATATACCGTTTTTGAGGTTTGACTTTCTACTGTCATATTTTTTCTCCTGAAATGCATTGAAACAAAAAAAAAGGAGCCTTTACCTTAAAGACTCCTTGTTGATTTAAAATAAATAAAGCCCCCGTTTAAGAGAGCTTAAATGACACTCCTGCCATTATGTTATTTTTATTAACACAGGTTGTCGGCGTTGTCAACCCCTGCACGGTTTTTCGTGCTTATAATTATCTTTCTATGCCGCCTGCCCCGAATATATTGTTTTTAGTGCTGTTTTCGCCATAGCTTTGAGCAAATTCTTTGCGATTGGCATAATTTAATTCTATACCGTTATGTGAAATTTTGGCTTTGCCGTCTGCAATTTCTATCTTCGTACCATCGCTATACTCTATTTGACAACCGTTTTCTTTTTTATTCCAATTTGATTGTATTTTACTTCCTTTACCGTTTACCCAACTGTCTGAAACTATTTTACCGCCACGACCGATGACAAGCTGATGATTGCTTTGAAAAGATAAAATCTCATTTTTGCCTAAAGTCACGTTTTTGCCTCTGCTGATATAGTTAATGACTGCAGCTTGTTTATCCATAAACAACTTTTCACCGGTTTTAGAGGTCATATACAGCTTTTCCGGATTTTCAAAATAGACTTGTATACCGTTTTGATATTGAATACGCTTCTTTTCAAAATCAACTTCTATGCCATTATTTAAGCGACAAGCGGTAATTTCCATATCAGTTACCGTGATACTGTTGCCATTTTGATATTCTTCGGTATAAGGCCTAATTTTTCTGCCGTTTTGGTTATTATCAAACACCGGAACCTTAGTATAGCCGGCGGCATTGGTGACACTTAATACTCTTTGTAAACTGAAGTCTATCTCTACAACCATACCGTTTTCATGGGTGGCGCGATAAATGTTGTCCTTAACCAATTGCAATGATGGGGTACGTTCTTCTATGCGTTGCTTGAGGGTTAAACTGTCTTTTCTTAATTCAGACATCATGGAAGCAATACGTCCATTTAATTCGTTATCCATATATTTATGACTTAAATCATTGCGCAATTTTTTATATTCCGCCCATTTTTCCGCCTCTTCAGCGGTAATAAGGCGATTTCGCTTAAAATAATCCCAAGCAATTACCGGCGTATAGTTTTTTCCGCAAAACAGACAATGCTGGCAAACGATATATTCCATGTGTTGAAACAAATCCACATACTGACGGCGCAACATATAAGCGTTTATGCGTTCGCTCATTTCCTCTATATCCATACCGGCTTTATCTATGATTTTAACGGAACCGTATTTCTTTTCCAGACTTTTCACAATGGCATCTTTTTTCTCACCAAAACCGTAGTTAAGTTCTATGTTGAGTTTATCAGCGCCTTGTTGAGAAATAAAATCACTTATTCTTTTGAAAAATTTGGAATTACTCTCGGTTTTACCACGCACCAGAATATTATCATTTAATATCTGAACCAACGGTAAAAAGACTGTTGCCGCTTCTTTATATGATTGCACGCGTTCGGCCAGCGGTTTATCACACAAATTGCAATATGAATCTAAATAACGACGACGAACGGAAGCATTTTTTATGGTTTCGCTGTTATTAAATTTACCGATACCATCCAGTGTGTCCCACTGGTGATACATTAAATGGCGGATATTTAAGAATTCCTGTAATTTAACACCGGAGGAAAGCAAGCCTTCTTTTTCTGCTTGTGACAAATAGTTATTTCCAACACGACGTCCAACTAATTCTTTGATGATTTTGTGAGTTTCTTCGGTTAACATTGATAAGGCGTCTAAAATCATATTTTCAAAAGGGGCAACCTTGAATGACGCCATTGATTCCGTTTGCATGCGCACAAAATCTTTTTCTTCCAATTTAGCGTTTTCCGGAAGCTGTGCCAAGACATCCAAAACACACATCAGCTTTTTTTCAAACGAATCGTGTTCGTATGCTTCATCTATGGTTTCATCAGCTGTTGCCTGCATATATGTCACCACATATTTGCCTCCGATAATAAAACGGGCTTCTGCCAGTTTTTCTCCTTGCGGGTAGGCTATCATATATCGCTCCACCCTGTGCGGTAAGGCATTTTCTCCGTTGCGAACATTGTATGTGGACGGTGCAGATACAATTCCCTGCCCCTCGCCGGCATGCTGGGCTGACGTGTAATTCAAACTGATGTAGCAATTATTATTCCGTTCAGTTTGCTTGTTGTTTAAGAAATCTTCATAAGCTTGTTTATCTTCAGGACGTAATGCTTCGGCACACCAAGGATTTTTTTCGCCATATATCACGGTGGCGCCGGCATCTGCTATTCTGCCGACCTGATAACGTTTAACGACTTCTTCTAAATTGCAAACCAATGATGTATATTCACGATAGGCTGCAAGCAAGCTTTCCCTTTTGGCGGGGCTGACAGAATTTTTATAAATGTTATTTTGTGTCCATGCTTCAACCATCTGTACCATATACCTTTTATTTGTTGGTGGAAGGTGATTATTGCCGAAAAATATAATTTTGTCAAGTTTTATTTTAATGTTTTTTTAAGCTGTTTATGATATTGATATTGTTGATTTATTATATTTTTTCCTTTACGAAATAAAAATCTATGTTATTTTGAGGGAAGATTTATACGTTTATCTTATCGGTTTTTACTGGTAAAAGGGGCTATTATGAAGTTAGGTATCTGGGGTTTAGTTTTAGGATTTTGGCTGTTCGGTGTGTATCCGACACAGGCTGACAGCTCTATTTATGACGTCGTCAATAATGAAGATATGGATACATTTTCCGATATGGTTATTTTGGGCTACGATATTGATGATACTGATGCTGACGGTTACTCCCCTTTAATGATTGCTGCCGCCCTCGGCAAACCGACCTTTGCTCAGTTTTTGATTGATAACAATGCTAAAGTTGATAAACGCAGTTATAAAGGTTTAACCGCTCTGCATCGTGCCGCTCAGGCCGGACATACCGAAATTGTTAATATCTTAGTGGAAGCCGGCGCTAATGTTAATATGCCGGATTTTGACGGTAATACGCCGTTAATGCTTGCCGTTGCTTCTAATCGTCGTTTTACCGTTGAACTTTTGATTAAACTCGGTACAGATATCAATTTCCGTAACGCCAAAGGCGAAACTGCTTATAAAATCGCAGAGAAAAGACGTTTCAAAGAAATTCTGGAATTCTTAAAAGAACACGGCGGAAAATAGTTTAATTCAACCTTTTTGAGTAAAAGCTGTTATATTTCTAACAGCTTTTTTTTGGTTTTGGGGTTGCGGGGGCTTTTTCTTGTTCCTATATAACAAGTAAATTTGAAATAAATTGATTATCTTTTTTTAAGGAGCTTCTTGTTATGGCTGAAAAAATTGAATTTAAAACCGAAGTCAATAAACTGTTGGATATTGTTATCAACTCTTTATATTCCGAAAAATATATCTTCTTGCGCGAGCTTATTTCCAACGCATCCGATGCTTTAGATAAATTACGCTATTGGACTTTGACCAATCCGGATTTATCTAAACCGACGGCACCTTACCGCGTTGTCATTACACCGGATAAAGATAAACATACTTTAATGATTTCCGATAATGGTATCGGTATGAACAGAGATGATTTGATTAACCATATCGGCACCATTGCCAAATCCGGCACGGCGGAATTTTTGCAAAACACGAAGGATAATGCAGCTGCGGTTGACCTTATCGGTAAGTTCGGCGTTGGTTTTTATTCAGCATTCATGGTGGCTTCCAAGGTTGAAATTTTAACCAAACGTGCTGATAGTGACAAAGCTTACAAATGGGTTTCAGACGGTGTTAACGGCTATGAAATTTCTGAGGCGACGAAAGAAACCAACGGCACGGATATCAAATTGTTCTTAAAAGATGATGCGCTTGATTTTGCCGATACCATTTATTTAAGAAACATTATTCATACCTATTCCGAACATATTGATTATCCGATTGTTTTGAATTTAGGCGAAGCCGGCGAAGAAACCGTTAATACCGCCTCTGCCCTTTGGACTCGTAATAAAGCCGACATTACCGAAAAACAATATAAAGATTTTTATCAGCACGTCACGAAAAACTTTGATGACCCGTGGCTAACTATGCACTTTAAGGCCGAGGGCAGTTTGGAATATACCGGTTTGTTGTTTATTCCGACCAAAGCGCCTTATGACCTTTTCCAGCCGGACAGAATGACAGGTATTAAGCTTTATGTCAACAAAGTCTTTATTTCCGATAAGATTGAGGGTTTGATGCCGATGTATTTGCGCTTTGTCAAAGGGGTAATTGACAGTGCCGATTTACCGCTTAATATTTCGCGTGAAATGTTGCAACAAAACGCTTTAATTGCCAAAATTCGCCAAGGTGTTGTTTCCAGACTTTTAAAAGAATTAAAGAAAAAGGCTGAAAACGAAGAAGATTATGCAACTTTCTGGAATGCCTTCGGGGTTGCCTTTAAGGAAGGTATTTATGAGGATTTCTCTAACCGCGAAGAAGTTGCCGGATTATCTCGCTTCTATACGACCACTCATACCGATAAACTCACTTCTCTTGACGCTTATGTTGAGCGGATGGGAAAAGAGCAAAAAGCCATTTACTATATTACCGGTGATGATGTTAAAACTCTTTGTTGTAATCCGCAACTTGATGCCTTTAAGAAGAAAAATATTGAAGTATTGCTTTTAACCGACCCGATTGATGAGTTTTGGACACAAACCCTGCTCTCTTATAAAGGACATGATTTGAAGCACATTTCTCAAGCCGATATTGATTTGAGTTTTGAAAGAACTGAGGCAAAAGCTGATGAAGCCGGCTTAAAAATCTTGCTTGAAAAGATGAGTGAGTGGTTTAAGGGGGAAACAGGTAAAGTGGAAGCAACCGAAAAATTAACAAACAGTCCGGCAACACTTGCCGTGGAAGCCGGTCAAATGAGCATTCACTTAGAGCGTTTGATGCGTAACCACCAACAAAAAACCAACTTTGACAGCACGCGCATCTTACAGATTAACCCCTACCATCCGTTGATTGTCAAATTGTCGGAGATGATTAAAGATAATGCTAATGAGGATGACGTTAAAGATGCCTCCATGCTCATTTTGGAACAGGCTAAAATTGCTGAAGGTGAAGCGGTTTCAAACCCGAGTTTGTTTAATGAAAAGCTGAGCGCATTTATCTTAAAGTCTTTGGAAAAAGATAAACCGGCGGCTTAAATTAGATTATTGACAAAAAAATATTTTTGTGCTATTTATGGAGGGTATTGATACCCTCTTTTTTAATATCAGGTTAGATAATTTGAAACTAAGTCATTTGAAATACGGATTATTAATTTCTGCCACCACTTTTTTGGGAGCCGGTAAAGTGCATCTTTATGCGCAAGACAGTGCCGGTAAACCGCAAAAAATTGAGAGCAAGATTTTTTATAAAAAGCGTTTTATGCAGAGCGTCGCCCCGCAAAAACCGACTATTTCCGTTGATTTTATGGTTGATTCTATCAGAAATATAACCTCAAACGGTAATCTTTTGCCGGATGTCAATGTTATCCAGCTTTATGCCGATTTAGACGATGACGAAGAAGACGAATATTTGGACAGTATCCATAATAAATTGGTTGCCGCTCATGAAATGTGGCATAGAATTTGCTTAATGAACGGCGCTTTAGAAAAACCAATGTCTGCCTCACAATTTCGCAACGGACAGGATAACTTTGAAATTACGGCTTGCATTGTCGCACTTTTAACGTTCAGAGATGTTTATTTGACAGCAACACCGGCACAAAAGGAAAAGTTGCATCAGATTACCGACCCGAAAGTTCAGATGTATCTGTTGGCGGCTGATAATGGCATTATCAAACCTTTTTCAAAGAATAAGAACGATTTTGATTTTGAGATGAAATTTATTGCACAAACCGTTTCCTCGTTCTGGAATAATACGATGTCTTCATCGTATGCCGATTATCATAATATGCTGACTGAAAGTTCCGGCAGAACGGAAATGAGTTCTCCGGAGTATGATAAAAATTTTAACCGTGATATCAAACAAATGAACACTATCGGCGGAATTGATTTTTCCAAATATTATGATTTCACAGATGTCCATAACCGCAAAACTTTCCCAAAAGGGCAAGAGCTTGACACCAAAATATTATCGCGCTCGCTTGACGAACCGGATTATGAAGCATGGATAAATGAAAAAAGCCAATTAAAACGTTTTTCACGGCAAAAAATTGATTTACCAAATTTTGTTGCTCCGCGCCTTACCAACGAGAGAAATGCTCGTGTTTCAAGCGAGATGGTTGCCTCTTATAAAATTTTACCGCAAGCCACCGGTTATAAATCTTATCCGAAAATGAATATGATATTTTTCTCTGCTATCAACTTAAAAAAAGGAAACGAGATTTTTAAATTATATCCTTGCGGTGCTTTGGATAAAATCAGTCCCGCAGATGATAAAGGCAATGCGGCTGTCACAACCTTTTATTTTGACGGAAGTTTTGAAAAAGGTAATCTTCTAAAGGGGAGAAAAAACGGTACCTTTATTTATTATGACAAGCACAAAAAAGAAGTTTCACGCTGTCTTTTTATGAATGGTAAAGCGATTGAAGGAACTGTTATTTTTCCGTTTAACAGTACCATCCATTTTTACCCTTATCAAGAAGGAAAGCTACAAGATATTAAAACAAAACAGCTCTATGGTAAGACGGTTTCTTACAGATTTAGTGACAGCATGCCTTTAGCAAGCTTATTATCGCAATCTTTTGCGTTTCATGATGCTTTGATGCCGGTAGAAAAACAGCCTGTTATTACGCATAATATTAAGGAAGATGATATTAAGAAAAACAATGAAAGGCCGAGCAAACTTATTAAGTTCAGACCGGTTTATCGTAAAGTCAATGATTCTCCCAAGCAAATCCGCCAGAAGAATAGTAAAATTGCCTCAAAGAAAGAGCCTGCCGGCGATATCAATGATGTACAAACATTAAAATTTCAACCGGTTTCTCGTTTGGAAGCAAGAAAAAATATGACAAAGGGAAATATTATGGTGCAACAAGCTCCTGATAATATTGAGATTTCTCCTATCAGCAACAAAAAACAAAGCAAAATTAAAAAAGTTTGTTCTCGTGTTGCCAATAATACAAAAAATGTCGTTAAGAAGAAGATTATGATGGTACGGGGTTTTATGTGGCAAAAGCGCTGATTGCCCTTTGTTTTCAGCCGTAAATGAAAAAATGTGCAAAAAATCAAAAAAAACACTTGCCAACTAAAAAAAACTTATATATAAACCTATCTCGTGACGGCCAGATAGCTCAGTTGGTAGAGCAGAGGACTGAAAATCCTCGTGTCGGGGGTTCGATCCCCTCTCTGGCCACCATTAAAACAAAAGGACGCCTTTATGGTGTTCTTTTTTTTGTACCTTATTTGCGAGAGGGAATCTCACCCCAAGGGGTTCGCTTGCTTCGTAAGTGTGCGCTTTTTTTGCGCGCACTAACTTCGCTTCGGACAAGCCAGTTGTAACGCTTGTTTTCAACAAGCTAACAACTGCTATAGCTCTCGGAACCAAAGTTCCTGCGAGCCCTCTCTGGCCACCATTAAAACAAAAGGACGCCTTTATGGTGTCCTTTTGTTTTAATTTTTGACAAGAAATGAGGATTGAAACACCGACACGAGCGTGTCGGGGCTTGCAGGATAAAATGTGTCCGGTGGACACATTTTACCGAAAGCTGTAGTTGTTGTTAGGTGGCGACTTTACCTTTAGGTAAACAAAGCCAGCGTTACAACAAGCTTGTCCGAAGCGCAGTTGGTGAGCGTGTTAACGCGAACCTTACGAAGCAAGTTCGATCCCCTCTTTTTTATTTACTGATAAATATTTTAAAAAGCTCTCATTGCAATCACTGCTATAGCTCTCGGAACAAAAGTTCCTGTGCGCCCTCTCTTTTATTGGTTATATTAACAAAGTAACTGACTGTTTCGGAAACCTAAGGCGCACTAAAAATTTAAGGGCAGGCCCTTCTCGCCTGCCCTTAAATTTTTACTTGGTCTTGGTGCGCCTTAACAGCCTTACGGCTGTGTGCTCATGCCGCACAGGCACCGCTGCGCGCGGCGCGGTGTGCTTGCACACACCTACTTTCTTTTGTGACTCTTGGCTTCCATCTGCGCTAATAACCACGCACCGACAACGGTAACAATCTTAATTATCCGCTGACGCTCTCTAACCCCTAACTTCCACCAGAAATCCCAGCAACGCTTTAAAAAGCCTGCTTTCTTTTCTTCCGTCTTGGCAACAGCCGTTTCTCCTTTTACCGCAACAGCTTGAGCCTCCTCTTTCTTCGGAAAAGCCCACGCTCTGACTTTGCCGCAAAACGGTTTTAACATCTCGGCAATATCATCATCCGGCATAAAAGCCCCATGCAAACGCTTTAAATTCCCGTCTGAGGCTAAAAACAAACAATCTCCCCTGCCAATTAAATTTTCTGCACCGGGTGTGTCTAATATCGTCTGCGAATCTACTCTTGAGGCAACCTTATAAGCTAATCTGGTCGGGAAATTGGCTTTTAAGACACCGGTCACCACATCAACAGACGGACGTTGTGTCGCTAACATTAAATGAATACCAGCCGCCCTCGCCTTTTGTGCTAACCGCATTACATCTTTTTCAACGTTCTTATCTGTCGCCATTAAATCGGCAAACTCGTCTATCACACAAACAATATACGGTAAATCCATGCCTATTCTGTCATGATATTCCGATAAATTTTTAACCATATTCTCGGCAAAAACATCATACCGCCTGTCCATCTCTTGCGCCAATAACGACAAAGCTTGAACCGCATCATAACTCTCAGTGATAACCGGACCATACATGTAATTTTGGTTGTTATAAACGCTGAACTCTATCTTTTTAGGGTCTATCATCACAAACTTGACTTCTGTCGGCTTCTTTGCTGCAATTAACGATAATATAAACGTGTTTAACCCTACCGACTTACCGGAACCTGTAGTTCCTCCTATCAATAAGTGCGGCATCTTGGCTAAATCCGCAAACAACGGCTCACCTTTAATATCTGCCCCCAAACAAATCGGTAAGGCATATTTTCCGGCTGCCTTCTTAAATGCTTCCGAAGCTAGTATGGCCTTAAAATCAACCGTTTCAAAATTATCTGCCGGAATCTCAAATAAAATGGCATTCCCCTCTTCTGCCGGCTCAACACGCAATGAACTGACACCTAATTCCCGCCGAATGTCCTCTATTGAAGTCGTAATTGTCTTTAGTTTTGTTCCCGGTGCCGGTTCAAATTCCACAATCTTTAATAACGGACCGCGCGTCTCTGAGATGATTTTGCCGTTTATACCATAATTTTGCAACGTTGTTTCTAAATCTGCCATAATCGTTCCTTCTTTGCTTAAAAGTTCCAATTTATGGCGATTATATGCCATAAATTTTCATAAAATCAACCAAAAACATCTTGCTATGTGCTTAAATTTATGATAGCATGGGACATCTTTTGTTAATATGGAGAATGAAAGTATGCCAAATAACGCCCTTAGAGAAAAAATTGATTCAGATGTATGCAAAAAAGACTTCATGAATAATTGGCGACTTGAAAAACGCGGCAAGAGTATCAACGACTACGGTGATAAAGCTATGCTGTGGGAAGATTTACAAAGAACAAAGGGGCAAGAAATTTTAATCCCTGTCAAAACAGAACATGGCAAACTTATTGTTCTTCCCAAAGAGAATATATCCAAATTCAAACAATGGTTGCATCAAGAAGAAGGTGTTACTGTTTTAGATAATTTAAGAGAAAAACTTAATTCAGATATCTCTAAAACTGAGTTCTTGGAACGTTGGCATGCTGAAAAAACGGACAGCTTGTATGTTATGGAGAAAAAGGACTTATATGGAATACATTATGCGATATTGATGACCTAGATATCTTGATTAAGGTGAAAGCAGGTTCACAAAAAACTTTTGTTTTGCCTAAAGAAAATATCCCTATTTTTAAGAGATGGTTATATAAGGAATATCTTATTACCGTTCCCGATAATGTAAGGAAAATACTTGATACGGATATTACTAAAAAGCAATTTTGCCAAAAGTGGCAACTAGATAAAAAAGGAGAAATTATTGATTTTTCTGCCCAATCTAAACTTTGGGAGGACTTAGTAAAAATCGACAAACAGACCATTTTGATAAAAGCACGAAATGTCAGCAGTTACGTTTATGTATTGCCTAAAGAAAATGTTTCGGCATTTAAACAATGGCTTGAAGAAAAAGGTATTGCAGTTAAAGAAAATGAAAAAGTTGTAAGAAATAAACTTAAAACGGATATTATAAAAAGTAAATTTATTCAGAATTGGATTTTAGAAAAAGATGAAAAGCCTATAGAAGACTACTATGATAAAGCAAATTTATGGGATGAGTTACAAAAAACCGATAAACAAAATATTTTAATCAATGTCCAATCCGGAACCCATATGGTATATGCTCTTCCACAGGAAAATATTCCGTTATTTAAGCAATGGCTAAACCAAAAGGAAATCATTGTTCTGGATAAAAAGAAGAAAAAAATCAGGGACAAACTCACTTCTGATATTCTTCAAGGGCATTTTCTTAAAAATTGGAAACTTTTAAAAGACGGTGTAATCTTAGATTGCACAGCAAAAAGCAATATCTGGAATGAGCTAAAAGATATTGAAGGGCATAATATTTTAGTTAAGGTACAGTCAGGAAGTAACCAAACGCCTTATGTTTTGCCGGCGGAAAATATTACGCTTTTAAAACAATGGTTGTCTGAAAAGAAGGGTATTACCGTATTAAATAATTTAAGGGAAAAACTTTATACGGATATAACGAAAAAAGATTTTTATTACACTTGGCGGTTGATAAAAGATAAGAAAATTATCGGTGACAGAAAAGAAAAAGCCACGCCTTGGGAAAAGCTTGAGTCTTTGGGCGGAGAAAATATTCTTGAGCCGGTTCTGAGTGGTAAAAGTATAATTTTTGTTCTGCCTAAAGAAAACATCACGCTTTTTAAGCAATGGCTGCATAATAAGCAGGGAATTACCGTATTAAACGCAAGAGAAAAACTTTATACAGATACCACTTATAATCAATTTTGCAGCTGTTGGCAATTAACAAAGGACGGAAAAAAAGTAATTGAAGCCGATAAACAAGCTCTTTGGAAAGAATTGCAAAACACTGAGAAGCAAACGATTTTAATTGAAGTGTTATCCGGCCCTAATGTCCCTTATGTTTTGCCTAAAGAAAATATCCCGCTTTTTAAGCAATGGCTCAATGAAGAAAAAGGCATTATTGCTGCAGACCCATTTGATAAAATCTTAGAATTGCAAGATAAAGCAGAAAATTCCAAAACACCGACGGAACGTCATAAATACCTGACACGTGCCGAAAAACTTTTTCGTCGGCTAAATCCTGATTCAACAAAACAAGATATCTGGTCTAACTATCTTGAAAAAATATCAGGCAAGTATAAGTAGCTTAACAGTAAGTCAAGCATATATTTTAAGACAATGCATTAGCTTTTTTATGCATCTATTTGGGGAGTGTTCAAAGAAAAAGCTTGTATTTTTTAAAAGATGAGCTAATAGTTACGGAAGATTTAATTTTTAATGAGAGGATAACTATGTCTAATCCATTGGATACAAAAATAATAAGCAGACTAGCTGAGATCTTGGATAAAACAAATTTAACAGAATTAGAATACGAAGATGAAAGCTGCAGAATCTCTTTGAGCAGAAATCCGGTCGGCGCAACAGCAACGGCTTATGTTCCGGCACAACCCGCTTTGGCTCCGACACCGGCTCCGGCGGCTGCTCCGCAGACACAGACAGCAACTCAAAATACTGCTGATGAAGATTATACTAACAGCCCTAATGCTGTTAAATCACCGATGGTTGGTGTGGTTTACCTTTCTGCTGACCCGAAAACCGCTAACTACGTTAAACCGGGCGATAGTGTGGTTGAGGGTGATACCGTTTGCTTAGTAGAAGCCATGAAGACCTTTAATCCGGTTAAAGCTCATAAGAGCGGTAAAGTAACAAAAATCTTAGTTGAATCCGGCGATCCGGTTGAATATGGCGAGCCGCTGATTGTGATTGAATAGACTTTGAAAGGCGCTTTTTATGTTTGAAAAAGTTTTAATTGCTAATCGCGGTGAAGTTGCTTTAAGAATTCACAGAGCTTGTCGGGAAATGGGTATTCGTACCGTTGCCGTCCATTCCGAGGCCGACGCCAACGCCATGCACGTGCGTTTGGCTGACGAAGCTGTTTGTATCGGACCGGCTCGTTCTTCCGACTCTTATTTGAATAAACAGGCGATTATTTCGGCCGCACTCATTACCGGCGCTGATGCAATTCATCCGGGGTTCGGCTTCTTGTCTGAAAATGCAGATTTTGCGGAAATGGTTGAATTGCATGGTATTACCTTTATCGGCCCGACTGCCGAACAAATGCGTCTTTTGGGCGATAAAATTACCGCACGGCAAGCCGCTATTGAGGCAGGTCTTCCGATTACTCCGGGGTCTGAGGCCTTGGAAAGTGTTGAACATGCCAAAGAATGGGCTAATAAAATCGGTTATCCGGTTATTATTAAAGCCAAAGACGGTGGCGGCGGTAAAGGTATGAAAGTAGCTTTCTCCGATGATGATATCGGCGAGGCTTATACCATGGCTAAAGCTGAAGCAAAGGCAGCTTTTCCGTCTGATGTGGTTTATATGGAAAAGTATTTGCAGCACCCGCGTCATATTGAAATGCAGATTTTGGCAGATAAATACGGTAATGTTATCCATTTAGGCGAAAGAGATTGCTCTATTCAACGAAATCACCAGAAGGTTATTGAGGAATGCCCTTCACCGGCACTTAACCAATCACAAAGAAAGGAAATCGGTGATATTGTCTGTAAGGCAATTAAAAAAATCGGTTACCAGAATGCCGGTACGTTGGAATTTATGTATGAAGACGGTAAGTTCTATTTCTTAGAGATGAACACCAGATTGCAAGTGGAACACCCGATTACGGAAGCTGTTTCCGGTATTGATATCGTTAAAGAGCAAATTCGTATTGCCTCAGGTGCCTCACTTGGTTACACACAAGATGATATTCAATTCAGAGGGCATGCGATTGAGTGCCGTATCAATGCGGAAGATCCGGAAACATTTGCGCCTTGTCCGGGGAAAATTACCGAATGGCATGCACCGGGCGGCTTAGGTATTCGTGTGGATTCAGAGATCTACTCCGGTTATTCCATTCCGCCTTATTATGACAGTATGATTGCCAAGTTGATTGTTCATGCCAAAACACGTAATGCGGCATTGATGCGCTTGCGCCGTGCGTTGGAAGAATTTATCATTATGGGGGTTAAAACAACGATTCCGCTCCATCAGGAAATTATCTCGCAGAATGAATTTATTGACGGGCAGTATAATATTCACTGGTTGACGGAATACATGAATAAACGTAATAAATAGGTTTGATATGCAAGAGAAATTATCAGTCAGAAAAGTTTATGTTAACGCATACAAGTATGTGTCCGGTCATCTGACGGCCTTTGCTTTTCTGACCTTGTTTTATTTCTTAGGCAGTTTGTTACCTATGTTTATCGGTCTGTCTTCTTTCAGGCTGGTGATGCTCGTTTATTACTATCTGTTTCTTTATTTTGCTGCCGGATGTTTTTACAAACAGCAAATCATCTTAGATTTTCATATTTTTTCAGCAGCAGGATTGCGTTTTATTACCGCAATTATGCTGTTTTTGGCATCAATTTTGATTTGCACATTCGGCATCAATATCGTTCTCAGCTTTGCCAGACATCTTTTTGCTGACAGTTCGGATTTCATCTATGCCGTTCTTAACAGCGGTATGTGGCAAATTATCAAATATCTCTTTATCTTTTGGCTGTTTATTATCTTCTTCTTAATTCCGTCTTTTGCGTTTCTTTCGGAAATTACGGGGAAAAACCGCTCTACCCTGACGGCTTTTGCTAAGGCAAAAGGTAATATTGTCAATATTTCCATTGTCGCAGCAATCGCTTTTGCTCTGATGTATTGCATTATTGTGGTTTGCTTTTTCTTAAAAGTAAATGTGTTGGTAGCTGAGTTTATCCGCGATATTGCTCTGGTCTTTATGACAATTGTTTATTTTAAGATGTACGATTTCTTCTATAAAGTACCGCAAAGCAAGGGAAAACCTAAGGAGATAAAAACAGACAGCGCTGTTATCGATAGTGATATTAAATTAGCTGAAGCTGACGGCTCGGAGAAAAAAACTTCCGCAAAAAGCGGCCCGCGTAAAACTAAATCAGTTTAACGAAAAGGAGATGAGGATGTTAATCAAAGATAAAGATATTCTTTCTGACGAGAAAAAAGATATCAGCATCAAACAGGTTAAAAAGCCGCGCATAAAAAAAGAAAATATGCATGCGGCGTGGGGGGATATTTTTGATTATTACATTCGCGGTATTACCGAAAAGTATTTGCGATTTCACGGCAGAGCTTCAAGATTGGAATTTTGGGGTTTCTTTCTGGTCTCCGGTCTTTTGTTTTTAGTTTTAAGTGCGCTCGGAAATTATGCCGAAATTCCGATGCTTGCCTATTACTATGCAGCAGCAACGGCTATTCCTGCATTGGCAGTTACGGCGCGGCGTTTGCATGATGTGAATAAAAATGCTTTCCTTTATTTGGGTATTTTCGTCTTAACCGTTATCAGCGCCTTTGTTATCGGTTGGTGGGCTTTAATTCCTGTTTTATTTTGGACGATTGTCCTTATTCGTATTCTCTCAATGGAAACCGATATCAGCATCGGCTTATACGGTGCGGCTGAAGAAAGTGATGAAATCTATGGCGAAGACAACATTCGTATTATTCGTAAGTTCCGTTTTTTGGCTATTTTCTTAACTTGCTTGATTTTGGCACTTTCTTTCGTACGCTTTGATGACTGGAGCAGACAGGCGCAATTTATGGCAACAAATGATGCCATTATGGAAAGAATTGCAACAGACGGTAAAAAAGCCAACATGTCTGAAGAACAAATTAAAGCAGCACAAAAACTTATGGCACAGACATTGAAATCTTGGACAGGTAAAACCGTACAAGAAAGTGACATTAACGATGCAATTACCAAATCTTTGAAGATGATTCAGGAAACTAAGGCACAATAAGGTTTTCTATGACTAAACCGAGCAAAAAAATATGTTGGGGAATTTGTTTTTTTGCGTTTCTTGTCTGCTTATGCGTTTTTTCTTTCTTTTATTTAAGGCCTCAAGTTCGTTTGCAAGATGTTGCAAACAGCTTAAATCCGGTTGCGTTGCAACAACTGAAAGACAAGCTTCAAAATAAAATATATCTTGAGGATATTCAAAAAGATATAGATATTTACAGCGGAAATTTTGTTTCCAATGATGTGCCTAAAGTTAAATTTCCGGAACACATCAATATCTTGCTGCTGGGGGGAATGAAGTTTCTTTCGCTTAGTGACTTGGCTCACTATGATTTTATTTTTACAAGTACACTTTATTTGCATAACTTTCTTAAAGCTAATCACGTTAAAAACTATTTATTGCCTTCTTTTATTGAAAAAAATGATTTTAAGCCTTCCGCCTGCGCTTTGAAACCTGAAGATAAAAATTGCTTTATTCTTGTCATCGGTAACCAGCCGGAGGTGATTAAGGTCTTAAACGAAATAAAAACGCCTTACCTGCATTATATGAAGTTAACTTCGAAATATGAAAAATATCTGCTTTTTAAAATACAGAACATCAGCAGTGTTATCGTTAATAACTCGGCACCGGTTGATGATTCAATGGACACTTCCCCCCTTCTTCTTTATGCCATCGCGCACCGCATTCCCATTTTAAGCGATAATATACTCAGTATTTACGGTAATACTAACATGGAGAATATTAACATAACAACACTTTTTGCCGATACATTAAGCTATTATACTTATGAGAGTGATATTTATGATTTTCTAAATTGTGCAGATTGTCGCTTAAAAAAGGCAGAAAAAGCCTATTTCATTCTCAAGCATTTATATACAACCGACACGGCTTCTAAAAATATAACCTTTGGTTTGACGGCTCAAAAAGAATTTATGCCCCACTTGAAAAACTTAGTTACTATTATCGCACCAACGCATGCCGGTCTTTACAATAACGGAGATTATTGGCTGGCAAAGGATTTGGAAGATGCTTTTTCTAAAACATCACTTGATGCACTGACCGTTTTCAGAATGAGCTATTATCCTTATTGGGGCGATGTTTCCATTTATATCCGAGGTGTAGCTTATCTTGAAGATAGTCATGTAAATAAAAAGCATGTATCTTTGATGTATCTTATCTTCCCTGATACGGATAAAGACAATGCCGAGGATTATGCCCTCTCCATGCAGAAAGAATTCAGTTATGTGGACGCGGTTGTCGTTGCTTCCGCTAAAGTTGCAGGTGAAGCAAAAAAACAAGGTATCAAGGCTTATTATTTACCACAGTTTACTAATGTTAAAAAATTTTATCCGGAATATGATGAAAGCAAAAAATCAGAGGTTTTATTTGTGGGACAAAATGATTACTATCGTCAAGCACCACGTCTTGTATATGATGCCGGTTTACCGATTACAATTTATGGGCCGAAATGGAAAGGATTGGCGCAAGCGGAATATGTTAATAATAAAATTTTACGCCAATATTACAGCTCGGCTAAGATTGTCTTAAATGATACCAGACCGGATATGAAAAAATTCGGTTTTATCAGTAACCGTATTTATGATGTAACGGCTTCAGGCGGTTTTCTTGTTTCCGATTATATACCGGAAATTGAGGAAATTTACGGAGATAGTATTCCGATGTGGAAGACGAAAGATGAGTTAATCTCCCTGATTAAATATTATCTTGATCCGGCGCACGAAGCTGAACGAAAAGAAAAAGCCGAGCGAGCACATGAGATTACGTTAAAAAATTTTACTTCAGATATTGTTGCTGAAAAATTTATGACGATTATTGATGATATCAAAAAAGAAAAAGGCATTGCACAATGAAGAAGTATATTATTTGCGGGACACTGCTTATCTTTTTTATTTTGGGGCTTATGACATTGCTTTTCCATACCCCGAAGGCTTCTGTTTTTATCCGTTTAGATGAGAGTGTCACGGGGAAAATTCGCCCTTATGCGCAAGCGCTTGTAGATGAAATGAACAGAGAAAATGCGCCTATTGCTAAACCTTATGTTCTCTCTGCCGCACTCTTTGAGCTTAACGCACCGATAAAGAAGCTTAAATCACCTGATGAAAAAGCCGTTCTGTGGCTCGGCGGAGAAAAGGTTATTGACTTTCGGGATATGAAAAACTACGGCACGGTTTTGATTGCGTCCTCTTTGCAAAAACATCTTTTCCCTAAAGCTTATTACTTTCCGATACCATACGTTGCTCACAATACGGAGAATAGAAAACCGCAAATTTATGCGCTCATCAATACACCGCCGATGATAGAAGATATCTTAAAAGAAAGAAATCTGCCTTATCGTCTGTATGACACAAATAACATAGATGAAATTCGCCAAGATATGCCGTTATTTAAGGCTTGTTTTGTACAAAAAGCCGGACTTAACAAAGCTGATGTTAATCTTCACCCTATCTTTTTAGAATTAGCGGCGGCAGGTGTTCCCATAGTCGGGTATCGCTTAAAAGCAGACAGCATGGATGAGTTGAATATCTTGGGGGATTTTGCTTTCTATTATCTCTCATATAAAGATGCTTTAGCACTCATAGAAAAAATTGAAAAAAATACTGCGGAAATTTCGGAAACAACAACTGAAGCTCAAAAATTTACAAACAATATATTGGAACTTAAGCAACAGGCAAAACGCCTAACCTATATTCTTAAAAACAAAAAGGATTTACTCTTTGAAATTAAGACTGATGTTAATATTGATACATTAGGAAAAGCCGGTGACTACCATTATGGGGATTATTGGTTCGGGCATGATTTGGGAAATGAACTGAAAAATAAAAACTTAAAAGTTATGTATTCATTTTTGAATTATCCTTTGTTATATAAGGCCGGCGTTAACATTATTATCCGCGGGCATTTGCAACAGCTTAATCTCATGGATAAAAATATTTTTTGGTTGGCTTACCCATCTCATGTGAATGAGAAACAATCTGTTACTGATTATGCGCAATCTGTCGCTCGGCTATGTAAAAATTTTAATGCTCTGGTCGTTTCTTCAAAAAAAGTTTATGAACAAATTAAAACTCAGTGCCCTACTCTTTATTACATTCCGCAATTTACAAATATTCATAAATTTTATGACGATTTTGAGGAAAAATTTAAATCTGATGTCTTATTTATCGGTAATGCTCATTTTGAAAGAATTGCCCCTACCCTTGTTTATAAGGCGGGACTGCCGATTGATATTTACGGACAATATTGGGATAAAGGTGTTGCTAAAGATACCTATATTGATAATCGTATTTTACGCAAATATTACAGCTCAGCAAAAATTGTTTTAAATGATACTTTGCCGACTATGAAAAAATACGGTTTTATCAATAATCGTGTTTATGATGTAACGGCTTCTGGCGGCTTTCTCATCTCTGATTATATGAAAGAGATTGAGGAAATTTATGGGGATAGTATTCCAATGTGGAAAACAGAAAATGAATTGATTGAGCTTGTTAAATATTATCTTAATCCGGAACATGAAGCAGAGCGCATGGAAAAGGCGCAACGAGCAAAAGAAATTACATTAAAATATTTTACTTCCGAAATCGCAGCGGAAAAATTTAAGACCGTTATTGATAAAATTCATTGACAAGAAAATTTTACAGCCTACTATATTTTCCATTCTTACTTATGTTTATGTCAAATTATGTCTTAAAAAATATATTATGGAGTTTTTAAATTTAATCAGAGAAGGTAAACATGCGGCCATTATCCGCTATGTTAAAGAGTGTAAGTGCTTGGCATCTTACCAAGAATTGGCTTTGGTGGAACGCGGTGAACATGAAGAAATTATGAGCTATATCGCTTATCATTACTTTGAGCCGGAATCTTTCAAAACTTTTTTGGATAGAGGAAAGCTTAATGAGGTGCGTTTCTATCTGGCTTGCGACCAAATCGTTTATGATGATGCGGCATTGCTGGAACTTGGTAGCGGGGTGTTGAATGAGTATGCAGACTATCTGGTGCGTCATCATGATACATACGTAGAAACCTCTTGTGATGGTTATGCTAATCGCTTGGAGTATGCTCAATGTCTTCTCATTAAGTCCGGAAACCATTGTGTTATCAGGCGCTACATAGCTAAGGCTTGTTTGCAACCGAAGGCACTCAGTCTGTTGCGCAAAAAAGGACAACCGGAAGATAATCTGGTGTATGATTTGAAATGGAAAATCAAATAGATTTTTCTGTAACGTTACAAAACTCTGCCGTTATGACAGAGTTTTTTTTATGCTTACTGCCAAATTCTCGGCAATGGTTGCGGACTATAAACAACACCATGTTTTAAGTTGATATAACCGCTGTTATCAAGCGATACGGGGCGATTATCATAAAAAACTTTTCCTGAAGAAAAACGAATACGCTTCTGGCAGGTACATTCATCTTTACCACATTCTAAGCCGGCTTTGTCATACGTTGCTTTTTCCGGCATTTTGCCCGTCCATAACAGGGTCAAAAACTTATTTTTATGCCACGGGGTTTGGCTTAGTTTACCATCTGCCGTACGGCAGGCAAAGGTTGTACCGTTTTTATCAAAAACAAAATCTGCGGTAGGCACGGTCAGAATACTTAAAAAACCGATAGTGATTATCATTATTCCCCAATAACGCCATTTTTCCTGCCAAATACAGAGCCATAGCATACCAAGTGTTATCAAAATAATTCCCCAATCCGGCAACATGGCAATCCCCTCGCCTGATTTAGCACCGGATAATGATGATACCCACGCAGCAATGTTGTTTAAGAGATTGACACCACTGCTTAAGACCTTTAGCCAAACCATGCCGTAACCGAAAACCGAGCAGATCAAAAATAACAACAATGCCGGCATTATCCAAAACGCGACCAACGGTCCGGCCAATAGATTACCCAAGGTGGTGTAAACCGATATTTGGTGAAAATAATATAAGCTGTAAGGTATGGTCATTAAACTGGCAACTAAATCCGTTATTATAACGCCCATCAGATAAGCACCGATTTTGCCGTAGATGTTTCTTGCCGCATACCATTTATGCAAACGATCAGCATTTTTTTCATAAAATGAAACAATACCTAAAACGGCGGCAAATGACATTAAAAATCCCGGTGTTATCACCGCTTCCGGCATTATGCTGACAACGATTAAAACAGCTAATGCCCATAACCTTAAAGAAACCGGATGACGGTTTATCAATACGGCAAATAAAACACACATCATCATGATAAAGGCACGAATACAAGATATGCTCTGACCGGAGATTAAAAAATAACCGGTAGCTAAAATAATAGAGATAACCGCTGCCGGTTTACGGCGATGAAAAGCGCCGGTACCAAACGGCAACAGCAATAATCTGATAAATAAAAATGTCAGTAAGGCAATCATGCCCATGTGCATACCGGATATTGCCAAGATATGTGCCAAACCGGAAGTTTGGTATTCGCCTCGTTGCGCTTGACTTATAGAGTGAGTATTGCCTATTGCCAATGCTTTAATGACAGAGGCTTCCCGCGGCATTGCATAAGAATCTATTTTCTGGGCAATACTTGCTCTTATATCTTCAATCTTCTGATGAAATGCAGATGGGGTTTTCTCACAATCTTTTTCATACAATCCGCTAATTGCATAACCTGAAGCATTGATTTCATTGTAAAAATTTGCACGTCTGAAATTATACTGTTTTAGCGGATTGATACTTAAATCCTGCGGAAAATTTGCCACTGTTTCCACACACATACCGACTTTTAACCATGGTAATTTCTGTCCGGTTGTTATTCTGAATTTCCCTTTTAAATCTTTCTCATAGTTATTGACGTCTATCAGCGTTATTCTGGTTCTTCCACTGTAATTTGTATCCATACTTTCAACATAGCCGGCTAAATACATGGTTTCGGGAATATTTTCTTCCAACTTGTTTTTTTGATATAAAGCATTGGCTTTGGCTACGCATAAGCCTAAAGTAAACACTGCCAAATAGCTCAAAATTTTAAACTTACCATCCTGTTTGCGATAAAGATATAACAGCAATAAAACTGCTTCCAGATAAACAATAACCACCCATGTCGGCAATTCCCACGGTAAACCGAAATAAAATGCCGCTCCCAAAGCATAGCTTACCGCATACCAGATGATTAAACTTTCTGCTTCATATTGATAATTTTCAGCGGCATAAAGTTTTAAGTGTAAAAACTGTTTTTTTAACCACCATATCAATTTTATTTATTCTCCTTAACGGCGGATAAAATAATCTCTGCGGCGCGGTGGCTCGGTTTTGCTTTTCCGAAACCCAATTCTTTACGCAATACATCAAATCCCGTTTGTTCTCGACGGTATAATTCGGATTTTTGATTTAATAAATCCTCGGTTGTCGCTAATAGTTTTTCTTTGGTACAATCTTCTTGCAATAACTCGGGAACGATTAATTCATCCAACAATAAATTGGTTAAATTGACGTATTTTATTTTGGTCATCCGGCGAACCAGCCATGCCGTTATTGCCGGCACTTTATACGCAACTAAATGCGGGACATTAACAATGGCTAATTCCAAGGCAACCGTACCGGAAGCGGCAATGGCTGCAACCGCACATTTAGCGGCAGCATAGCGGTCTGCCTGTGTGGTTACCACCAAAATATCTTCGCCTTTTTCTTTAACCATCGTTTTAACGCGATTTTCCACGGTTTTAACCGTTGGCAAAACAAAAAACAATTCAGGGTGCTTTTTCTTTAATTCAGCCGCCGTTTCTAAAAATATCGGCAACAAATTAGCGACTTCGTTATGGCGTGAACCGGGGAGGATTAAAACAACTTTTTTTTCTTCGGGAATATGGTATTGTTTAAGAAACTTCTGACCGTCTGCCGATACCATTGAGCTTTCTATGACCGGATGACCGACAAAATCTGTTTTTAAGTGATAAGGTGTAAAATATGCCGGCTCATTCGGAAACAACGTCAGCAAGCGATCTATGTATTTGTACATTGTCTTGGCACGGCGCTTTTTCCATGCCCAAACCTGAGGTGCGACATAGTGCATTTGCAACACTTTAATATTTTGTTTGCGAAGCGCTTTATGAACACGGGCTGAAAAACTCCAACTGTCTATGGTGATGACAACAGCAGGCTTTTTTTCTTTTATATCGGCAACGGTTTCTTTTATTCTTCTTAAAACTTTGGGAATGCTCGGAATAACCTCGGCTAAACCCATAATTGCCAAATCACTGATGTTAAAGAGAGATTTTAGCCCCTCTTTTTCCATATTTTCACCACCGACACCGGCAAACGTTACCTCCGGCTCCATGTCTTTTAAGGCACGCATCAATCTGGCACCTAACATATCTCCCGATGGCTCACCGGCAATTAGATATATCATCATTTTTCATACTCCGTCGGTACAATGCCTTTTATAAACATACCGTATTTATCAGCCAGCTTAATGACTTCTTTCTCATTAACAATCAGCGCATTACCGGCATGTACGGCTATCCCCTTAAAGCCGCATTGGTGCGCATTTTCAACCGTTTTCATACCAATCGTTGGCAAATCAACCCGCATATCTTGCTGAGGTTTTCTTAATTTTACCAAAAGCGGAGATTTCCCTTTGCGTTGATATTCTTTAGAACGTAAAATCAGTCTATCTGTTCCCTCAATACCTTCAACGGCCAAGACCAAACCTTGTTGAACGACGACCGACTGTCCGACATCCAGCTTACCTAAGGTTGAGGCAACTTCCACACCGCGGCGGATATCTTCTTCATCTTCCTTATCCGGTTTTTTCTTGGTTAAGACCCCTTCTTTAACCAGCAAATCCGGAACGACTTCTTGAATGCCGACAACCCGCATACCATCTTTTTCTATCTCTTTAACCAAGGCACGCAAGATACCATCATCTCCTAAGGATTTAGCACCAATTTTAGCAAAAAACGCGGCGGTTCGCATATCCGGCACCAAATCAGATAAAGTCGGGCGCTTGATGGTTCCGATTAAAACAACGTCTTTAACATTTTCTTCCTTAAAGCGCTTAAAACCGGTACCGGCCTGCCCTATTCTTATCTGCTCACAATTTTCAAGAGACTTAAAGAAAGCCTCATCAGCGTTGCCCTGAATGGCTAAAACATAATATGGATACTGTTCTTTTTGACACCACTTAACGAGTTGTTCCGGCAACTCTCCGCCACCGGCAATAATACCTAACTTACGGGTTTTTGATGTTAATGAAGATGTGTTTTCGGATGTGTTTTCTTTGGGCATTTCAATACTCTTTACAGGTTTCATATTCTCTTTATTTTTACCATACAAAAAATTTTATGCAAAAGATTAAAAAATATTATTGACAATTATTTTATTAGTGTTTATATCTCTCTTTGTTGCGGTTATTACCGTTTTTTATTTATCGCGGGGTAGAGCAGCCCGGTAGCTCGTCAGGCTCATAACCTGAAGGTCGTTGGTTCAAATCCTTCCCCCGCAACCAATAAAAAAGCCACCCCTTGCGGGTGGTTTTTTTATTGGTTATAGAGAGTGGGCTTGAAGCAACGAAGGAGTTGGTTCAATGCGCGCGAGAGTAACGAAGCGCAAAACCTTGCTTTGCTGACTTACAACAAAAAAGGCACCTTGCGGTGCCTCTTTTATTAGTTAATTCCTACCAAGAAAACGCTGGGCTTCTTTACAAAGCCTGCTACCTCTCTTCTTGTACTGTTTCAAGAGTTCTTTGGCATCTTTCTTCGGTAACTCAACCATAATGTTCAGCTGAGCTTCCTCCGGGAATTCAACACCGTTCGCGATGTACTTGGATAAGATGTCGCGGACAATGTCCTCGTCAAATTTGACCATGACACGCAGAAGCACCTCTTCATCCACCACCTTTTCGGTTTCTGCACTCTCTTTGATGATTTCCAAAGCATCTTCATAGGAATAGTCCGTCAGGATTTTAACCTTGGTTTCGTCCCCGAGATGACCTATCTTTTTCAAGTGCTTTAGGAAAATCTCCTTGGTGTCTTCCTCAGAAAGCATCTTGAGAAGTTGGCGCTGAATCTCATCACCGATTGTACCATCATGTTCTACCAACGCAAGCATTAACGCCTTAATCTCTTCTTTGGAAAGTTGCGGGAAAATCTCACGGAAGAGATTTACCTGCCAGTGAGGCATGCCGGCGATAACCAATGCAAAATCATCTCTTGAGAAAACCTCAAATGCCTTTAATTGAGCCTCCAGGGGGAGACAGAATTGGAATTTGACGGCTTGGCGCAACGCATGGATTTCTTCAGCTGAGAGCTTTTCCACAAGCTTGAGCTGAGCTTCGTCGCAGAGAACCCAAGAAGTAAACCGATGGTAATTCTTGAGGATAGCCATAATCACATCATGCGGAAACTCAAAGATTTTCAGTTGAGCCTCTTTGCAAAGGAAGCTTTTTTCCTCATGAAACCTTTTGGCATCCTGCAAAGACAGCTGTTCCATAAGCCGATCCACAATTTCTTGTTTTTCCGGGCTCAGTACGGCATACGATTTGTCCTTGAGCCAGTTCTTGTCAGAACCGGTGGTCGGATTATAAATCCTCAAATCCACGGCAAAGCCGATTTCATCACTAAAAGAAGTGTACTCAATGAGCAACTCTGCAGCATTCGGCTGCTTGAACAGCGCAAGCTGTTCGTTTTCTGATAATTTAAGTTGTACCATAATTTGTTAGATTAAAAATTGTTTGACATAAAAACTACTTTTGATGCATGAAACCATAATGCATTTTTTGTTTAATGCAAGTGTTTTTTGTCAAAAAAAGTTATATAGTTTTTTGTTACCTTAAAATCAAGAGATTTTTAATAAAAAAATCTTTTGTTTTTCTCTTGTTTTTGTTTTTTTTCGTTCCCATATCCTTAGTATAAAGCTAAGCAAGGTTTACTTAGTAAATGTTTTGATTAAGGAGAAAAATGATGTCACATTTAGTTTTAAGAAACCATGATATGGAACCGCGTAACAATGATGTTTGGGGTTTGCAATCCGACATTAACCGTTTGTTTGATGCTTTTATGAGCCCGTTTGACGGTTCGGAATTTAAGGGCGCCACCACCCCGAAACTGGATATTGCCGAGATGAAAGATAAATATGAAATCAAGGCGGAATTGCCGGGGATGGATGAAAAAGATATCAACCTTTCTTTAGATGACGGCGTTTTGACCATCAGCGGTGAAAAGAAAGCCGAAAATGAGGAAAAGGAAAAAGGATATTACTTAAAAGAATGTTCTTACGGCTCTTTCTCTCGTTCGGTTCGTTTGCCGGAAAATATTGTGGATGATAAAATCGGCGCACACTTTAAGAAAGGTGTACTCTTTATTGATATGCCGAAGAAGGAACCGACCGCACCGAAAACAAGAAAGATTGAGATTTCTTCTAAATAATTTTTTATTTACAAAAAAAGCGCTTGAGGACCTCCCGCTTCAAGCGCTTTTTTTTCGTTGCATCATTTTTGGCTTGAACTTGACTCAATACCATTTGCCTTTTAAAAATGAATACAGACTTATTTTTATCGGGAGATGATGATGAAAAAAATAAAACTTCTTGCTTTGATGATGGTACTGGCGGCTAATGCATGGGCAGCCGAAAGTATTTCTTTGCTTAAAACAAATTCTTCTTGGAACGGGCAACAATATCCCGCCGTTAATCTTCAAAATCCGGAAGTTAATGTGCTTAAAATTACCATCCCTGCCGGCGAAAAACTCGCTTGGCACCAACACCCGATGATTAACGTT